>ERZ1034844.2-NODE-2-length-305513-cov-25.645856_pt1 | contig 305513 bp, 272 predicted proteins | sample MGYA00520594_ERZ1034844 | MGnify/ENA primary metagenome ERZ1034844 (study PRJEB33766, sample SAMN09781733) | gut metagenome | biome: gut microbiome | host: Homo sapiens | place: Madagascar | study: EMG produced TPA metagenomics assembly of the PRJNA485056 data set... | reverse complement strand
TGCCTTGAAGTAATTATCAAGTTCTTTGAGAAAAGGATTTCTCCTCTCTCAAAGGGCAAGTTGACAAACACGAATTTATCGCAATATTCCATTCTTGGATTATACTCGCTTATAGATAATTGGTTCATCATATCCAAAAGTTTTCTTTCCATTAACTTCCATACTTTCAGATACCTCCAGACAACTATCAGAAAACTTTTCCCAAAGCTTAAATGTCATTACCGGTGAAAACTGGCTTGTACTGCCTCCTTCCCAGATTTCATCTTTTTCATGATAGAGCGCCGGTGTGAATTTTTCAGATTTTTTCAATTCAGTGTAGTCAACATTTTTCATAGAATCATATGAAAACGTACTTTTATCTTCTCCTTCCGGTATTTCATAAGAATACAACACAATTCCATCTTCTTTCTCTGTAATAAGGAAAAGATGTGGGGAAGCATGGCGTTTCCCGTTTGTCTCATAGTAGCTTTCTTCCACAACAAATTTACCATTAAAATCTTTAGGAAGGTTCAAAATTTTCTCATTACAGATTGTATTAATGTGTTCTGCATAAGGATATGCTTTTCCTTCTTTCTTCATCTTATCAAACTGCTCTTTATTATTAAAGTGTCCCGTCATCATATCAACAAAAATATCGAGTTTCATCATGTTTTTTACCTCCAAATTATAATTTTTTAATTTTCATGTCCATATTATATAACTCTCTTGTCAACAATACAATAAATTCCGATTTGTATTTCTGTTTGTTTTAAAAATGGGCAACTCCGATTGGAATCGCCCATTATAATTATATATTATTTTACTTATCCAAAGGCTTCATTGTCGGGAAGAGGAGGACATCGCGGATTGAATAACTGTCGGTAAGGAGCATTACAAGTCTGTCGATGCCGATGCCCAAGCCGCCCGTAGGAGGCATACCGTATTCGAGAGCGGTAACAAAATCGTGGTCGATCATATTAGCCTCGTCGTCGCCTGCTTCACGGAGCTTCATTTGAGCCTCAAATCTGCCCATTTGGTCGATTGGGTCGTTAAGCTCGGAATAAGCGTTGCCGTATTCGCCGCCGAGAATGAAAAGCTCAAATCTCTCGGTGAGAACAGGACAATCGGGTTTTCTCTTTGTGAGCGGAGAAACCTCAACCGGATAATCCATAATAAATGTAGGCTGAGTGAGATTTTCTTCAACAAATTCCTCGAAAAAGCTGTTGAGAATGTCGCCCCATGTTGCCTTGCCGGGCTGAATTTCAATTTCTTTTTCCTTTGCAACGGCGATTGCCTTTTCATTGTCGCTCATAAATGAGCCGAAATCAACGCCGCTGTATTCCTTAACCGCGTCAATCATAGTCAAGCGGCGGAAAGGAGTTTCAAGGTCAATCTCCGTGCCGTTGAAAACGATATGAAGGCTGTCGCAAACCTCATTTGCGGCATTGCGGATAAGCGCCTCGGCAATATCCATCATTCCGTGATAATCGGTGAATGCCTGATAAAGTTCAATACAGGTGAACTCGGGATTGTGACGAACATCCATACCCTCGTTGCGGAAGTTTCTGCCGATTTCATAGACACGCTCCATACCGCCGACGATAAGACGCTTTAAGTAAAGCTCGGTAGCGATACGAAGATACATATCCATATCGAGTGTATTGTGGTGAGTGATGAACGGTCTTGCTGCAGCACCGCCCGGGATAGTATTCAAAATCGGTGTTTCAACCTCAATAAAGCCGAGATTGTCAAGATAATTACGAATAGAAGTGATGATTTTTGAACGCTTGATAAATGTATCCTTAACATCGGGATTCATAATCATATCAAGGTATCTTTTTCTGTATCTTGTATCTGTATCCGTCAAGCCGTGGAACTTTTCGGGCAACGGAAGAAGAGATTTTGAAAGGAGCCTGATTTGTTTTGTATGAACGGAAACCTCGCCCGTTCTTGTTTTGAAAACAAAACCGGTGATTTCGACAATATCGCCGATGTCCCAAGTTTTAAACTCCTTGAAAACATCCTCGCCGACATCGTTCATACGAACATAGGCTTGAATTCTGCCGTTTCTGTCCTGAATGTCAATGAAGTTTGCCTTGCCCATATCGCGCCAAGTCATAATTCTGCCTGCGATTGTGACATCCTTTTCCTCAAGCTCGTCGAAATGAGCCTTGATTTCATCGCTGTGGTGGGTTTGGGTTGCAAGTGTGATTTCAAACGGGTCATTGCCTGCATCTTGAAGAGCCTTAAGCTTGTCTATTCTGATTTGCTTTTGCTCGTTTTCGGAAAGAACAACCTCTGCCATCGTCATTTGAGCGGCATTTGCATTGTTGCCGATTTTTTCGATAATTTCAAGTGCCTGCACCTCGTCGTCGGCCTCGCCCTCAAGGGCAACCGCGCCTGTTTGGAGGAAAAGAGTATATTTTACCTTGTCGCCGCTTTGCTCGACAAGATATTTCGGATTCGTTTTTTCCTCGTCGTTTTGAAGTGTGTTTTGAACCTTCATTCGACTGTTCTTCTTAACAGCTTTGACACCTCTTTTGCAGGCATCTTCCTTGTCAAAAACGGGAGATTTGCCCACTGCTTTTTCATCTATCAAAAATTCAAAAGTGAAAGTACCGTCACCCTTCTTGGTGATTTCAAACTTTCCTGCCATAAAATTATACCTCTGTCAAATTAATTAAGCTGAATATCAACAATTTCAAAGTCGATATTTCCGACCGGAGCCTCAACCGTAACGGTTTCGCCGATTTTTGCGCCGATAAGGCCCTTGCCTACCGGGCTGTCCTCAGAAATTTTGCCCTGTGCCGGATTTGATTCGCTGAAACCTACGATTTGATAAACAACCTTGGCATTGTCTGCCTTGCGGATAACAGTTACCGTTGAGCCTACGGAAACAGTATCCTTATCTGTTGATTCAACAACAACTGCGTGGTCGAGCTGATATTCAAGGTCTTGGATACGAGCCTCGATTTTAGCCTGCTCCGATTTTGCCTCATCATATTCACTGTTCTCTGAAAGGTCACCGTATGAACGCGCAATTTTAAGCTTTTCCGCAATGTCGATACGGCCTTCTGTTTTTAACTGTTCAAGTTCTGCCTCAAGCTCAGCCTTACCGGCTGCTGTCATCTTAAAAGTCTTTGCTGGCATATGAATTAACTCCTTTGTATTATAAAAATGCATTTTTAACCCTTTAATTATATATTATATATTATGCAAAGTCAAATATTATTTATTTTGCCACAGCAAAAACAGCCGCAGTGCAATTTTACCCGCGCCGCGACTGTTTTTATTAAATGCAAATTTTATTAATCGTTTGGAATGAATGCCTTGTGAACGGCAGATACCGCTCTGTCCGCATCGTCGGCATCAATGATAACGGAAATTTTGATTTCGGATGTTGAAATCATTCTGATGTTGATATTGCGCTCATAGAGTGCCTCAAACATTTTTGTAGCGGTACCGGGGTGAGATTCCATGCCTGCACCTACAATTGAAACCTTTGCAACATTTGTGTCGCAAACGATTTTTGCGCCGTCAAGAGCCGATGTTTCTTTCAAAAGTTCAACTGCAACGGGTCCGTTGTCCTTGCTTACGGTGAAAACAATGTCCTTTGTATTATCGCGGCCGAACGACTGCAAAATAATGTCGACATTGATATTTTTTTGTGAAAGCTTTGAGAAAATATTGAAAGCAACGCCCGGATTATCCTTAACGCCCAATACAGATACAAGTGCAACATCCTTATCCTTTGTTACACCGCGAATTAACATTTTTTCCATTTTTGCAACCTCCTTGACAATTGTTCCCGGAATAGGATTCAATGATGATAAAACTTCTAATTCAACAGAATATTTTTTAGCCATTTCAACCGAGCGGTTGTTCAAAACCTGTGCGCCGAGAGTGGCAAGCTCAAGCATTTCGTCATATGTGATTTCCTTAAGCTTTTTAGCACCCTCAACCTTGCGCGGATCTGCCGTGTAAACACCCTCAACATCGGTGAAGATTTGGCATTTGTCGGCATGGAGAGTTGCGGCAATCGCAACAGCCGAGGTATCAGAGCCGCCTCTGCCGAGAGTTGTTAAATCGTCATATCTGTTCAAGCCCTGGAAACCTGCAACAACAACGATATTGTGCTTTGCAAGCTCTGCCTGAAGTCTGTTTGGCTTGATATTTTTAATTCTTGCCGAGCCGTAAACCGAGTTTGTGTTGAAGCCTGCCTGCCAGCCCAAAAGGCTGATAACCGGGAAGCCGAGCGACTCGATTGCCATTGCAAGAAGCGAGATTGAAATTTGCTCGCCTGCCGTAAGAAGTTGGTCAAGTTCTCTTTTTGCGGCAGTAGGATTGATTTCCATAGCTTTTTCGATTAAATCATCTGTTGTGTCACCCTGCGCGGAAACAACTACCACAACATCGTTTCCTGCCTTGTAGGTATCGGTTACAATACGGGCAACATTCATTACGCGGTCGGCGTTGGCTACCGATGAGCCGCCGAACTTTTGAACAATAAGTGCCATATTTCCTCCAAATATATGAATGCTGTAAATTAATAATTTGTTACTCTGATTTTGTTGATTACATCAACGCCGTCAAGTTTCTTTTCAAGTTCAACCTGTGTCATTGCATCCGTGATAAACGCAATTTCGTTTGACGGCTGACCGACACGGGTAAGGAATTTAACATCGTTAAAAATCGCCTTAACCTTGCTTTCGCTGCTCTTTGCGCGAACATAGAACGGCATTTCAAGCGCCGATTTTTCGTCAACAACATATGACTCGCTGCCGGGTCCCCAGCCAAAGCTCTTTCTCTTATTAACATGAACTGCGCAGTCAACCATATCGGCAACAACAGCCGATGCCGTTGCAAGTTTGCCGGCACCCTGACCGTAGAAGCAAACATCGCCTACTGCGTCGCCTCTTACGAGAATGGCGTTGAACACGCCGCTTACAGACGCAAGCTGTGAGCCGTTGAAAACAACAGCCGGGCTGACAAATGCGGCAATTTTATCGTCGCTGATATATTTAATTTGACCGAGGAGCTTAATTACGCCGTTTGCCGATTGAATATAAGAAACATCCTCGAGAGTGATATTTGTAATACCTTCTGTATCAACCTGATTGGGATAAACATGCTTGCCGAAAGCAAGTGATGCGAGAATGCAAACCTTGCGGCATGCGTCAAAGCCCTCAATATCAGCTGTCGGGTCTTTTTCGGCATAGCCGTTGTCCTGAGCAAGTTTGAGTGCGTCCTCAAAAGTCATTCCGTCCTCAATCATTTTGGTGAGGATAAAGTTTGTTGTGCCGTTGAGAATACCCGCAATACCTTCAATATTGTTTGCGGTAAGGCACTGCGCCATAGGTCTGATAATCGGAATACCGCCGCCAACGGATGCCTCGAAAAGATAATTTACATCGTTAGCCTTTGCCGTTTCGAGAAGCTCGAGTCCCTTTTGTGCAACAAGCTCCTTGTTTGAGGTAACAACGCTTTTGCCTGCCTTTAAAAGTTTTGTTGTGAAATCAAATGCAGGATTAACTCCGCCCATTGTTTCGGCAACAACCTTAATTTCGGGGTCGTTCAAAATATCGTTAAAATCCTTTGTGAAAAGGTCTGCGTGCTTATCATCGGGGAAATCGCGCAAGTCAAGAATTTTTGCAACCTCGAGCATTTCGCCGTCGGTGCGCTTTGTAATGCTTTTTGCGTGAGTTTCGATAACCTCTGCAACTCCGGAGCCTACCGTTCCGTAGCCCATAACTGCAACTTTCATTTTTTTCCTCCTATACTGACGGATTTTACTCCGCTTACATTTTGTATTTTTTCAACCAATTCGCCGTCCGTAATGCTTGTGTTTGCGATACTGACGGTGATTGATACATCTGCAACATTGTTGACGGGAATGCTTTGATTGACGCTCAAAACATTTGCACCCAAAAGATACAGTTCGCTCATAACGGAACTTAAAACGCCTGCGTTGTCAATCAGCTTTGCGTTGATTGTGGCAGTATCTTCGCCCTGCTCGCTGTATTCAAAAATCTTATCCTTGTATTTATAATATGCCGAGCGCGATATGCCTGCCATTTTTGCCGCTTGGCTTACCGACGCCGCCTCACCCGAGGCAAGCAGATTTTTTGCGGCGATTACCCCCGAATACACACTCGGAAGTATTGACGAATCGACCAAAAAATAATTTACTTTGTTCAAATTTGTCCACCACCCAAATACACTGTGTCGCTGTGAAAAACACTTTCACTATGTTAACACTATTTGATTAAATTTTCAAGAACTTTTTTAAATTTTTTGAAAAATTTTCTGTATACTACAAATTTATCTTGAATAAGCCGATGTATTCAGTTAGAATAAACATATATACTATATTTATTTCGGAAAAAGAGAAATCGTATGACAAACAAAACATCAAAAAAACTTGATTTTTTAATCAATCTTGCATTTGTTGCGGCAATACTTGCGCTCGTATTTGTATTTTTCAAATACCTATTTAATATCACGGCACCGTTTTTGATTGCGTTTTTTGTTGCAATTCTGCTGCAAAAACCAATCAGGCGGATTGATAAAAAGACAAACAAAAAAGCTCATGCATTTTGGAGCATATTGCTTGTATTTTTGTGCATAGCTGTAATTATTATTCCCCTTATACTCATTATTTCGCAAATTGCGGCAAAGGCTGTTGACTTGGTGAAATATTGCGTGGCACAATTAAGCGACCTGCCCACCTTGCTCACAACGCTTGAGGAAAAACTTGTTGCGTTCGGAAAATTTTTGCCCGACGCGGCATACAAATCATATTGTAACAGCATATCGCAGGCGTTTACGAAGTTTTTGGACAATCCCGAATCATCTGCGCTGTCTATTGATTTCGACACGATAAAAAATGGGCTTACAACCGGAGTTTCGGGCGTTTACAGCGTTGTAAAGAATGTGCCGTCGGTATTACTTGCCGTTGTTATAGCAATTATCGCCTGCATTTTCATGACAAAGGATTATAACAGAATTGTCAAATTCATACAAATTCAACTTCCGCACGATAAGCGCAATGTACTTGTTGAATTAAAGCAGATTTTTAACAAAAATGTTTTAAAAATCATGAAAGCGTACGGCTTGATTATGCTCATCACATTCTGCGAACTTTTGCTCGGTTTCGGAATAATGGAGCTTTGCGGAATAATGACCAACCCGTATTTCGTTTGGATTGCGGCAGGCACGGCGATATTTGATATTTTGCCGGTTGCAGGCTCTGGCGGAATTTTAATTCCGTGGGCACTGTTTTCATTCATTTCGGGCAATTACAAGCAGGGTATCGGACTTCTAATACTTTACGGAGCAATTACCGTGATAAGGCAGTATATAGAGCCTCGAATGGTCGGCAACACGCTCGGAATACATCCGCTGATAACTCTCATGGGAATGTATTTGGGTTTAAAACTTTTCGGCTTTTGGGGAATGATAGCCGTACCGATGATTGTTGTAATACTCAAAGCATACAACGATACCGGCAGAGTCCACTTTTGGAACTCGCCGAATGCAAACAGAAATTAAATATTAAACATAAAAATGCGCCGACGGTTTTGAGCCTTCGGCGCATTTGTTGCATACACTGTTTTTATAAACCGCAATCAATGGCAACATAATATATCAAAAATCCGCGTTATTGTTAAAATTCCCTGCTAAAACGGTTGCTTAATTTGACTTTTTATTAAAATAATTATATCCTTTAATATAGGAAACGGTTAAAAATCGCCGACCGCGTTTTGCAAATACTTTCAATGAAAGGACAGTGATTGTTATTATGAATTATGACGAATTAATGAGCATAAAAATCATACCCAAGGAAATAGCAAAATCACAATCAAAGGCATTTGTAAACGGTTTGCACCACACGCCGTACAGAGATGAAATTCGCCTTTTTTCGTGCATAAAACAAGGCAATTTGAAAAAACTGATTTTTGAACTTAAGCAGTTGGGAATACAAAATATAACAGTAGGTCAAATGTCGGATGACGATTTGCAGCAGCACAAGTATATGGCTGTCAGCTTTATAACCCTTGCCACAAGGTATGCGATACAGGGCGGTTTGAACGAAAACCTTGCATACCGCTTTTCCGACGATTTTATACTTAAAGTGGATAAATCCAAAAGCAGAGCGGCTGTTTATGCCGCAATTGTTGACGGAGCAATCGAACTGACCAACAAGGTAAGCTGTGAGCAAAAAAATTTAAACTATTCGCTCCATGTCCGCAAAAGCATTGCATACATAAACAAGAATCTCGATAAAAAGTTGACCGTAAATTCCATTGCCGAGCATTGCGGACTTTCGCCCGACTATTTGTCGCATTTATTCAAATCCGAAATGGGTGTTAATTTAAGCAGTTATATAAATCACCAAAAGTTGGAACTGTCCCAAACACTGCTTTGGGAGGGTTATGACAGTGAAAAAATTTGCTCTATGCTTGGATTTTCAAGCCAAAGCCATTTTATTTCATCGTTTAAAAAGGAATACGGCATAACACCGGGCGAATATACCGCAATGACAAGATAGAATAAACTGATATAAAAACATAAGAAAAAGCCTTTTCCTGCCGCAACGGCAAGAAAAGGCTTTTTGAATTGATTAAAGTCCTGCTGTTTCTTTAATATATTTGCGAGCCTTTACGGCATACTCAAACGGGTTTGCCTTTGCAGGGTCCTGCTCTGCCTCGACAACTACCCAGCCCTCATAATTATTTTCGGCAAGAATGTCGAAAATCGGCTTGAAATCAACATCGCCGTCACCCGGAACGGTGAACACGCCTGCACGAACAGCATCAAGGAATGACATATGTTTCGGCACAACCTCGTTGTTATAAACATCGAGTCTGACATCCTTGAGATGAACATGCTTAACTCTGTTGACATACTTTTTGAGCACGGGAACAGGGTCGATACCTGCGAATGTGAGATGACCCGAGTCGAAAAGAAGATAAACAAGATCGGGGTCTGTCATATCCATAAGCTTGTCGATTTCCTCAACGGTTTGAACACCGGTGCCCATATGGTGATGGACTGTGAAATACATGCCCTTTGATTTTGCATAGGCACCCATTTCGTTGAATCCCTTTGTAACGGTTTCCCACTGCTCGTCGGTATAATAAGGCTTTTCGTCAAGGATAGATTTTGTCAAATCGCCCTGAATCGAATTGCCCTGCTCCGACGCACCGATAACCTTTGCGCCGAGCTTATGAAGTTTGTCGCAATGAGCCTTGAATGCCTCGATTGTTTCTTCATACGGCTTTGAGGTAAGGTATGACGAAAACCATGCGTTGCAAATTTGAAGCCCTCTTATATCAAGATATTTTTTCAAAACATCGGGGTCGGACGGATATTTGTTGCCGATTTCGGAGCCTTTAAAGCCTGCGAGTGCCATTTCGGACACGCACTGCTCAAATGTGTTTTCCGCGCCCAAATCGGGCATATCGTCGTTAGTCCATCCGATAGGAGCGATGGCAAGTTTTACTTTGTTTGGATCAAGCATTATATAATTTACCTCTCGTATTAATAGTCAAAAGTGTTTGCGATGTGCTTTTGCATATCGTCATATGCGGCGGCAACGGTTTCGCTCTTTGAAACCTCTGCAACGCCTACACGCCACCACGATTCAAAGCCGGGGGTCATTGTTTTGGGCAAAACCTTTATGTCGAACAAAACGGCTCTGTCCTGCTTTTTAGCGTCGGCAAGAGCGGCACGAAGCTCATCCGAGGTGCGGATTGTGTACGCCTTTGCGCCGTAGCCCTCTGCGATTTTAGCAAAATCGGGGTCAATCTCTGCGCCGTCGAGCATACCCGTTTTCGGGTTTCTTGCGCGGAACACGGTGCCGAATGTGTCTGTGCCCTGATTGTTTTGGAGATTTTCGATACATCCCCAACCCATATTATCAAAGAGGCAAACATTGATTTTAAGTCCCTCTTGCAATGCTGTATAAAGCTCGCTGTGACCCATAAGGAATGAGCCGTCGCCGCAGAAGGTGTAAACCTCGGCATCGGGCTTTGCAAGTTTTGCGCCGAGCGCGCCGTTAACCTCGTAGCCCATATTTGAAAAGCCGTATTCCATATGATATGTGCCCCTTGCTTTCGGGCGGAAAAGGCGCTGCATATCGCCCGGAAGCGAGCCTGCCGAGCCGAGCGCAATATCCTCATCATCCATAAATTCGTTGATGATGCCCAATGCGAGAGTTTGATTTAAGCCGCCGGGAAGCTCTGTTGAATAGTAACCGTCAACAATTGCGTCCCACTCTTTTTTGGCGTCTGCATATTCTGTTGTGTATTGTGTTTTGTAGCCGTCACAAGCGTCGATGAGCGAAGCGAGAGCCTCTTTTGCATCGGCAACGATTGCCTCGGCATCCATTTTGTATGCGTCAAACGGGCAAACATTGATTGCCAAAACTTTTCTGTTTTCATTAAACAGCCATTTTGACGATGTGGTGAAGTCGGAAAATCTTGTGCCGACGCCGATTACAAGGTCGGCATCTCTTGCAACAACATTTGCCGCCTTGCCGCCCGTTACGCCGATTCCGCCGAGATTGAGCGGATGTTTCCAATCAATAACACCTTTGCCTGCCTGCGTTTCGGTAATCGGAATGTTATATTTTTCGGCAAATTCGAGCAATTCTTTTTCGGCAGAAGAATATCTCACACCGCCGCCGCAAACGATAATCGGCTTTTTAGCCGCCTTGATTGCGGCAACCGCTCTTTCAAGCTGTGATGCCGACATCGGGCGTCTGTCAATATGCCAAACGCGCTTTTGAAGGAAATGCTCGGGATAATCATAAGCCTCGCCCTCAACATCCTGCGGCATTGCAAGGCAAACCGCACCGGTGTCGGCAGGGTCTGTAAGTACGCGCATTGCATTGAGGCAAGCGGTCATAAGCTGTTCGGGGCGATTGATTCTGTCAAAATAGTGGCAAACACCCTTGAATGCATCGGTAACCGTTCTGCCGTAGTTATCAAAAAATTCTGCCTGCTGAAGAACAGGGTCGGGCTGACGGCAAGCAAATGTGTCGCCGGGGAGAACAAGAAGCGGAATTCTGTTAGCCGTTGCACAGCCGCAGGCGGTAACCATATTTGTTGCACCCGGACCGATTGACGAAACGCACGGAATGATTGCCTTTCTGTCCATCTGCTTTGCATATGCAACAGCGGCAAGACCCATATTCTGCTCATTTTTGCCCTGATAAAATTTGAGGTTGTGACCGCCCTGCTCGAGCGCCTGACCGACGCCGACAACACAACCGTGACCGAAGATGCCGAAAATTCCCGAAACGAATTTCGATTCAACTCCGTCAACCTCGATATATTGATTGTCAAGGAACTTAACAAGTGCCTGTGACATAGTGAGTCTTTCTCTATTCATTAAAAAATACCCCTTTATAATGAATTAAGCTTCAATTTCGGAGAGCTTAACAGGTCTGTGCTCTTTAACTGAAAGCTTTGCGGCAAGACCGAGACGAAGAGCCTCGAGTCCGTCGTTAACAGTAGTTTTTGTAGGAACATCGTTTTGAACGGCGTTGATAAACTCTGTCATTTCGTCGGTGAAAGACTGCATATATCTCTCAAGGAAGAAATAGAGCGGCTTATCTGTAACCTTGCCGTTTTCGTTAATGTATGAAACATTTGTCGGAGTGTCATTTGCGGCGCTTGCCTGACCGCCCGAGCCGAATACTTCGAGTCTTTGGTCGTATCCGTAGCAAGCCTGACGGCAGTTGTCGATTACGCCGATTGCGCCGCTCTTGAACTTGAGAGCAACAAGTGCGGTGTCAACATCGCCTGCCTCGCCGATTGCCTTGTCAACCATAACGGTTGCGTTTGCATAAACCTCTTCAACCTCGCCGCCGATAAAGCGCGCCATATCAAAATCATGCACGGTCATATCAAGGAAAATGCCGCCCGAAACCTTAACATAATCAATGCTCGGCGGCTCAGGGTCGCGCGATGTGATTTTGATTGTTTGGAGATTGCCGAGTTTGCCCTCGTTTGCAAGTTCCTTAATATGAGCAAAGTTGTGGTCATATCTTCTGTTAAATCCGATTTGGAGTTTAACGCCTGCTTTTTCGACAGCGGCGATAACCTTTTTAATCTTTGCAACGGTCAAATCAACCGGCTTTTCGCAGAAAATGTGCTTGCCTGCCTCGGCAGCCTCACAAGCGATGTCGGCATGAGTGTCTGTTGACGAGCAGATAAGAACAGCCTCGATTTCAGGGTCGTTGAGAATATCGTGATAGTCTGCATAAGCATTCGGAATACCCAAATCAGCCGCAACCTTTTGCGCACCCTCAACATAAATATCGGAAATGGCTTTGATTTCAGCCTGCGGAATGTGATATGTAATCGACTTTGCGTGAACCTGACCGATTCTTCCTGCACCGATAATACCTACTTTTAGTTTTTGCATAAATTTTACCTCTCTAATATTAGTATGTTTCGGATTACCGCCTATTCAAAGCAGTATCCGACAGCGAGTTTATTTTATCACAGTATTTATACTAATGCAATAAAAAAACAGATAAAATAAAGTGAATTTTATAGTATATTTACAAATTATCAATATCGTTTTACAAAAAATCAAATTTGAATAACAACAGGCGAATTTTCCAGACGCACAGTATTGCAAACCGATGCCGCCTTGTTATAAGACACCCGACATCGGGCGAACACAGTTCGCCCCTACGGAGGAATGCATTGAATTTTTGAATAAAACAAAAAAACACACCGCGTATTTGTTGCGGTGTGCTTGGGTTATGCAGTCTTTTCGGTTTTGAATGTGTGCAGTTTTTTGTCTGTGAATTTTTTGATGATGTCGCCGACAATTTTGATTGCAATCGCAAAGGCAAAATCGACTGCAAATGTAAGCAATATCTTTTTGCCGAGCGGATATGAAGCAAAAGTTTTTTTCATAAAGAAAAACGCGAGGTTTTGCGCAAGGTAAACATACAGACTTGCGTTGCCCAAGAAATAAACGAATTTGTTTTTGAGCAGTGAATTGAGCAAGCCGACATCACTGAATGAGAGCGTGATTGCGATCGTCAGAGAATAAAACGCATAAATCTCATACTTTTGGTCAAACGAGCTGAATGCATATATAATCGGCAACGCATAGCAACCGAGTTCGGCAAGAGTGAGGAACACTCTCTCAAATATATTGAATTTGATTTTCTTTAATCTCGATGCGACCTCATAACAAAATGTGCCTGCGCAAATTTCGGTAAACGCTCTTAAATACGCCTTTGAAACCGTTGAATTAAACACAAATGTGTTTGTGCCTCCGAGTTTGCCGGTTGCGTGCGACAGATAGCCGATAATTATTATCGTGAATACGGGAGCAAAAATTTTGGTGAATTTGTCTTGATACTTAAGCACAAGCGGATAAGCAATCAGCATAGCGATAAGCATTGCGCCGAGATACCATTCCGCACTCATAACCTCCTCGGAATATATTCCCGATTTTTGGAGCAGGAAAAAGCCCGGTATCATATTGAGCACTTTTTCAATTGCCGCCCTCGTATTCGGCAGGCTGTAAAAATGAAACCAAAGTACCGCGCCGACAATGTAGCCGAACATATGATATGGGAAAATCGACATCGTTTTGCGATACATAAAGGATTTTGTCGAGGCGGCAATGCTGTTTGTCGAATAGTTTTTCTTTGCCGAGACGGCAAGCAAATATCCCGAAACGATAAAGAAAAATTCAACGCCTATTCTGCCCTCGCCGCAAAACGAAAAATATTTTTCGGACAATCCGAACGGCGGCTTAAGCACCAAGCGGTTGTTGATGTGATAAAGAATAATGATTAAACAAAACACAAACCGCATCAAATCAATATTGCCGTTGCGCCCTGACCGCGCCGGATGCGTTAAATATATATATATATATATGATTACTCGATTTTTTCATTCACATTAATCCTCTCGATTTGACAATCTTTACTCAAAAAAGAGCAATTTTGTTATATCACAAATAAATCGCCGTGTCAAATTTGAGGTGAATGAAAAAGTATCCTATAATAACAAGAATGCGACAGAGGGAGGTCTGTCGCATTGAAAAATAAATGGTTATATTTCGTGGCGGTTTTTGACTTTTAAGCGCTCCATGGCTCTTGAAAGATCTGCCATTGATTGATTGTATTCGTAAATCGACTGCTTTTGTCTGAGCTTTTCCTCGGCTCTTTCCTTAGCCTCCTGCGCTCTGCGCTTATCAATATTCTCGGGCAATTCGGCAGAAATGCAAACAACATTTGCCGCATTGTCGAAAAATTCGATAAATCCGTCGCCGATAAACGCATCAATAACCTTGCCGTCGGCGTCGGTTATTTTCATTTCGCCAAACTCGACGGGAGCAACCATATTTTCGTGGTTTGCAAGGAAGCCGTAAAGTCCGTCATCGGCAATCGGAAGGACAAGCTGGCGGCAGTCGCCGTCGAAAAACACCTTATCCGAAGCAACGATTTTAAGTTTAAAAGTATTCATGGCGTCACCTCATCAGAGTGTTTTTGCCTTTTCGATTGCATCGTCGATAGTGCCGACATTGAAGAATGCCTGCTCCGGAAGATCGTCAACCTCGCCGTCGATAATTGCCTTAAAGCCGCGGATTGATTCCTTAAGCGGAACATAAACGCCCTTTAAACCTGTGAAAGTTTCGGCAACATGGAACGGCTGTGAAAGGAACTTTTCAAGCTTTCTTGCACGGTAAACGGCAAGTTTATCTTCATCTGAAAGCTCCTCCATACCGAGGATTGCAATAATATCCTGCAATTCCTTATATTTTTGAAGATATTCCTGAACTCTGCGGGCAACCTCGTAATGCTCCTCGCCGACAACATCCGCCTCAAGGATACGGGAGTTTGACTCGAGCGGGTCAACAGCCGGATAAATACCCTTTTCAACGATTTTACGCGAAAGAACGGTTGTAGCGTCCAAGTGCGCAAATGTTGTTGCAGGTGCCGGGTCGGTAAGGTCATCGGCAGGAACATAAACAGCCTGAACTGATGTGATTGAGCCGTTTTTGGTTGAAGTGATACGCTCCTGAAGTTCGCCGACATCTGTTGCAAGGGTCGGCTGATAACCTACGGCTGACGGCATTCTGCCCAACAGAGCGGAAACCTCCGAGCCTGCCTGAATAAATCTGAAAATATTATCAATGAAGAGAAGCACATCCTGATGCTCCTTATCACGAAAATACTCTGCCATTGTAAGTCCTGTTTCGGCAACACGCATACGCGCTCCGGGCGGCTCGTTCATCTGTCCGAAAACAAGAGCCGTTTTGTTGATAACGCCGGACTCCTTCATTTCATTCCAAAGGTCGTTACCTTCACGCGAACGCTCACCTACACCGGTGAAAATCGAATAGCCGCCGTGTTGTGTTGCGACATTGGTGATAAGCTCTTGAATAAGAACGGTTTTACCAACGCCGGCACCGCCGAACAAGCCGATTTTACCGCCCTTTTGATAAGGGGTGAGAAGGTCGATAACCTTAATGCCTGTTTCAAGTATTTCAACCTTGGAGGACTGTTCCTCAAATGTGGGAGGCTTGCGGTGAATCGACCAGTGCTCCTCGTTATCGAGGCTTTCCAAATCGTCGATTGTTTCGCCGACAACATTAAACAGTCTGCCGAGCGTTTTCTCGCCGATCGGAACCTTGATGGAGCCGCCGGTTGCCTCAACTTGCATATCCTTATAAAGGCCCTCGGATGCGGCAAGCATAATGCAACGAACAACATTGTTGCCGATATGCTGTGCAACCTCCATAACAGCCTTTTTGCCGTTGTTGTTTACTTCAAGGGCATCTTTGATTTTTGGAAGAGTACCGTCGAACTGAACATCGACAACAGGTCCCATAACCTGAACTATTTTTCCGTAACTCATACTTTGCACCTTTCTGAAAGGTAATTATTTATTTGATGCTTTTGAGCCGCCGACAACCTCGGTGATTTCCTGAGTGATGGCGGCTTGTCTTGCACGGTTAAACTGAATGGACAAATCCCTAATCATTTCCTTTGCGCTGTCTGTTGCGGTTTGCATTGCCATCATACGGGCATTGTGCTCACTGCAATACGACTCGACAAGCGCACCGTAAATAAAGCCGGTGAGATAGTCGGGAACGATTTTGTTAAACACCGTTTGTGCATCGGGGAGAAAAGCCGCATTTTCGTACTTTTCAACAAGCTCGTTCTCCTGCATCTGAATACTTCCCTTTTCAAGCGGAAGTATTTTTTGGCTTGTTGCCTCAACGGTCATTGAATTTACCATTCGTGTATATACAACATAAACCTCGTCTATTTTGTTTTGCAAAAACAATTTTGACAGAACGCCTGCAATATGTCTTGCGCGGTTCATTGTAGGATTTTGTGCGGTATAGTTAAAATTATAATCAATCGGAATACTCTTGCTTTCAAAATAGTGTCTGCCGAGTTGACCGACAACAAAAAGCATATCCTTTTCCTCATTTTCGGCAAGTTTTTCGGCAAGCTTGATAACATTGTGGTTATAAGCGCCTGCCAATCCTTTATCAGCCGTAATTACAAGATAGCCGACCGTTTTATCCTTTTTGCTCTTAAAGTCGCGGGTGTCGAAAAATCTGTTGCCCGCTTCGGGAGCAGCGTCAAGAATTTTTGCAAGTGAATCCTGAATCAAATAGAAGAAAGGCTCTGTATTTTTTAAATCTCTTCTGGCTTTTTGAAGTTTTGACGAGGACACCATATACATCGCATTTGTGATTTTCATAGTGTCCTTGATGGACTTCATTCTGCCTTGGATTTCTCTTGCATTAGCCATATAATCTGTCCTTATGCATTATTTGTTATACGAAGCCGAAAACTCATCAACCGCATTGAGAATTTGTTCTCTCAACGAGTCGTCAAGAACTTTGAGCGATTCGATTTCGCTCATAATATCCGATTTGTTTTCGGCAAAATAATCAAGCATAGCGCCTTGATATTTTTTAATATCGACAGTCGCAACACCGACAAATCTTTTTTCGATAGCGGCAACCAAAGTTACAACCTGCTGTGAAAGCGACATAGGATTGCCGAGCGGCTGTTTCAAAAGCTGCATAAGACCCTCGCCGTATGCAAGGCTTGCCTTTGTTTCGTCGTCAAGGTCGGAAGAGAACTGTGTGAAAACTTCCATCTCTCTGAACTGAGCAAGGTCAACACGCAACGAGCCTGCCGCCTTTTTCATAGCCTTTGTTTGTGCGTCACCGCCTACACGGGATACCGAAAGTCCGACATTGACAGCCGGTCTTTGACCGCTGAAGAAAAGGTCGGATTCAAGATAAATCTGTCCGTCGGTGATAGAAATAACATTTGTCGGGATATATGCGGATACATCGCCTGCCTGTGTTTCGATAATAGGCAATGCGGTGATTGAACCTCCGCCGAGTTCGTCGCTCAAACGGCTTGAGCGTTCAAGCAAACGAGAATGTAAATAGAATACATCGCCGGGATAAGCCTCTCTTCCGGGCGGTCTCTCCAAAAGCAACGAAATTGCACGATATGCAACGGCGTGCTTGCTCAAATCATCATAAACGATAAGGCAATCCTTGCCCTTATACATAAAGTATTCCGCAATAGCCGTTGCCGAATAAGGCGAAATGTATTGAAGTGACGCAGGGTCTGCCGCAGTTGAGCAAACAACGATCGTGTAATCCATTGCGCCGTGCTTTTCAAGGTCGCCGACAAGTTTTGCAACAGTTGACGCCTTTTGACCGATTGCATTGTAAATACAAATACAATCCTTGCCCTTTTGGTTAAGTATCGTATCAAGAGCGATAGAGGTTTTACCTGTTTGTCTGTCGCCGATGATAAGCTCACGCTGACCTCTGCCTATCGGGAACATTGAGTCGATAGCCAAAATACCTGTTTCAAGCGGTTGAGAAACTTTTTTTCTCTCAACGATTGAAGGAGCCGGCTGTTCAACAAGACGATAATCGTCTGCCGGAATGTCGCCCTTGCCGTCAATAGGCTCGCCCAAAGCGTTTACGATTCTGCCGATAAATGCATCACCGACCGGAACACCTGCTTTTTTATGAGTTCTTTTAACCTTTGAGCCCTCATAAATCTCGGCGTCACTGCCGAAAAGGATACAACCTACGGAATTCTTTTTAATATCCTGAATCATACCCTTTACGCCGCATTCAAACACGACAATCTCGCCGTACATTGCATGGTCAAGACCGTGGATTGTGGCGATACCGTCACCTACTGTGATGACAGAGCCGATTTCCTCGCCCTCTGTGGCAAATTTATAATCTTTAATGTCCTTTTTAAGAACTGCGATAACATCCTCGGCGTTAACATCGTTTGACTTTCTTGCCTGCTTTGTTACCTCTTCTTTAATGGAGGAAAGCTTTGCTTTAAGGCTGCGGTCATACTGTTTGTTGCCGACCTGAATGATGAAACCGCCGATGATTGACGGGTCTTTTACAAGTTCAATCTTTGCGTCGGCGGCGCCGGTTTCCTTGCAAACGAATGCTTTTAAGCCGTCGAGCTGTTCGTCGCTCGGCTCTGTTACGCATGTAACGGTTGCCGTTGCGATATTATTCTTTTTGTCGAGCGCCTCGCGGTATGCCTTTGCAATTTCGGCAAATGAAGCGATTTCCTGATTTTCCGCTACCGAAAGGAGAAATTCTCTGACGCTTGCAGGGAAAAGCTCGTTTACGGCTGCCGCCTTTTCATCGTGTGAAACTGCGGGATTATCAAGAATTTCGCTGACCTCGGGGGCTGCTTTGATAACCGAGTCGGTTTTATCAATGTCGTCTGCACTGACATTTGCTTTAAGCAGTGCAGTAACATATTCATCAATTTTTTGAAGCATTAATCTACACTACTTTCGTTTAAAAATTCGTTAAGAATGTCGTTATTTGTTTTGTCATCAACATTTGCGCCGACAACCTTTTCGGCTGCCTGCATGGCAAGAGATGCAATTTCCTCTTTAGCGGCTGCACGGGCACTCTCTTTTTCGGCGTCAATTTGTTTTTGAGCCTCTTTCTTCATACGAGCGGTGTCAACCTCTGCCCTGCTGATAATCTTGCCGTATTCAACCTTGGCGTTATCCTTGGCATCGCTGATAATCTGCTCTGCTTCGGACTGAACATTGGCGATTTTGCTTTCATAATCAGCCATTTTCTGCTCTGCCGCGTTGTTGGCATCTTCGGCATCTTTAAATTGTTTTGCGATAAGCTCCTTGCGGGCATCAAGAGTTTTCTTTATCGGCTTAAACAGAAATACTTTCATAAGCACGAAGAAAACTATAAGATTGATGACTGTCCAGAGCAAATTTAAGTCAAATTTTAACATTAAAATTATATCCTTTCATAAAGAATATTGTTTTGCTCAAGGCAGTTTACTTTACCATAAATATGATAAGGATTGCGCCGATAAGACCGTAAATAGCGGTAGCCTCCGACAAAGCGGCACCGAGAATAAGTGTTGTTTGAATCTTACCTGCCATTTCAGGCTGACGAGCCTGAGCCTCTACGGCTTTACCTGTTGCTATACCAATACCGATACCTGCGCCGAGTCCGCAGATAAGAGCAATACCTGCACCGATTGCGATCATAATTTTATCTCCTTTAAATCAGTTATTAAGCGGCTTCTTTAGCCAACTTTTGTTGTTTTTTGCTTTGCTTTTTCATTTTTGTTTTCTTGCCTTTGTTTCTTCTTCCGTTTCAACAGCCTCCTGCAAATAAAGAGCGCTTAAGAATACAAAAATGTATGCTTGAAGCAAGCCGTCGAAAATATCGAAATAAAGACTGAGAACAACCGGAACAAACAGCGGGACAACTGCTTTTATAAGTTCCATAATTGTGAATGCGCCGATTACATTACCGAAAAGACGCATTGAAAGTGACAGCGGTTTTGTAACAACCTCTAACATATTAATAGGGGTTACAATCCAAACCGGCTTCGTGAAGTTTTTAAACCTTCCGAAGAAGCCCTTGTCCTTGAAAGCATTATACTCAACAAGTACAATTGTCATTACTGCCAACGCAACATCGACCTGCATACTTTTTGTCGGCGGCTTCATACCGAAAAGCCCGATAATGTTTGAAACGCCGATAAAAATTGCTACGCTCATCAAATACGGAATGTATTTTTGAACTTTGGGGCCCATAATTTCCTTAAAGAAAGCCTCTGCCTTTTCGTAGCAAAGCTCGAGAAGCGCCTGTCTTTTGCTTATTTTGCCTTCAACCTTAAGGTTTCGGGTAAGCAATAAGGCAATAATTGTCATTACAATCATTATTATCCACGATACTACAGTGCATTCATCAATAGTAATATGGACACCGCCGATTGTAAATTCCTTCCAAGTGGCAATTTCCAGCTGGTCTGTCAATTCCTCCTGCAAGTTCATTGTGATAGGAGCAAACGCCATGCACATACCTCCAATCCTACCATATATAAACCGCGAAAGGGCATTCGCCTACTTCCGTTGTTACCCTCATTATAGCACTATAAACCGACTTTGCAACACAAAAAAACGGCAATTTTGCCTCGCGAGTGGTAAATTTTAATGAACAAAAACGATTTTTTTTGGTAAAAAGCGACAAACAATATACAACTTGTATATTGTCGTTATACGTTTAGTTTCGATTATACAAAAAACGCGTGCCGCAAATCGGATTTTACAAAAGTTTAACCAAATTTAACTAAATATAATGTTATTATCAATAGAAAACGGATAAATTAATATTTACAACGGCAGAAAAATCGTATATAATATAGTTTCAATAAAATATTGAAAAGGAGATAATTATGGCTAAACAGCAAAAAATGGTTGATGCGATTACATCAATGGATGAAGATTTTGCAAAATGGTACACCGATGTGTGCAAAAAAGCAGAGCTCATCGAATACACAAGTGTAAAAGGATGTATGGTTATTCGACCTTACGGCTATGCTATATGGGAAAATATACAGCGCATTCTTGACGGAATGTTTAAGGCAACGGGACATGAAAATGTTTGCATGCCTATGTTTATACCGGAATCGTTGCTCCAAAAGGAGAAGGACCATGTTGAGGGTTTTGCGCCCGAGTGTGCATGGGTTACATACGGCGGCTCGGAAAAGCTTGAGGAGCGCCTTTGTGTAAGACCGACATCGGAAACTCTTTTCTGCGAGCATTTTAAAAATGTTGTTCACTCTCACAGAGATTTGCCAAAGCTTTACAATCAATGGGTATCGGTTGTTCGTTGGGAAAAAACGACAAGACCGTTTTTGCGTTCAAGAGAATTTCTTTGGCAAGAGGGACACACACTCCACGCAACACCCGAGGAGGCAATTGAAGAAACCGAGAAAATGCTCAATGTTTACACCGAATTTTGCCAAAAAGACCTTGCAATCCCCGTAATTCAGGGACAAAAGACGGAGAGCGACAAGTTTGCCGGCGCAGAGCGCACATACTGCATTGAGGCACTTATGCACGACGGCAAGGCTCTTCAGGCAGGCACAAGCCACTATTTCGGCGACGGCTTTGCAAAAGCATTCGGTATTCAATTCTCCGACAAAAACAACACACTTCAATATCCTTATCAAACATCATGGGGTATGACAACAAGATTAATCGGCGCAATCATTATGACTCACGGCGACGATAACGGCCTTGTTTTGCCGCCTGCCGTAGCACCTATCCAGGCAATAGTTGTTCCTGTTGCTCAACACAAGGATGGCGTGCTTGAAAAGGCAAACGAGCTTACAGAGCGTCTTAAAAAGGTATGCCGCGCAAAGATTGACGATTCCGACAATTCACCCGGATGGAAGTTTGCGGAATATGAGATGAAAGGCGTGCCTGTTCGTGTTGAAATCGGACCGAAAGACATTGAGAAAAATCAGTGCGTAGTAGTTACACGCCACAACAGAGAAAAGACATTTGTTTCTCTTGACGATATTGAAACAGTAATTCTCGAAAAGCTCGAGGAAGTTCGTCAGGGCCTTTATGACAGCGCGCTTGAAAACAGAGAGCGCAGAACTTATGTTGCAAAAACTCTCGACGATATTACGAAACAGCTTGAGGAGCACGGCGACGGCTTTGTAAAAGCAATGTGGTGCGGAAGCGAAGAATGCGAGGAGAAGGTAAAGGAAATTACCGGCGTAGGCTCGCGTTGCATCCCGCTTGAGCAGGAAAATCTCGGCGACACATGCGTTTGCTGCGGCAAGCCTGCAAAAACAATGGTATATTGGGGCAAAGCATATTAATATTGCCCTTGATATAATTTGAACTAAAGGAGATATGCACTATGTCAGTATTGGTAACAGGCGGTTTAGGCTACATCGGCTCGCACACATGCGTTGAGCTTATGAATGCCGGAATTGATGTTGTGGTTGTTGACAATCTTTACAACTGCAAAAAATCATCGTATGACAGAATCAAAGCCTTGGTGGGAAGAGATTTTCCATTCTACGAGGTTGATATAAGAGATTTTGACGGACTTGACAAGGTATTCAAGGCTGAAAAAATCGACAGTGTAATTCATTTTGCGGGATTAAAGGCAGTCGGCGAAAGCTGCCGCAAGCCGTTGGAGTATTTTGACAACAATATCACCGGCACACTTGTTCTTCTTGACGCAATGAGAAAGAACGGATGCAAAAAAATCGTTTTCTCATCATCGGCAACTGTTTACGGAATGAACAATGTTTCGCCGCTTACGGAAGATATGACTGTCGGCGGAGTTACAAACCCATATGGCAGAACAAAATTTATGATTGAGTGCATTTTGCAGGATTTGTATGCAAGCGACAATTCGTGGAGCATTTGCCTGCTGCGCTATTTCAACCCAATCGGTGCGCACAAGAGCGGCACAATGGGCGAGGACCCGAACGGAATTCCGAACAACCTTATGCCTTATATCACACAAGTTGCCATCGGCAAGCTTGACCACCTCAATGTTTTCGGCAACGATTACGACACACCGGACGGCACTGGTGTAAGAGATTATATCCATGTTGTTGACCTTGCGCTCGGTCATGTTAAAGCAGTTGAAAAGGTTGAGAGCGGCGACGGACTCTTCATTTACAACCTCGGCACCGGCAAGGGTTACAGCGTGCTTGATGTTGTTCACGCATTTGAAAAAGCATCGGGCAAAAAAATCCCGTACGAAATTCAGGCAAGACGCCCCGGTGACATTGCAACATGCTACAGCGACCCGAGCAAAGCATACAAAGAGCTTGGCTGGAAAGCTGAAAGAGATATTGAAGAAATGTGCGAGGACAGCTGGCGTTGGCAGAGTCAAAACCCGAACGGCTATCCCGACTGATAACAATTCAATACCATTATTTATGAAACAATCAACCCCGACGAAATATCGTCGGGGTTTTTTGATGCAAAAAACAAATCCGAGCGGTTAATGACTGCTCGGATTTATAAATATACTATTTATATCATATTATAATGATTTTTCGGCAATTTCCTTTTCGATTCTTGCAACAAACTCGTCAACGGTTGTTGCGCCCTCGTCGCCGTTCTTTCTTGAACGAACTGAAACTGTGCCTGCCTCAACATCCTTATCACCGACGATAATCATATAAGGCACTTTTTCCATTTGAGCGGCACGAATCTTGAAGCCTGTTTTCTCGCTTCTGTCATCAAGCTCGCAACGGATGCCCTTTGCCTCGAGTTTTTCCATAATCTCACGCGCATAATCGGCATGTCTGTCGGCAATCGGGAGGAATTTAACCTGAACAGGAGCAAGCCATGTCGGAAATGCACCTGCGAAATGTTCGGTAAGAATACCGATAAATCTCTCGATACTGCCGAAAACAACGCGGTGAATCATAATCGGTCTGTGCTTTTCGCCGTCTGCACCGATATATTCAAGCTCGAATCTCTCAGGAAGTTGGAAGTCAAGCTGAATTGTACCGCACTGCCATGTTCTGCCGAGGCAGTCCGTAAGGTGGAAGTCAAGTTTCGGTCCGTAGAATGCACCGTCACCCTCGTTGACCTCATAATCATATCCAAGCTCGGTAATTGCGTTGCGCAAAGCCTCTGTTGCGATATCCCAATCCTCTTTTGCACCCATTGAGTCCTCGGGTTGAGTCGAAAGTTCGATATGATATTCAAAGCCGAAAGTGCTGTAAACGCTGTCAATAAGCTGAACAACACCCTTGATTTCGTCCTTAATCTGCTCTCTTGTCATAAAGATGTGAGCATCGTCCTGAGTGAAGCAACGAACACGCATTAAGCCGTGGAGCGCACCCGAAAGCTCGTGACGGTGAACAAGACCAAGTTCGCCCATACGCAGCGGCAAGTCTTTGTATGAATGCATTTTTGTTTTGTAAACAAGAATACCGCCCGGGCAGTTCATCGGCTTGATTGCATAATCCTCGTCATCAATGACTGTTGTATACATATTGTCCTTATAGTGATCCCAGTGGCCGCTGCGCTCCCAAAGAGCACGGTTGAGGATCATAGGAGTTTGGATTTCAAGGTAGCCTGCCTTTTTATGAACCTCTCTCCAATAATCAATAAGAGCATTTTTAAGATCCATTCCTTTCGGAAGGAAGAACGGAAATCCGGGACCCTCCTCCATAATTGTAAAGAGTTCAAGCTCCTTGCCGATTTTTCTGTGGTCGCGTTTTTTTGCCTCCTCAAGCATTTGGAGGTAATCCTCAAGCATTGACGCTTTCGGGAATGCAATACCGTAAACACGGCAAAGCATTTTATTTTTAGCGTCGCCTCTCCAATAAGCACCTGTGCAGTTTGTAAGCTTAAACGCTTTAATAACTTTCATCTCCGGAATGTGAGGACCTGCGCAAAGCTCGGTAAACTCGCCCTGCTTGTAAAAACTGATAGCCTCGCCCTTACCTGCATGCTCATTGATAAGCTCAATTTTATAAGGCTCGTCCTTGTCCTGCATAAGCTTGATTGCCTCGTCAACGGGAAGCTCGAATTTCTCGATAGGATAGTTTTCCTTGATGATTTTTTTCATTTCCTTTTCGATTTTTTCAAGATCCTCGGGACCGAAAGGTGTTTCAACATCAAAATCATAATAAAATCCATTTTCGATAGCCGGACCGATGGTAAGCTTTGTATCGGGATAAAGACGCTTAACAGCCTGTGCCATAACATGAGAAGCGGTGTGGTTGAATGCCTTTTTACCGTCCTCCTCGTCGAATGTAAGAACTTCAAACTCGCAGTCGCTGTCAACAACTGTGCGCAAATCCTTTACTGCGCCGTTGATTCTGCAACAGCAAGCGTTTCTGTAAAGTCCCATAGAAATGTCTTTTGTAATCTCGGCGGCGGTTGTTGCACTCTCGTATTCCTTAACCGAGCCGTCCTTAAGCGTGATTTTCATAATTCGGATACTCCTTTTCCTAAAAAATAAAGCACCCTGACAAAATCAGGGTGCATATAAAATACACGGTTCCACCTGAATTACACCGAATGGGTGTCACTCAATATCGTTAACGCCGATTTACGGCCGCATATTTCCCTGCGGCGCTCATGGGTGGTAGAAAAAATTTTGCATACATTCTCACAGCGACCGAATGCTCTCTGAAATGACAAAAGCAATTTCCGTGTCCCAATCAACACTTTCAATATGTGTATATAATATCACCATTATATTGCTTTGTCAAACAAAATATGCAATTGTTTTTTACGAATTTGTCAAAATAACATATTGTCTAAATACATGCGTTTTACTTGACAAATACAACATATAGGTGTAATATAGATAAGAAAATCAAAATGCATATATAGTGTTGTGAAACACGCATTTGATTTAAAGGCTTATTGCATAAAACTGTACCTTTTCTGATGTATTGAATTATATGAGCAAAAATTTATGTAATTAAAATCTAAACAGAAGGAGGTGCTATTGATATTATGGTAAAAGTAGCTACTGTTATTATAGTCAGCGTTATAGTTGCGATTGTTTTTGCGGCTTTGGGTATTGTTATCGGCGGTATTATCAAAGATAAAAAAGCCGAAAACGATAAAAATTCCGCACAGCAGGAAGCAACAAGAATATTAAACAACGCATTATCTGAGGCAGAGTCAACCAAAAAGGCTCAGCTTATAGAAGCAAAAGACGAAATTCACAAGCTCCGTTCCGACGCAGACAGAGAAATCCGTGAAAGACGAAACGAAGTTCAAAGGCAGGAAAAAAGACTTAACCAAAGAGAAGAGTATCTTGACAAAAGATCCGACACTTTGGAGAAGAAAAATGAAAATTTAAGCGAAAAGCTTAGAGAAATCGAAGACGAAAAAACCAAAATCGATAGCATCAAGAAAAGTCAGTTGGATATGCTTGAGAGGCTTTCCGGCTTATCTCAGGAAGAAGCAAAAAAGCAGTTAATGCAATCACTCGAATCAGAGCTTGATGTAGAAAAAAGCAAGCGCATCCTCGAATGTGAGGAAATGATTAAAGACCAAAGCGATGTTTTGGCAAGAGAGATTATCAGCACTGCAATCCAGCGTTGTGCGGCAGATCACACCGCCGAAACAACTGTTTCGGTAGTTGCATTGCCGAATGACGAAATGAAGGGCAGAATTATCGGCCGTGAAGGCAGAAACATTCGCTCTATCGAGCAAATCACCGGTGTAGAGCTTATTATCGACGACACACCGGAGGCTATCACAGTAAGCTCGTTTGACCCCGTAAGGCGTGAAATTGCCCGCCTTACACTTGAAAGACTTATTCAAGACGGAAGAATCCACCCTACGCGCATTGAAGAAATGTATGAAAAATCAAAGCGCGAAGTTGAGGCAACAATCAAAGCAGAAGGCGAAAAGGCTGTTATTGCTGCCAACTGCGGCAATATTCATCCCGAGCTTGTTAAGCTTTTGGGCAAGCTTAAATACCGCACATCATACGGTCAAAGCGTTTTGAAACATTCGCTCGAGGTTTCATATATCGCAGGACTTATGGCGGCTGAACTCGGCGCAGACGAAAAGCTTGCAAGGCGCGCAGGTTTGCTTCACGATATAGGCAAGGCTCTTGACCATGAAATGGAGGGCAGCCATATCGCACTCGGCGTTGAATACGCAAGAAGATATAAAGAAAACGAGCAGGTTGTTCACGCAATTCAGGCTCACCACGGCGATGTTGAGTGCAAAACCGTTGTAGCGGCTCTTGTTCAGGCGGCCGACGCAGTATCTGCGGCAAGACCGGGCGCAAGACGCGAAAATGTTGAAAACTACATCAAACGACTTCAACAGCTTGAGGAAATCTCAATGAGCTTCAACGGTGTTGAAAAGGCTTATGCCATCCAGGCGGGCAGAGAAATCCGCGTCATGGTTAAGCCGGAGGTTATTGATGACAAGACAATGCCGTTGGTTGCACGCGAAATTGTTAAAAAGATTGAGGACGAGATGGAATATCCCGGACAGATTAAAGTTAACATAATCCGTGAAAGCCGAACATACGATATTGCAAAATAAAATTGCAGGGTGGCTTTCGAGCTGCCCTGTTTTTTATATCAAATCCTATTAACTTGTATTTTAGAAAGGAAACCGAAAAATGATTAAACACATTGTTTGCTTTAAACTTAAAGACAACAGCGCCGAGGAATGCAAAAAGGCTGCCGACATTTTAAAATCAATGGACTCAAATGTTGATTTGCTCAGAGGTATTGAGGTGGGGGTTGACTTTTTGCACTCTCCGAGATCATACGATATAATTTTGCAGGTTGTGCTTGACGATGCCGACGCACTCGACGCATATCAAAAGGACGAGTATCATTGCTCCGTCGTTAAAAAGCATATGCATGCCGTTGCCGAAACATCGGTTGCAATTGATTACGAAATTTAAAAGCAGCGTCGCTTTTTGTCACAATGTGCCGTTTACGGAGATAATCTGCAGACGGCACATTATTTTTATATAAAATAATATATAAATTAGGGAATATTAATTGACTTTGTTTTGTAATAATGATACAATACTTTAGTATAAAATTATTTAATTTTTGTGGATATAATATACAAATTTTGACAAAAATTTTATGCACTATCGCAAAAAGAGAGGTTTGCTTATGGAAGAAACACGAGAAATAGATATTGATTTAAGAAAAATATTTTATATGATGCGAACAAAGGTTGTGTATATCATCTTGTCAACACTGCTTTTGGCAGTAGCGGCAGGGTGCTTTACGCATTTCTTTATCAACCCTACATATTCGGCATCCATACTGTGTAATGTTAAAAACAATACAGACAACAGTGTAAGCGAAAATATTTCGCAGGATAACATTTCTGCATCGCAACAACTTGTAAACACTTATATGGGCTTGCTCGAAAGCGACAGAGTTATGGACAAGGTTGCCGAAGAACTCGGAATGAACGAATCGGGTGACGCCGTAAGAAAGATGGTAAAATGCACATGGCGCGAAGATACTACACTGTTTGATGTAACAGTAAGCAGTACAAAGCCTGAACTTGCGGCAAAAATCGCTAACACGATTGCAAAAATCGCGCCGACCGAGATTGAGGATATTGCAATGGGCGGCACACTGAAAATTGTTGATGTAGCAAAGGTGCCGAGCAGTCCGTCTGCGCCGAACACAAAGAAAAATATCTTAATAGGTGCGCTTGCCGGATTCGTTATATCATTCCTCGGATTCTTTATCTATGAAATGTTTGACACGACAATCACCAATGCCAAAGATCTTGAAAGAGACTTTGAGATTCCCGTACTCGGAACTATTCCGCGACTTGAATCGGTTGAGAGAACAGCGGACGATGACGATAATTTGTCTTTCCCGTCGCCGGAGCCTCCAAAGCCTTCTGCCGCGGTGCGGCCGAGCAGTGAGCTGCTTGAAAACATACATTCTATGAAGGGAGATGCAAAGAATGATAAATAAAAGACGCAACGAGAGAAGAAAACTTGCCGAAAACAACGGTTTCAGTAAATCCGACCCTAAAAAAATTCTTTGCCAAAACTCTCCTTTTGCGGTTAAAGAGGCATACAACGCAATCAGAACAAACCTTTTGTTCACCCAACAAGGCGAGAAATGCCCGATTTTCGTTGTAACAAGTCCAACTGCAAACAATGGCAAAACAATCAACTCAATCAACCTTGCGGTAAGCTTTGCGCAAATGGGCAAAAGAACGCTTTTGATTGATGCAGATATGAGAAACCCCACAATACACAGAATGTTTTCGATTTCCGTTAAAAACGGTTTATCCGAAATTCTTGCAGGGTTGACAGACAACATTTCGGTTTCAAAAACAGATGTTGAAAATCTTTCAGTTTTGACAGCAGGCAAAATTCCGCCAAATCCTGCAGAGCTTTTGTCATCGGCAAGAATGGACAAATTGCTTGAATTTGTTAAAGAACACTACGATTGTGTGTTTATCGACACACCGCCGATAAATCTTGTTACAGACTCGACAATTTTCGCACAAAAAGTAACCGGGTATATTGTTATAGTTAAAACAGACACAACAAATACACACGATGTCAAAACAACTGTTACAAACATTGAACAGATTGACGGCAACATTTTGGGTTTCATTCTCAACGATGTTAACAGCGAAAAGAAAAAATATTATTCCTACTACAGAAAATATAATTATAACTACAACTATAATTACAACTACAAATACAGATAAGGTGATTTGATGAATAAACGCGCCACTGCACAGTTTTGGCTGGAATTTGCAACCGATATCTCATGCTTAGCGCTTGGCAACATTTTTACATACATTCTGTTTCATGTCATTTTTAACAAGATACAGGATTATCCATTCACTGAATGGGTTGAATACATAGTCAACATTGCTTTATCGTTTATTGTGGTTTTTGTGGTATTTCACAGCAATATCAACATACATAAAAGAAACAGGCTCAGGGAATTTTCGTCTGTTTTGAAAAACGTGTCGCTGACATATGCAATGTTTACCACGCTGATGATACTCACGAAAAATGAGTTGCTTGATTCAAGATACACATTTATTTTCAGTTTCATTTTCACCGTAATTTTTTCATCTTTCGGAAGATACCATTTAAAGCGAAAAATCACCGGCTCGTTTACGAAAAGCGCCGCGGCGTCTATCGCAGGTGTAATCGTAACCGAGGATCAGGCGGAAGAATTTGTAAAAGGGATAAACGAGGATTGGTCTTTGAGAATAAGCGGAATCGCACTTTTGGGCGACCCGTCACCGCTTTCCGGCGGAGGACTTGCAACAAAGGCTAAAGCAATTTGCGACATTCCCGTTGTTGCCGACGAAACAAATTATATGGATTGGATTCGCTCAGCTCCGCTTGACGAGGTGTTCGTAAACCTTCCGTATAACAACAATGACGAGATTGCCGAAATCGTTGAGGAGCTTGAGGATATGGGCATCACCGTTCATGTCAATTTACCGATAATTCACAAAATGGTGAATGAAAGCAAATTCAACAATCTTAACTGCAAAATGTTTGCAGGATATCCGATGGCAACATTTGCCGCCGCTGCTCCCGACCCGAGATGGATGGCTGTAAAAAGAGTTTTCGATGTGTTTTTCGGCATTGTCGGCTGTATATTATCGACACCGATTATACTTATAACCGCAATTCCCCTGCTCGCCGAGTCGCCCGGACCGCTGTTTTTCAAGCAACAAAGGGTCGGCAAAAACGGCAGACTGTTTAACATTTACAAGTTGCGCTCAATGTATGTTGACGCGGAGGAGCGCAAAGCGGCTTTGATGGCACAAAACAAGATGAATGGACTTATGTTCAAAATGGACGAAGACCCGAGAATAACAAAGGTCGGCAAATTCATAAGAAAATACAGCATTGACGAACTGCCGCAGTTTATCAATGTTTTAAAAGGTGATATGAGCCTTATCGGCACACGCCCGCCGACTGTTGACGAATTTGAGCATTATGAGAGCCGCCACAAAAGGCGCTTGTCAATGCGCCCCGGTATTACGGGAATGTGGCAGGTCAGCGGCAGGTCGGACATCAACGATTTTGAAAAGGTTGTTGAGCTTGACTGCCAATATATCGACAACTGGTCGCCCATGCTTGACTTAAAAATCTTTTTTAAGACAATTTATGTCGTTTTGACTCACAAGGGCGCAGAATAAAAAGTTAGGATGAACACAATGAAAATCGCTATGATCGGTCACAAAAGGATTCCGTCACGAGAGGGCGGAGTTGAAATAGTAGTAGGCGAGCTTTCAAGGCGTATGGTCAGCCTCGGCAACAGCGTAACCGCTTTTAACAGAAAGAGCGAGCATATCGCAGGCAAGGAGTTTGACACCGATTTCGGCAAAAAAGAATGGAACGGAGTCAGCCTCAAATGGGTTGCCACGCCGAATTCATCAAAATTAAACGCAATTGTTTACAGCGCCTTTGCAACGGCAATGGCACTTTTCGGCAATTATGACATAATACATTTTCACGCAGAGGGTCCATCGTCAATGGTCCCTCTTGCAAAATTATTCGGCAAAAAATGCGTTGTGACAATTCACGGACTCGATTGGCAAAGGTCGAAATGGGGCGGATTTGCCACAAAATTTTTACAATACGGCGAAAAATGCGCCGCAAAATATGCAGATGAAATAATAGTATTGTCGAAAAATGTGCAACAGTATTTTTTCGACAAATATGGCAGAGAAACGGTTTATATCCCAAACGGAATAGAAAAGCCGAAACCGATTGAGGCAAATATAATAAAGCAACAATATTCTCTCGAAAAAGACGGATACATATTATATCTCGGCAGAATCGTGCCGGAAAAAAACATTCACTCTCTGATTGAGGCATACTCGCAAATATCGACCGACAAAAAACTTGTTATAGCAGGCGGTGCAAGCCACACAAGCGAATACGCAGCATCACTCAAAGAGCAGGCAAAATCAAACAAGAATATAATTTTCACAGGCTTTGTGCAGGGGGCGGAGCTTGAGGAGCTTTACTCAAACGCATATATATACTGCCTCCCGAGCGATCTCGAGGGCATGCCGATAAGCCTTTTGGAAGCAATGAGCTACGGAAACTGTTGTTTGACAAGCGACATTTGCGAATGCACAGAGGTTTGCGGCAAAAACGCAGTATATTTCAAAAAGGGCGACACAGCCGACCTAAAAAACAAACTCGAAGAATTTTTGGGCGACAGCGAAAAAGTCGCAGAATACAAAAGATGTGCAAGCGAATATGTTTGCTCAAAATACAATTGGGATGATATAACAGACAAAACACTGAGTATTTACGGCAGGATTTAGTATGAAAATATTATTTGTTAACAAATTCCTTCACCCGAACGGCGGGTCGGAAACATATATTTTTAAGCTTGGCGAATATTTGAAATCAATCGGCAACGAAGTGCAATACTTCGGTATGGAGCACGAGGGCAGATGCGTTTCAAACAACGCAGAGCAATACACAACGGATATGGATTTTCACACGACAAGCAAGCTGAAAAAGCTGACTTATCCGCTGAAAACGATTTATTCTGCCGAGGCAAAACGCAAAATTAACATTGTGCTTAACGATTTCAAGCCCGATGTTATACATATAAACAACTTTAATTATCAGCTCACGCCGAGCATTCTTTATGCGGCGGCGGCATACAAAAAGCAAGCAGGCAAGGATGTTAAAATAATATTCACTGCGCACGATTATCAGCTTTTGTGCCCCAACCATATGATGTTTAACAACGGCAATGTCTGTGAAAAATGCGTCGGCGGCAAATTTATTAACTGCACAAAGAGCAGTTGCATTCACTCGTCAAAAGCGAAAAGCATTATCGGCACAGCCGAGGCAACGCTTTACAAAACACTCGGTGCATACAAGCACTTCGACAAAATAATTTGTTGCAGTGAATTTATGAAAAGCAAAATGGACACAAATCCCCTTTTCGCCGGCAAAACGGTTGCGATGCACAATTTTATCGACGCTGTTGAATATACGCCGCAGAAAAAGGACAACTATGTGCTTTATTTCGGCAGATACAGCAAAGAAAAGGGCATTGAAACAATACTCAACGCAAAAAATATTGATTTTATCTGCGCCGGAAGCGGCGAGTGCGAGGACGAAATCAACAAAGCGCCAAACATAAAAAATGTCGGTTTTAAATCGGGCGATGAGCTTGCAAGCCTTATAAGCCACGCAAAGTGCACCGTTTATCCGTCGGTTTGGTACGAAAACTGTCCGTTTTCCGTTATGGAAAGCATAATGTACGGCACACCGGTTGTCGGCGCACGAATCGGCGGAATCCCCGAGCTTATAAATGACGGCGAAACGGGATATTTGTTTGAAAGCGGCAACGCATCCGATTTTGAAAACAAAATCAATATGATTTTAAATGATGACGAAAACGCCGAAAGAATGGCACAAAATTGCAGTATGACAAGATTTGACACGGTTGAAAAATACTGTGACAAACTGCTTAAAATATATAATTCATAGGGATATAGGTAGAAACAATGGGAAAGAAGCTTAACGGTACCGTAATAGTTACATACAGATGCAATGCACGATGTTCAATGTGTAACAGATACAAATGCCCCTCAACACCGGAGGAGGAAATTTCGGTTGAAACAATAAAAAAACTGCCCGAAATGTATTTCACCAATATAACCGGCGGCGAGCCGTTTATTCGCACCGATTTGAAAGAGATTGTGCGCGAACTTTACAAAAAGAGCGACAGAATAGTAATCTCCACAAACGGATTTTTCACCGACAGAATTGTTGAACTTTGCAAGGAGTTTCCCAACATAGGAATAAGAATTTCAATTGAGGGCTTGGAGGAAACAAACAACAAAATCCGAGGCCTTGATGACGGCTTTAACAGAGGATACACAACTTTGCAAAAGCTTGTCGAAATGGGAATGAAAGATGTCGGCTTCGGAATGACAGTGCAGGACGCAAACGCAAAAGACCTTGTGCCGCTGTATGAACTGTCAAACAAAATGAATATGGAATTTGCAACCGCATCGCTTCACAACTCGTTTTATTTTGTCGAGGCAAAAAACATTATCAATGACAGACCTGCCGTTGCCGCTGAATTTGAAAATCTTGTCAACGAGCTTTTAAAATCGAATCAGCCGAAAAAATGGTTTCGCGCATACTTCAACCACGGCTTGATTAACTATATATACGGTCAAAAAAGGTTGCTTCCGTGCGATATGGCATTTGACACCTTCTTTATCGATCCGTACGGAGATGTAATGCCCTGCAACGGAACAAAAGAAAAAGAGGTTATGGGCAACCTGAACGAGCAAAGCTGGGACGAGCTTTGGAACTCGGAGCAGGCAGAAAAGGTAAGAAAAAAAGTGCGCTGTTGCGACAGACAGTGCTGGATGATAGGCTCAGTATCCCCTGCCATGCACAAATACATTTGGGTGCCTGCCGCTTGGGTTATCAAGCACAAGTTTTTGAGATTTTTCAAAGACAAAAAATACTCAATGTATGAAAACAAAATCTGCCGCGATTATCGCGACGGAAAGGTGACAAAGGAAGAACTTGACAAACTTTCCACCTGCGATTTTAACGCAACCGTAAATGACGGATTGAGCAGTGCGTCGAAAAGTGCGCTTGTCGGAACGACGGGCGAGGCAATTGTTGACGCCGATATTGAAAACCAAATGAAAAGCAGTCGATAAGCGATGAAAATTTTAATCGTAAACCCTATCATATACACATCCGAAACGAAAAATATCAGCAGAGCAAAATCAATCAAGGACACAATGATATATGATTTGTGCCTTGCGTTTTTGCAAAACGGCGACGAGGTCACCCTCGCAACCGCTGATGATTTCAAGCCGACACAGACGGAAGAATATCCGTTTGCGGTAATTTGGATGAAAACAAGGTTCAATAGCATCTGCCCGGTTAATTCCCTGCCGTACTGCCCCGAAATAAAAAGGATTGCAAAAAGCACGGCGTTTGATTTTATAATCACGAGCGAAGTGTTTTCGCTCAACTCGCTGATGCTGTCAATGCACAGCCGCAAAAATCTGATTGTATGGCACGAACTTGGCAAGCACAACAAAATTTTTCACGGAATTGCGTCGCGCTTTTGGTACGGCGTGATAGCAAGATTGTGCTTTAAAAACACGCTGATTGTGCCGAGAAGCCCTCAGGCAAAAGCATTTATATCTCAATACTGCCGCAATGTAAGCAACATTATAATCGACCACGGCGTAAACCTTGACAAATTCACATTCACCGCCGATAAGGGAAATTATTTCGCAGTCAGTTCACAGCTTATAAAAAGAAAGCGAATTGACAAAATACTTGCCGCATTTGCCGACTACCTAAAAAAATATGACGGCACGGCAAAACTTTACATAATGGGCGACGGCGATGAAAAACAAAACCTTGAAAACGAGGTAAAGCGCCTTAATATCTGCGACAGTGTGGTTTTCACAGGCAGGCTGATGCACAGCGAGCTTGAAAAAAGGCTTGCACACGCAATGGCGATGCTTGTTTACACCGAAAAGGACAACAATATGATTTCGATTGTCGAATCAATCGCAGTCGGCACACCCGTTTTGACAACAACCGTACCGTACAACGCAAGCTACATCACCGAATACGGTTTGGGCATCGCGGATGACAATTGGAACTGTGACACGCTCAAAGAAATCACAGACAAAAAATATATTGAGGCGTGCGGAAAATACAGAGAAAAAATATCAACAAAATCAAAGGTGGAGCTTTTTTACAAAGCGTTTGACGAGCTGAAATAATATGAGCGATTTTAAGAATTTAGTAAAAATTTCAATAAAAAACAAAACTGTATTTCATAGCGCAATGGAATATTTCTTCAGCAAAACCGACCGCACGAGCGGCTATCTTGCCGAGCAAAGCGTCAAATACGATATTTATTCAAAGCTGAAAAAGAAATACTCAAAATATGTAGGCAAAACAAATTTTAAGCAATATCCGGGTGACGAGAGCGAAAAGGTTTGGGTATGCTGGTTTCAGGGAATCGAAAACGCACCCGAAATTGTGCAAAACTGCATTAAATCGCTCAAATATCATATAAAGGACAGAGAAATTGTTTTTTTAAACAAGGAAAACATAAAGGACTATGTTAATCTGCCCGACTATATTTATGAAAAATGGGAAAAGGGCATTATTCCGTATGCCCAATTTTCCGACATTTTGAGAATTGAGCTTTTGATTGAGCACGGCGGAATTTGGCTTGACGCAACAACATATTTGACCGCTCCCCTGCCTGAATACATAACGGACAGCGACTTTTTTGTTTATCATGACGGCTTGTTTGATAAGGAAACGGTTAATATGGGCAACTGGCTCATTCGCAGTAAGGCAAACAATATTTTGCTTAACGAAACACAAAATTTGCTTTTAAAATATTGGGAAAATGAGAATTATCTTTGCCACTATTTCCTGTTTCATATGTTTTTCAGAACAGTTACGGACATATACGAGGACGAATGGCAAAAAATGCCGTATTACAACCAGATGGACAATCACATTTTAGCAATTGATTTTTGCAAGGAATTTGACAAAAAGCGTTTTGAGCAAATAAAAAATATAACTTCCGTACACAAGCTGACGCACAAGGTTGACAACAGCAAGGCGGCTGAAAACAGCTATCTTTCAAAGCTCGGTGAGCTATATAAAATGTAGGGGTGACACAATGAAAATTGCAATAATGACCTGGTTTGCAAATCAAAATTACGGCACAGTGTTGCAAGCATACGCCCTGCAAAAATATTTAAATGACACATACGGCGCAGACGCTCAACTGATAAAATATTACCCGAGTGAGGAAAAATATCTGCAATCCCTCGGCAAAAAGACGGAGCATTTACTGTATAAACTGCGTGAGCACGCCAAAGATTATTTAAAACCTAAAAAAGCATCCCTTACGGATGAGATAAATGCAAAATATTCCGAGCTTAAAGCCGAGCGCGACAAAAGTTTCAATAACTTTTTGTCAAAGATAAACTTTTTTGACGGCGATATTGACAATGCGTGCGACAAGTTTGACATTTTTATTTGCGGCTCGGACCAAATATGGAATCCGCAGATAATCGACAAAAACTTTTATTTAGCCTTTGCCGACGGAAAAAGAAAAATATCGTACGCAGCAAGCACGGGAATAAGCTACATACCCGACTATGCGAAGAAATGCCTTGCGGAATATTTAAAGGATTTCGAGGCAATATCCCTGCGCGAGCCGGACTGCCGCAAAGATATTGAGAAAATCAGCGGCAAAAATGTATCGGTTGTATGCGACCCGACATTTTTGCTTTCTGCAAACGAATGGCGCACAATCGCCGACACAACAAGAGTGCCGAGCGAAAAATACGCGCTGTCATACTTTTTGGGTGATGATGAAAGAAACAGCTTTGCATACAATGCGACTGACAACTTAAATATTAAAAATGTGATTTTGCCGACATCAACCGAAATGTTCGACAAAAGCGAAAAGAAAAACTACACAATATCCCCTGCCGACTTTTTGGCACTTGAGGATAACAGCGAATTTATAATAACCGACTCGTTTCACGCAATTTGCTTTGCGATTATTTTCAAAAAGAATTTTTGCGTTGTGACAAAACACAGAGAGTCAAATCCGTTTAACCAAAACAGCCGAGTTTTGCACCTGCTGTCAAAGGCAGGGCTGACAGACCGCCTCGCAAAAAATGAAAACGATATAAAAAGACTTTTTAACGAAAGCATCGACTATGACACGGTTTATAAAAGGCTGGGCTGCTTTATTGACGACTCAAAGAAATTTTTAGACAAACATATTTCGGAGCAATAATGAACAAACTATGCGACAAAAGCGATTGCACCGCTTGCTTTGCGTGTGTCAACGCTTGCCCCAAAAACTGCATACATATGACCGAGGACAAAATCGGCGCGATTTATCCCGAAATCGACGAAAGCATTTGCATCGACTGTAAAATGTGCACAAGGTTCTGTCCGTCAATCAATAGCGTTGCGTTTGCAACGCCGCAAAAGGTCTATGCCGCATATTCAAAGGACAATGACACACATATTTTGTCAACCTCCGGCGGTGTTTGCTACGAAATATGCAAGAACTTTTTAAATGACGGTGCAGTTTACGCCTGCGCCGTGAATGACGATTTGTCGCTGTCATTCATTAAGTGCAAAACCGTTGACGATTTGAACAAAACGCGTGGCTCAAAATATTTTCACGCGCACATCGGCAACACATACAAAAAAATCAAAACCGACCTCACAAACGGCGAAAACATCTTGTTTGTGGGAACTCCGTGTCAGGTTGCGGGGCTTAAATCATGCCTCGGCAGAGAATATGAAAATCTTTTCACGATAGACATTGTGTGCCACGGCGCTCCGGATGAGGCGGTATTTAAAGCATATTCGCGTTTTGAACTCAAAGGCGATTTTGAAAAAGCAAAATTCGTTTCGTTCAGAGATAAAAATGAATACATCATCAAATATTTTGACGAAAACGGCTGCATTATCAAGCAGATTCCGCAAAGACAAAGCCATTATTTAACGGCGTTTTTGGACGGCGTGTGCCAAAGAGAGAATTGTTACACATGCAAATATGCACAGCCGCAAAGGGTCGGCGATATTTCGCTCGGCGATTTTTGGGGACTCGGCGACGAAATTCCCTTTGAGCACAAAACAAATAACGGCACAAATATTGTTTTGCAAAACACCAAAAAGGGCGAGGATTTGCTTTGCCGTGTAAAACAAAACATAAATTTGTATGAAAGAACGCTTGACGAGGCACTGAAAAAGAACGGTCAGTTAAACAGACCGCTTGATAAAAACGAAAACGCAAAAAAATATGCCGCACTCGCAGAAAACGGCGACATTGCGGCGGCACTTATAAAATACAACACTAAAAAAAGAGCGCTCACATTCTTGCGGCGCAGAATTTATAAAAGCAAAAAGTTGTATCGAATGATGAAAAAATCGTCATTTTTTAAAGACAGAATATAAAAATCAGAGGAAAATACTTTAATGGCAACAAAAACACTAAACCACGGCAACAGCGAAAGACGACCGCGGCCGCAACTGTATATTGTTGATAAAAAGAAAAAAAGCAGATACCAAGTGCATCTCAAAAGCCTTTTGGTATTTTTAATCGTGCTTGCACTTATGATAATCGAGCGACTGTTTAACGGCAGTTATTTTGACGAAGCGCTCGGTATCATATCAATGGGATACCTTATCGTTTTCAACAGAAAAATCAAAAGATACGACCTTATAACATTTGCCTTAATTCTTGTTACGCTTGCAATCGGCTTGATTTCAAACTGGTACAGCGGACTGAATGTCAGTCTGTGGTCTATCGGCGTTGACGCAGTAACTCAAGTTAAAGTAATAGCCGCTTTTTTCGCTGTTAAATACTTTTTAAACGATAAAGAAAAACAAGCAACGCTTGATATGTTTTTGCCTATAGGCAAGCTGTATTGTATCGCCGCATTTATCTGCTCGATTATAACGCAATTTGTCGATATAGGAATGACAAACGATACACGATTCGGGCTGAACAGTTTTGCTTTCGGCTACACTTACAACTTTGAATACATAACAACATTTCTCGTATTTTTTGCCGCATTTGTTTGCACCGATAAGCTGACTCCGCGCCAAAAGGGCATATATTATTTTATGACAATTGTCGCAATCGGGCTGAATTTGAAATCGCAGGCATTGATTTTGACATTTATGTTCATTCTGCTTTTGTTCTATTTCAAAAAACACGACAGATTGAACCCAATTATAATCGGCGTTATCGCAATCGGAATACTGTTTCTCGGTCAATATCAAATCGACACATATTTGACCCACCAAGGCGCCGCAAGGCAAATTTTCAACGAATATGCCGTTAAAACCGCAAACAACTATTTCCCGTTCGGCTCGGGATTTGCAACATACGGCTCGGCTGAGGCGGCAAAAAATTATTCGCCGCTTTACACGCAATATCATTTTGACAAGCACTGGGGCATGAGCCGCGATTTCGGTCCGTTCCTCAACGATACATATTGGGCATCGGTGCTCGGTCAGTTCGGCTGGATCGGCGCAATTCTTATGGGAATTGTTTATGTCAGAATTTTCATTTCATTCACAAACAGCAAGAGCATACGCTTTGATTTGAAGGCATTTTTGTATGCGACATTTGCTCAATTTGTAATCCACGCAGTAGGCTCGGGCATCATAACAAGCTCGTCGGGCATGCTCGGCTTTGTTGCAATTGCACTTGCATCGCAGGTAGAGGTTGACAAGGATGTATCAATCCGACTGCCGAAATTCAAAATTTCGTTTTAACACGCTATATGGGGGACGCTATGATTAGTGTAATTATCCCTGCATACAACGCAGGAAAATTCATTGAAAACTGCATAAATTCGATTTTCAGCCAAACATACGGTGACTTTGAAATCATCGTTGTAAACGACGGCTCGAGCGACAACACGCTTGACATTTTAAACTCGCTTGCAAAAAAAGACGCAAGACTGAAAGTAATATCGCAGAAAAACGGCGGAGTTTCGGCGGCAAGAAACACTGCGCTTAAACACGCAAAAGGCGAATTTATCACATATGTTGACGCAGATGACACACTGCCCGAAACAGCACTTGCCGATATGACGGAGCTTATGACGGACGATGTTGATTTGGTTGTGTGCTCAAACAACGAAATAAGGCTCAAATCAAAACCGAACTATATGCAGGAAAATGTTTTTGACGGTCCGCAGGATATATACAACCGTTTTCGCGATTTTGACAGAGCGGTTTGGTGGCCGTGGGCAAAACTTTTCAGGCGCAGCATAATCAGTGAAAATCACCTTACATATGACACCTCAATTACATTCGGCGAGGACCATATTTTTAACCTTTTGTATTCAAAATACATAACCGGCAAGGCTGTCGTGTCAAGAAAAATAACATACAACTATTATTTCATCCGCGGCGGCTTGACGGCAAAATTTTATCCCGATATGGACGAAATGCAAAAATATGTTTACACAAAAATTGCAGACTATTTCGGCGGCGCGGATAAAATACCGAAAAAATACGAACATTTGTATATCGGAAGCTATTACAAAGGACTTGTTGAATATTATATTGCATGGCTTTCGCGCGAAAAAGCGGCAAAGCAAATTCAAAACACAACTGAAAACACTTTTGCCGATATTTTGACGGACGATATTTTAGCTGAATATCTCACTCCGCTCCAATTTGATTGTATCAAGAACCGTCAATACACGGAATTTGTAAAGGACTATACAAAGAATAACCCCAAAGCAACCGTCTATCGCAAAATGCGCAGAATTGTGCGCAAGGCACTTGAGGGACTCCAAAGGGTATTTATAAAATAATTTTGCATATAATCAACGAGGACAACAACAATGTATTATATGTTTAAGGACATAGTTGAAACGCTCACAGCCGCGTTGCCGCTCGGTTTGCTTGCAGGCGTGCTGATTTTTGTGTTAAAGCGATACGCTTTTAAAATCGACAAGCAGAAATTGTATGCCGTGTGCGAAATCGCCTTTTGGGCATATGTATATATACTGCTTTATCGCACCGTAATCGGCAGAGAGCCTATATACGACCCCCTCAGCGAGGTTTGGCAGGGGTGGACAATATTCCGTCGGCGATGGACGGGGCTTGACTATCAGGTTATCGGCAATGTTTTGATGTTTATTCCGTTCGGAGTATTGCTTTTGCTCGGATTTGAAAAGCTGTCAGCCACAACGAAAAAGGCAATTGTTTGCACGGCGGCAATATCGTTTGGGTATTCGCTTTTTATAGAAATACTGCAATTGGTCACAAAAAGAGGCACATTTCAAATATCTGATTTGGTTTTCAACACCGTCGGCGGCACAGTCGGCGCAATAATATATATCATAATAAAACGCATAATAACAAAGAAACGCAGTTCAAAATAAAATGAACTGCGTTTTTTTATATCTTATAAATTAATAATTTTGAATCATTTTGAAATCCTGCGATTTCAGGGTTTGCAGAAGGTCGGAATTGTTTTTGATTTTGCGGTTTGTGATAATTCCGCCGCGAGCGAGATTTTTAAGCACATGAAAATCCGAGCCGGAAACCATAAGTTTTCCTGTTTGCTTTGCCCATTCAAACGCTTTTTCGTTGAGAGCCTTATCGGTTTTGCCGTTATAAATCTCAATACCGTCGATATAATCGGGATTGCAGCGGCGAATACCCGGTCTGAACGGATGCGCCTGATAAACAAGATAGCCTTGCGCATGCATCATTTGATACATTTGCTTTTCCCAAACGGCAAGGAGATTGAGCTGTTTTCGCAACCAATCCTCCTCCACGCCGTAAATCAAATAATCATTTGCGGTAGCGTAGTGGCGAAGTTCCATTCCGAGCATAACGGAAAAATCGTCGTCGGCATATTTTTGCATTTCGTGATAAGCGCCGAGATAAAAATCAATGCGCTTTTGAGGAAACAAATAGCCAACGGCGTCAAAAGTCATCGGGCTGTAATGGTCGGTCAAAACAATGCCCGAATAGCCCTGTTCCTTATAAAGCCTTACAATTTCCTTTGGCTCTACCCTGCCGCAACGGCTGACCGTTTTGGTGTGGCAGTGCATTTCATACTTATATTCCATCAAAGAAGTATCCTTTTATAAATCTCGGCAACATCGGATGAAGTGAGTGTTGTCGGATTGTTGCCGAGTCTGGCAACATTGACCTTTGAAACAAATTCGTCTATTTTATCTGCCGAAGCAGTCGGTTTTTCAAGTTTGAATTCATCGACAAGGCTTGCAAAAATACGCTGACCGTCTGCCGCGTTTTTTCCGCCGAGCATAACGCCGATTTCGTCAAACACATTCAAAACATATTCCCTGCCGCGGCTGTCATTGACATTTTCGTTGTGAGAGAGCATATATTTCCAAATCTCAACAAGTCCGCTTGCGACAGAATGTCCGTGCGCGGTGTGGCAGTTCATCGTTATGTTATAGCACATGGCGTGCCCTGCCGTTGTGCCGGTGATATTGATAGCCTTGCCGCCGTAATACGATGCCTCAAGCATACCTTTGTTGCCGCTCGGCTCGTTTTTCATATAGCTGTCCTTATACTGCATAAAAAGTTTGATTGACTTTGCGGCATAAGCCTTGCTCTCGTCATTCGCCTTGACATTCCAATAGCTCTCTATCGAATGGCAAAGCGCATCGAGACAGGTGCATTTGCGCTGATAGAGCGGCACGGTTTGCAAAAGCCTCTCGTCAAAAATTATGTAGTCGGGTATGAAATCATAATTTGCAACGCTGATTTTGTCAACCTCGTTAATATAAAAGACGGAGGACTTTGTCGCCTCACTGCCCGTGCCCGAAGTTGTAGGGATGAAAAGTGCCTTAATGCCGTTATTTTGCATAGGCTCACTTAAACATTTTGAAATATCGTTTGTAGCCATAAGGCGAATCATTTTTGCGCTGTCCATCGGTGAGCCGCCGCCTGCGCCAATCATAAAATCGCAATTGTTCTTTTTGAAAAGCTCCGCAGCGGTTACCATATCCTCAAAGCGAGGATTTGGTCGAATATTGTCAAAAACAGTGATATTGAATTTTTTGAGATATTCAAAAATATCGGTTTTCTCGAAGCTTTTACCGCAACAGACAAAAGGTCTTTGAACATTGTTTTGCTCAAAAACCTTTTCAATTTCGGTAAAATTCTTTAAAATTACACCCTTAGTCTGCATTTGCAAGCCACTCATATTCGGGAACATAAATTCTTGTTTTATCCCACGGGTCGCCGTCGAGGTGACGGATGAGCCATACATAATACATTTCGTATCCCGGTGCGGTTACCTGTTGGTGAGCATTGCCGCCGCGAATGCAAAGGCAGGAGCCGTTTTCTGTTTTATACGGTTGATCGCCCTCAAATCCGGCGCCGAAGCCCTCCGGATGATCAAACTGATAATAATAAAGCTCGGGCTGTGGGTGATAGTGAGGCGGATATGATGACCATCTGCCCGGTTGATTGAACACTTCGCCCATAACCATATTTGAATAAGGCGCATTGTCAAGGTCGAACATTGTCGAAACGATTCTGTGACCCGTTCCGTTCCACTGACCTTTGCCGAATTCCTGATAAAGGCAATTGTCGGGATTATAAAATACCGGTTGCCATGTTCTTTCGTTATCTGTCTGCTGAACAAGCACCTCGCTGTCTTCAAGCGCAGTCACAACGCATTTTGTCCCCCTTGAAAAATGCACTGCATACGGTGTTTTTTCAAACGGATTTGCTCTTTTGCAATCCTCGTTAATGCTGTCGCCGACAGTGAAATTAACATTGCCGCTGAGAAGAAGAACAGCACACTCGTTGTTTTCCTCCTCAATCACAAGTTTTTCGCCCTTTGCGAGTTTCTTTACATAAATATCCATAAGCATTTCGGAATTTATGCCGTTCATTTCGCAAAGAATTTTTTTGCCGTTTTCGTCATATTCGGGTTTAAATAACATAAAACCGTCTCCTTAAAATCAAATATTACTCAAACAATTATATTTTTATTCAATCGGTGTGAGATTTTTGAGGCTGATGTCCATAATCGGTGCGCTGTGTGTGAGCGCTCCGCACGATACAAAATCAACGCCGATTTCGGCAATCTCTTTAAGCCTTGACTTTGTAACATTGCCGCTGCACTCCGTTTGCGCTCTGCCGTCTATCATAGCAACAGCCTTGCGCATTGTTTCGTTGTCCATATTATCAAGCATAATAATATCTGCGCCTGCGTCGATTGCCTCTTGAACTTGGTCGAGAGTTTCGGTTTCAATCTCTATTTTTCTGACAAACGGAGCATATGCCCTTGCCATTTCAATTGCTTTTGTAACGGAGCCTGCCGCACCGATGTGATTATCCTTAAGCAATACACCGTCGGAAAGGTTGTATCTGTGGTTTGTTGCGCCGCCTACTTTTACGGCGTGCTTTTCAAACGGACGCATATTGGGTGTTGTTTTTCTCGTGTCGAGAAGAACTGTTTTGTATCCCTTTAATTCGTCCATATATTCTCTTGTGATTGTGGCAATGCCGCTCATGCGCTGAAGATAGTTAAGCCCTGTTCTTTCGCCTGAAAGAATAGCTTTGACATCGCCGTAAATAACGCCCAAAAGGTCGCCCTTTTTAACAAAATCGCCATCCTTGAAATTTGACTCAAAGCGGCTTGTTTCGTCAAGAAGCTTGAATGTTCTTTCAAAAACATCAAGTCCGCAGATAACACCGTCCTGCTTGCAAATCAAATCGGCTTTTCCCTGCTTGTCCTCGGGCATAACCGCATTTGTCGAAACATCCTCGGAGGTAATATCCTCTTTAAGAGTGTTGAGGAGGTATTCGTCAATGTTAATCTTCATTGTCACACCATTTAGCATAGAAATCGTTATCCTTTCGCTTAATTTCATTCATAATAAGTGATTTAAACTCTTTTGCGCGCTCGTCCTTATTCGGATATGACGCCAAATCGACATCGGGGAAATTGTCGCCCTTTTGCGATTTGTCGTTTGCGATGACATCTGTCGCGCGCTTTGCAAACACAAGGCTTTCAAGAAGTGAGTTTGACGCAAGTCTGTTTTTGCCGTGAACACCGTTGCAGGCGGTTTCACCTGCGGCGTAGAGATATTTCATCGAGGTTTCGCCGTTTGTGTTTGTTTTAACACCACCCATCATATAGTGCTGAGCGGGAACAACGGGCACCTTGTCCTTTGTCATATCGTAGCCCTCGTCCATACAAGCCTCAAAAATATTCGGGAAGCGCTTGTGTGCCTCCTCGCTTGTCATAGTCGGGAGGGTGAGATAAACATGGTCTGTGCCAAACTTTTTCATTTCCTCAACAATTGCGTTTGTAACAACATCGCGCGGCTGAAGCTCGTCCGTGAAGCGCTCGCCGTTTTCGTTGAGAAGAATTGCACCCTCGCCGCGAACGCTTTCGCTGATAAGAAATCTTCTGCCCTTTTTCTTGCTGTAAAGCGTTGTCGGGTGAATTTGAATGTAGTTTATATTCTGAAGTTCGACGCCGTGCTTAAGACTGAGAGCAAAGCTGTCGCCGGTGATATGCGGATAATTTGTCGAGTTTGTAAACAATCCGCCGATACCGCCGGTTGCAAGAATAATATCGTGAGCAAGGATTGCACCCCTCTCGCCGAATTCATCCTCGCAGACAATGCCGTAGCAGGTGTTGTCGCTTTCGATAAAATCAATCATCGTTGTTTGGGTGACAAAAGTAATATTCGGTCTCTCCTTTGCGATTTGCAAAAGGGTCATTGTAATCTCCTTGCCGGTTTCGTCCTTGTGGTGGAGAATACGGTTTTCTCTGTGCGCACCCTCGCGCGTGTAGTCATATTTGCCGTTTGAGTCGGTGTCAAAATCAACGCCGAGGTCAATGAGCGTGTCGATTACATCGTGCGATGACTCAATCATAATTTTTACCGATTCGGGGTTGTTTTCGTAATGACCTGCTTTCATTGTGTCCTCAAAATAACATTTGAAATCGGCAATGTCCTTGAGAACGCAAATGCCGCCCTGTGCGAGATACGAGTCGCACTCCTTTAAATCTTCTTTCGTAATTACAAGCACATCCCTGTCCTTCGGGAGACAGAGAGCGGCGAACAATCCCGCAACGCCGGAGCCTACAATTACAGTGTCTGTTTTAATATAATTTTCTTTTTTCATAATCACTTTACCATTTTTATAAATTATAATATAAGAAATCAATGTGTAACAAGTTACACTTATTTAAATATATAATTTTTTTACCACAAAGTCAATATTTTTGCCTTTAAATCGGAATTTTTGGCTCAAATTTGTTGAAGTTATATAATTTATATGCTAACATATAGTTAATTTAATGAAAGTTTTAAGCACGGTAAACCGATATGAATGTTTATGATTTTGACAACACAATATATGACGGCGAAACGCTTGTTGATTTTATACTATACTATGTTAAAACCGACCCGAGAATTTGGAAATACATTCCGAAACTGCTTGTAATCGCGTTTAAGGACAAATTTCACCTTTTCACGGTTGAAGAAGCGGTAACGGCATACGCAGGATTTTTAGAGGGATATTACACAAAGCTCGGCAACCTTGACGACGATGTTAAAAAATTTTGGGACGAAAACGAGCACAAAATCAAGCCGTGGTATGCCAAAGTACAGCGCGAGGACGACATTATCGTTTCCGGCTCAACCGATTTTTTGCTTGATGAGATAATGAAACGAATCGGAGTTAAAAACTATGTCGGCTCGTCGATTGACAAAAAGACGGGAAAATTCGTTCGTCTTTGTTTTCTTGAAAATAAGGTAAAAATTTTTAACGAGCTTTACCCCGGCGCACATATCGACAATTTTTATACCGACTCAATGAATGACAAGCCGATGATGGATATTGCGGACAGAGTGTTTTTTGTCACCGGCGACAAAATAGAGCAAATCAAGTAATTTCGGAGGGACGGGTTATGCAAAAGCCGCTTAAGCTCACATTTATTGCGGACACGCACCATTATTCAAAAACGCTCGGCACAAGCGGACGGCAGTATGAACTCCGCTCCGGCTCGGACCAAAAGTGCCTTGCCGAAACAGGTGAAATAATTGATGCCGCTTTTGAAAAAATCGCAAACAGCGACACCGATTTTGTTTTAATCGCAGGCGATGTGTCGAATGACGGCGAACTTGTTTCGCATATCGAGTTCAAAGAAAAGCTCGACAGACTTGCCAAAAAGAAAAAGATTTATCTGATAACGGCTACTCACGATTGGTGCTGTGACGAAAATCCGCGCAAATTCGACGGCGACACGGTGAGCAACGATGTTGAAACAATGCCGTCGTTTAAGCTTTACCCGTTTTATGAGGAATACACAATCAAGGATGCAATCGCAAAATACGAAACGCATCTCGGCACATATTCATACGTTGTGCAGTTAAGCGACAGGGTGCGTCTGCTCGCCCTGAACGATGACCAAAACGGCAAGGGCAGAGCCGGATTTAAGCCAAAGCACTTTGAATGGATAGACGAACAGCTAAAAAAGGCGAAAGATGACGGATGCCTGATGATAGGAATGGAGCACCACCTCCTTATTCCGCACATCAATCCGCTTATCACCGGCGGCGGAACATGCGTAGGCGACAGAGAAGAGGTTATCACACGCCTTACCGACAACGGCTTGAAATATATGTTTGTCGGTCACAGCCATATTCAGCACACAGACGATTACACAACTCCGTCGGGCAACAAACTGACCGAAGTCAACATAGGCTCGCTCGTCGGCTACCCTGCCCCGATTGTGAATGTGACGGTGAATGACGATATGACGCTTTCGTACACGGTTGAGCATCTTGAAAAATTCACCTTAAACGGCAGAAAAACCGATGCACAGCCGTTTCTCGCAAAGCACTGCACCGACCTTGTTCACAATGTACTTTCGTGCAGGGACAAGAAGGAATTTGCCGCAAGGATAACGGCGTTGCAGGCGAACGGCGGCGCTGTCGCAAAATTCTTTTTTGCAATAAAGCCGCTTTTGAAATTTGTTGACGGCGCAACAGTCGGCGAAATGTATAAAAAGCTAAAACACATCGGCTTGGCAAGAGGAATTGACAAAGAGGCGGTGCATGAGTTTTACAACACGAAAATCACCGATTTTATCGACCGGCTTGTACTTTCGGCAATTGACGGCTCGGTTGTAAAATATGACAGAAACAGTGCATATTACCGCCTTGTGATGTCGATAGTGTCCATACCGTCAAAACTGTTCAAATCAAACACGGATATGAAAAGATTGATATTCACCGCCGACACAATCCTCACCGGCGGCAAACATAACAACCAAAACGAAACAATATAATGCAACAAGCCACCGGAAAGTCTCGGATTTTCCGGTGGTTTTATCATATAACTCAAAAGTTTTGTTGAAAAGGCATATATTATATGTTATCATAAGTAAGAACATAATTATATGCAGATTTATGCAAAAAAGGAGAAGACAGAGAAAATGTCAAAAAAATTTTTGTTTTCGGTAGTAATTCCCGTTTACAATGTTGAAAAATATCTTGACGAGGCGATAATGTCAATCGTGAACCAAACAATCGGTTTTGAAAAAAACATTCAACTGATATTGGTGAACGACGGCTCGCTCGACAACAGCGGCGAAATTTGTGAAAAATACAAGACAATGTACCCCGAAAACATTGTTTATGTTGAAAAGGAGAACGGCGGCGTGTCTGCCGCAAGAAACGAGGCGTTTCAATATGTAGATGCCAAGTATGTTACCTTTCTTGATTCCGACGATAAATGGGAACTTTCTTCATTTGAAAACGCTTATAACTTTTTTGAGAAACATTATGACGAGATTGATGTTCTTGAGGCAAGAATTCAATTTTTTGAGGCAAACGACAACTATCATTCGCTTGATTACAAATTCAAAAACGGCACAAGAATAGCCGACCTTGAGGACAAAGAGGAATGGTTTTCTGTTCAGTCAACCGCTGCAACAACAATTATTAAAAGCGACGCACTCGGCGACATTAGATTTGACAGCAGATTAAAATTCGGCGAAGATTCAACTTTTATCAATAAAATAATTTTGAAAAAGAAAAAAATCGGCATTATTTGCGAGGCACTTTATCTTTACAGGCGCCGCAATCTCGGAGATTCTGCGGTAAACAACCAGATTTTTGACAAATCGTTTTATATAAACTCAATAGTTTATTACCATATGGAACTTATGCGCTATTGTGCAGAACTCTACGACAAAGTAATTCCGTATGTTCAGGCTATGGTATCGTATGACCTTTATTGGAGAATCGGCCACGACCACTATCTTGAAGTGTTAAACGAACAAGAACAAAAAGAATATATTGAAAGAGTTAAAATGTTGCTTGATAAAATCGACGATTACATTTTGCTCAACAATCCAAAGCACAAAACAATGTATAAGCGAAATGCCGCTTTTGAAATCAAATACGGCAAATCGTTATTTGATATGATAGATTTTGATGCTGAAACAGGCACTTTGAAATACAAAGATATGTGGTCGCTTGTTTTGCCGACACAAAAAGGCGGAGTTTGCAAAATTGCCGCACTTGATGTAAAGGGCGACAAACTTTTTGTGGATGTTTTTATTGCGCAGTGGCTGTTCAGATGTAAAAAAAGCGGCGATGTTAAATTTAAACTTCGTTTCGGAGACCAAGAAGTAACGCCGCAATTGGTACCTTACGACCCGCACAATGTTGTTGCAAAACTCGATCACGCAAGTTATTACTATCTCGGTAAATGTGAATTCAGCCTTAAAAATATAAAAGAAAAAGAAATATGTTTCAGACCGTATATTTCATACGGTGATAACGAAACTTCAGTTTCCATGACTTACAGCAAATTTATTTCAACAAAAAATTTGTTTAAACCGTCATATAAGGTTTACGGAAATTATGTTGTAAGATGTATGAGAAGGGCAATCAAAATTTCGGCACCCGAAAATCTCAACGCATATATTCAAAAAGCTGAAAAGGCGTGCGTTAATTATCTTAAAGAAATTGACAGAGACGACCTTGCCGAAATCAGAGCAAACTTCCCGAAATTCAAGAAAAATCAGGAAAAATATGGCAGTGTTTGGCTTATATCAGACAGAATCGACAATGCAGGCGACAGCGGCGAAGTATTTTTTAAATACATTTGCGAAAACACACCGAGCGGCGTAAGACCGATTTTCACAATCGGAAAAGAAGCCGGCGACGATGTAAAATCACGCCTTGAATCAATAGGCGAAGTGCTGTATTTTGAAGATACAGATTTTAAATATTATTTTCTTCTTGCGGATAAAATCATTTCTTCAAGCGCAGGTGAATTTACAATAAATGCCTTTGAGGACGACAGAAAATATTTTGTCGATATGTATCACTTTGATTTTTATTTTATGAATCACGGTGTTAACTGCGGCGACTGCTCGGCATGGCTTAATCATTACAACAAAAATATTAAAATTTTCTTTAATACAGGAGTAAAAGAACGCCAAGCAATTATTGACGGCAGATACAATATGACAGCCGACCAATGTGTAATTACCGGACTTCCCCGTTTTGACGCACTTTATAAGGATAAGAAAAAGCAACTGCTTATTCTTCCATCATGGAGAAAGAGTATAAAGGGCGCATATGATGACAAAACCTCGAGCGTTTATTTTGACGGCTTTGTTAAAACCGATTATTTTAAATTCTACAACAGTCTTATCAACGACGAACGCTTGCTTTCAAAAATGCGTGAAAAGGGCTATAAGGGGCTTTTCTGCCTGCATCCTATATTCATGAAACAGTATGTTGATTTTGAGGAAAACGATGTTTTTGATATTAATCACGGCTTTATCGACTACAACAAGGTATTTGCGGAGTCTGCAGCAATGGTAACAGACTATTCGACAATTGCATTTGACTTTGCTTATCTTAAAAAGCCAATCGTTTACACTCAGTTTGATAAAGAGGAATTTTACGAAACGCAAACATATGACAAGGGATTTTTTGAATACGAAACAGACGGTTTCGGTCCGGTTTGCTATGATTTGGACAGCGCAGTAAACGAGCTTATCAAACTTATTGACAACGATTGTCAAAATAAATATATCGACAGAGTTGAAAATTTCTTTGTAAACATCGACAAAAACAACTCAAAGCGTGTGCTTGACGCTATTTTGGCAGATGACAAAAACGACGAAAAGCCGCAAACCGAAAAGAAAAAGCCGTCATTTTTCAAACGACTTTTTTCAAGATAATTAAATAATTCAATCTGCGAAAGCACGCAAAAATCCCCCGAAACACAAGTTTCGGGGGATTGATTTTTATTGTGATTATTGCTTTTCGCCGTTGTCAAACTTTTCGAGTGTTTTAACAGATGCGGCAAAGCAGTTTGCAAGACCCTCTGCGTTCATATTGTCATATGTATCGCGTCTTGTGTGATAATAATCTTCAAGCTTGTGATTAAGTCCCGTAATGCCGGTTGCTCTGAAACCTGCCTGTGCAAAAGCGGCAGAGTCCGTTGCGCCGCCGAGCGGAGGAACCCAACCCTTTTTAATCGGAACATCAATCTCCTGTGCTGCCTCAAGGAATAAGTCCGAAACATCCTTATCAACGGCAACCGTGCCGTTAAGGTCGCGGTAGTTTACCATGAGATATTTAGGGTCGTGGATAGTATCGTATGAAACGATGAATGTGGGAACATCCTGAAATTCGCCCTGATGAGCCTCACACCATGCCTTGGAGCCGCGCAAGCCCGCCTCCTCGGAACCGGTGAGAATAACGCCGACCTCTGTGTTTTCAAGCTCGATGCCCTCGTCCTTGAGTGCCTTAAGAATTGCGATGCCCATATAGCAACCGGTGAGGTTATCGTTTGCGCCGTCAACAACTCTATTTTTGTTCCACATCCAATAAAGACCGATAAGGAACGGAACAAAGATAAGGCCGAACAAAGCGGCTTTGACAATCCAAGCGTTGCCGACTGTAACAGCGGAATTGAAAGCAACACCGCTCAAACCGTAGTGTGTCATATAAATGATTGAAACAACAATATAATAAACAGCGCCGATGCCGCAAATGATTGCGTGGCCCTCAAAACCTACGCCGCCGAGAGCGTAGTTAACCGGCCATTCCCAAGCAGCGTCGGGGTGACCGTTAAACATAATTCTTCTTTTACATTCGCCGGAGCATTTTTTGATTGCAGTTACATTGTGACCTGTTTTTTCGGGGAAAAAGCGGTCGACAAACTTTTTATACATACCAAACTGCATAAATGCGATAAGCAAGCCGACAACAATAAGAATAACGGATGCAAGCGGGAAAACAAAAAACAATGCGACAGCCGCAAGCACAAACGAGATTGTAAAATAAATCCAACCGAAAAACGAGCCGGGATTTTCCTTAAACGATTCAACCTCTGCCGTTTCGCAGCCGCAATCGTTTTTCAAAACATCAGCCATATATTCGCATGCCTGAAGTTCGCCCTTTGAGCCGGGGTCTCTTTTTTCAAAATCTTTGCAGATATGAGTGATTTCGTCAATCATATACTGCGCGGCGTCAGCCCTTTTGTCAATAATCTTTTTAAGATCCATAACAAAACTCCTCCTAAAAAATTCAATAAGAAGATTTTACCATAATTTCAAACGCTTTTCAATAAAAAATATAAAAAACAAACAAAATCCCCACGCAAACAATATGCGCAGGGACCGTTTAATCTCGTTTTATGAAGTTTTGTTGTTGATTGTTTTTGCATCGACATATTGCTCGCCGGATTTCGGCTTTGCTCCTGTTTTTGCCTGAATAAGCTCCTCGCAGGTCACAAGCTGATAGCCCTTTTTGATAAGCTCGGGCACCATGCGTTCAACCGCGTCGGCAGTTGACGAATAAATCTCGTGCATAAGGATAATATCGCCGTCCTTAACATTTTTCATAACGGCGTTGTAAACCTTATCGGCATTTCTGCTCTTCCAATCCTCGGTATCGACCGACCAATAATAAAGCGCCATATTTTCTTTTATGCACTCGTTTCTGATTGTGTCGGTTGTGTTGCCGCCCGGTGAGCGGAATGCTGTCGGATACTGACCGCAAGCCTTATAAATTGCATCGGAGGCATCCTTAATATCGTTTGCGGTTACATTTTTGCCGTAGTGATTGTGGTTATAGGTGTGGTTGCCGAGTTCGCATTTAAGCTTGATCTTGCGCTTAACATTGTCGGGATGATCGGCGGCATTTTTGCCGACCATAAAAAATGTTGCGCGCGCATTGTATTTTTCCAAAACATCAAGAATTCTGTCTGACGCATTGTTATAGCCCGGTCCGTCATCAAATGTGAGCGCAATCATCGGCTTTGATTTATCGATAACAAGCGTGTCGGAAATTTTGACTGTTTTAACTGCGCTCCAAGCACCGTTTACAAGAGTTTGACCGTCCTTGATATACGCTCTGACTCTGACCGAATAATCAGCCTTTTCCTTGAGTTTTTCAACAATTTTGGCGGTTGTTGATTTGCCGGATGCGTCAACGCTTTTAGCTTTTGAAAAATCGCCCTTTGCGCCCTCGGCATACTGCAATTCATAACCGCTTGCCTTTGGACATTCACTCCACTCGGCGGTTAAAACTCCCTTGTCATTTGAAACAACGCTTGACAGCGAAGCAGTTGACGGAGCGGTGTATGCCGACACAACGGCTGATTTTTCGCCCTGCTTTTCCTTTGCGTTAAACGCTGTGACATAAAAACTGTATTTTGTACCCTGTGCAAGCTTTTCAACCTTTGCAGAAGTATTCTTTTTTCCCGAAACAGTGGCAGCAAGATTGTATTTTTTGCCGTCCTTTGAGGCGTAAACATAATATCCCTTACTTGCCTTTGTCTTGTCCCAAGTTAATGACACGGAGGTGTCGCTCGCAGTAGATGCTTTCAGTCCCTCAACACTGCCTGCCGTTCTTGACTGCATGGCTGTTGCGCAGACGGTAAATATCAATGTAAAAATCAAAACTATAAAACAAATAAGACCGCGCTTTGCTTCACCTGACAGCGGCTTAGTACCGTTGAAAAGGCTCAGAAAAGCCGAAAGACCGTTTTTGTTGTCATTTTTAGGCATAAAATCACTTCTTTCCCCATAATTTAAGGCTATTATATATCTCTTATATTATTTTTTCAACATTTATTTTGCAATTTAATAATTTTTAAGCATTTAATTTATAACATTGTTATACGGCGACAATTATTGTTTTTTATATGTGATTGTGATAAAATTATCATTGTAAAAATACAGGTGCCGAATTTTAAGGTAAGGATACAAATTCGGCAAAAAAAGGGGTAAAATTTAAGATGGAAAGCACAGTGATTTTCCTAATCGCTTTTCCGTTTCTGAGCGCGATGATTTTGGCGTTGTTCAAAAGCAACCGTGTGCGAAAAGCGGTGACCTACGCATCGTCGGCAATTATAATTGCAGCGGCGATTATTTTTGCTGTTGAATATTTTACATACAACAGCAGTATTTTGGCAGACCACGAAATAAACGGCTTTACAAATCTGCCGTCAATTTTCGGGATGAATTTTGATGCTTTTATGACATCGCTTATCGGCTTCGGCGAAATATTTCTTGTTGTTTTGATAACGGTTTTAAGCATCAAGTACAAAAAATACTATTGTGCGGTGCTGTCTGTTTTGCAAACAGGACTTGTATTCTGGTATGAGTTTGCAAGCGGTAAAGAGGCAGTGTCAAACCTGCCGGGATTTTATATTGACAGACTGACTGTAATAATGGTGCTTATCATAGCAATTGTGGGCACGCTTATCACGGTTTACGCCTGCGGATATATGAGCGATTATCACAATCACCACACCGATGTTAAGGACAGAAGGCGCTTTTTCTTTGCTATAATGTATATATTCATCGGCGCAATGTTCGGTCTTGTGTTGTCAAACGCACTGTCTTGGATGTATTTTTTCTGGGAAATCACAAGCGTTTGCTCTTTTCTTCTTATCGGATACACAAAAACGGCAGAGGCAATCACAAACTGCTTCCGTGCGCTTTGGATGAACCTTTTGGGCGGATGCGGAATTTCAATCGGCATCGTTTGGGCAGGTATCAAATTCGGCGTTTCGGATTTGCAAACGCTTTTGCTTTGCAACGGCAAAGTTGTTATTATGCCCGTTATCTGCTTTGCATTTGCCGCTCTCACAAAAAGCGCACAACTTCCGTTTTCACGCTGGCTGCTCGGCGCAATGGTTGCGCCCACTCCGTCATCGGCATTGCTGCACAGCGCAACAATGGTTAAGGCAGGCGTATATCTTTTAATCAGAATTGCTCCGCTTATGAGCGATCAGTTTTCAGGATATATGATTGCACTTATCGGCGGTTTGACATTCCTTGCAATGTCGATGCTTGCAATCACCGTATCAGACGGCAAAAAAGTTTTGGCTTATTCAACGCTTTCAAACCTCGGTCTTATCACCGCCTGTGCAGGTATCGGCACAGCCGAAACAATATGGGCGGCTGTATTTCTCGTAATTTTTCATGCCGTTTCAAAATCGCTTTTATTCCAAACCGTCGGTTCAATCGAGCACCAAACCGGCTCAAGAGATATAGAAACAATGCACGGTCTTGTAAGACGCTATCCGGCATTGACATGGATGCTTGTTATAGGCATTTCGGGAATGTTTCTTGCTCCGTTCGGTATGCTTGTTTCAAAATGGGCGGCTCTCAAAGCATTTGTTGACACCGGACTTCAGGGCGGCAATGTATTGTTTTCGCTCGTTTCCGTTTTGCTTGTGCTTTGCATTTGCTTCGGCTCGGCAACCACATTGCTTTATTGGTCAAAATGGCTTGCAACAATTCTTGCAAGCAACCCGAAAGACAAAAGGCACAAAAACACAATTTCGCTTAACCAATGGATTTCGCTCGGTGTTCACAGCGTTTTGATGATTGCTGTTTGCTTTGTGTTCCCCATTATTTCGGACAGGGTTGTTGTGCCGTATATTCAAGATTTGGGAAGATACAACGGAGCAATTGCCGCACTTTCAAAAGAGAACATTTATTTCACAATCATTATGATTGTATTTGTATTTGCCGTTCCGGCAATAATATTCCACTCAATCGCAAAGGAAAGGCCTTATCCAAAGGCACACAGATACTTTAACGGTGCCGGCTTGCCTGACCAAGTTGGATTTGTTGACTCATTCGGAGTTGAGAAAAAGGAATTTTTGACAAATTGGTATATGACTGATATTTTCGGCGAAAAGCATATGTATAAGCCGAGTGTTTACACATCAATTGCACTGCTCGTCATACTGACTGCGGCAAGCTTTATTGTGGGAGGTGGTTTTTAATGGATAATATCGTAAAATCTGTTATAGCCGCCTTGGTTTACATAATCGCCGCACCGTTTGTGGGCGCGCTTTTGGCAGGCGTTGACAGAAAAATCACCGCAAGGATGCAGGGCAGACGCGGACCGTCTGTTTTGCAACCGTTTTGGGATGTTGAAAAACTTTTGAAAAAGGAAACAAAAACAATAAATCGCGTGCAGATTTTGTATCTTATGTCGTTTTTGATTTTTGTTGTAATAACAGGTGCGCTGTTTTTCGGCGGATACGATTTGTTGCTTGTATTTTTCACGCTTACCACGGCAAATATCTTTCTTGTAATTGCCGCATCAAGCGGTCACTCGCCATACTCGTTTATGGGCGCAGGCAGAGAGCTTATCCAAATGCTTGCATACGAGCCGATGGTATTAATCACGGTAATCGGTCTTTACTGCGTAACAGGTCACTTCAAGGTTTCACAAATCGTAATAAGCGACAATTTGCCGCCGGTTGTGTATTTGCCCGGCATTTTTGTGGGATTTATGTTTATCCTCACAATCAAACTCAGAAAACACCCGTTTGACCTTTCAACAAGCCGCCATGCTCATCAGGAGCTTGTTAAGGGCTTGACTACTGAATTTAACGGTCAAATGTTTGCTATCGTTGAAATTTCGCACTGGTATGAAAATGTATTTCTCCTCGGCGTTTTAGCGCTGTTCTTCCTCCACGGAAACGGAACAAGCGTAAGCCCGATAAGCATAATAATCACGATAATCGCACTTGCCGTTTGCTATTTTATCGAAATACTTATAGACAACACAAACGCAAGACTTAAATGGGACCAAATGCTTAAAAGCGCATGGATTGTAACAGCGGTTTTAGGGGCATTGAATTTGATTATACTTGAAGTTGTGATTGGAGGAATGAAATAATGGCTGATGTAACGAAATCGCCGTGGATAATGCACTATGACGGCTCCTCCTGCAACGGATGCGATATTGAGGTTTTGGCATGTCTCACCCCGATTTACGATGTTGAGCGTTTCGGCGTAATAAACACGGGCAACCCAAAGCACGCAGACATTTTGCTTATCACCGGCTCGGTGAACACGCAAAACAAGAATGTTGTAAAACAGCTTTATGAGCAAATGACAGAGCCGAAAGTTGTTTGCGCAATCGGAATTTGTGCCTGCAACGGCGGTGTATTTAAGGATTGCTACAACATTTTGGGCGGAATCGACAAGGTTATTCCGGTTGATGTATATGTGCCGGGTTGCGCCGCAAGACCGCAGGCAATAATCGACGGAGTTGTAAAATCGCTTGCGATATTAAAACAAAAGAGCGAAAAGCTCCAAGCCCGGGGCATAAGCGTTGAAAAGAACAGGGAGGAAAACGAGAATGAATAATTACAACGATTTTCCGATAACCGAAGTCACTAAAGACGAACTTTATAAAATAATGGAGCAAAAATATAACGACGGCTACCGCCTTGCGCAGATTTTGAGCGTGGCATACGAGGGATACAACGAGGTTACATATTCCGTTGCAAAGGAATATGAGATGGAAAACTACAAAATCAACCTCCCGATTGACGAGGAAATCAAATCGTTTTCCGACATATTCCCTGCCGCAACCCTTTATGAAAACGAGATAAAGGAGCTTTGGGGTGTTAAGGTTGTCGGAATGGCACTTGATTATCACAACAAGTTTTATCGTATAGAAAAAGAAACACCGTTTAAAAAGCAAATCAAGGTTATCAAAAAGGAGGACAAGGAGTAATGGCTATTCAATCTGTTATACCGTTTGGTCCTCAGCATCCGGTTTTGCCGGAGCCTATACACATTGACCTTGTGCTTGAGGATGAAAAGGTTGTCGAGGCAATTCCGTCTGTGGGATTTGTTCACAGAGGACTTGAAATGCTTGCAGAAAAAAGAGATTTCAACGATTATCAATATGTTGTTGAGAGGACCTGCGGCATCTGCTCATTCGGTCACGGCTTGGCATACTGTGAGGCGCTTGAAAAGATTTTTGACGCCGAGGTGCCGCAAAGAGCAAAATATTTGAGAACATTTTGGTTTGAAATGAGCCGTATCCACTCCCACCTGCTTTGGCTCGGTCTGTTGGCTGACGCATTCGGATTTGACGCACTGTTTATGCAGGCTTGGCGTATGAGAGAAAAGGTGCTTGATATGTTTGAGGCATCTACCGGCGGCAGAGTTATATTCTCCGTCAATAAAATCGGCGGCGTTTTAAAAGATATGGACTCGTCGATGATAAACGGCTTTATCGGCATTTTTGATTCGATGGAAAAGGATCTTAGAAAAATGACAAATGTTTTTCTCAAGGACTGCACCGTTCAAAAAAGGCTTAAGGGCGTCGGAATCCTCACAAAGGAGGACGCTTATCGCTTAAGCGCGGCAGGCGCAATGGCGAGAGCAAGCGGTCTTGAATACGATATGAGAAAAACAGGATATGAGGCATACGGCGACATTGATTTTGACATTATCACATCAAACGACTGCGACGGATATGCGCGCTGTGAGGTCAGAATCGGCGAACTGTTTCAATCAATATCTATTCTCCGCCAGATTGCTCAAAAAATCCCGGAGGGTGCAATATGCAATCCGCAAAAGGGCAACCCAAACGGCGAGGCGTTTGTGAGAATCGAGCAACCGCGCGGCGAGGCAATCTATTATGCAAAGGCAAACGGAACAAAGTTTCTCGACAGATTCAGGCTCCGCACGCCGACATTCACCAACATTCAATCACTTATTCACATTTTGCCGGGCTCGGATTTTGCCGATGTGCCGATGCAAATTTTGACAATTGACCCGTGCATCAGCTGCACGGAAAGATAGGAGGAAATCTGATATGAAATTGATGGATTTTGCTCCTATCGCCTTAAAAAATCTGTTTTCAAAACCTGCAACCTGCAACTATCCGGCAGAGCCGGCAATATACCCCGAGCGCTCGAGGGGACACATTGAAATCAACATTGACGACTGCATTATGTGCGGAATGTGTATGAGAAAGTGCCCGTCAGGCGCAATCAAGGTTGACAGAAACACAAAAACATGGTCAATCGAGCGAATGGGATGCGTGCAGTGCGAAAACTGCGTAAACGCTTGTCCAAAAAACTGCCTGAGCATCAAGCCGGGATACACCGTGCCGTCAACAAGCAAAACTGTTGACAGCTATTCACAGCCTATCCCCGAAAAACCGGCAGGCAAAATCACAAACGATATGTCAAAATGCATTTTGTGCGGTCTTTGTGCAAGAAAATGTCCGCAGGAGTGCATAACGGTTGACAGAACAGGCGAAAAAACATGGACAATCAACCGTGACAAATGCGTTCAATGCGGCGCGTGTGTTGATGCGTGCCTTAAATTCAAGGCACTTTCAATCGTTGATGATGACGGTGAAAAGGGCAGCGTTGTTTTTCACAAGGAATAACACTCGGAAAAGAGGATAAATCATAACAGTTAAATATACCTTTTCTGGTATTGTGCAGGGTATCGGCTTTCGCCCCACCGCCCTGCGGCTTGCAAACGAGCTTGGTATCAACGGCGAGGTTAAAAATTCAGGCGGCAATGTATCAATTGTCGCAAGCGCAAAAAAAGAGGCATTGGATAAATTTATCCAATGCCTTACGGCAATTTTTGAAATAGAAAAATACGATGAATGTGCTGTCGGCGAGCAGGATTTTGACAAATTCACAATCGTTCACAGCACAAATGACAACGAAATACCGTTTATCACACCCGACATTGCGACATGCGAGGAGTGTGAAAGTGAACTTAAAGACAAAAACAACCGCAGATTTCATCACCCTTTTATAAGTTGTGTCAACTGCGGACCGAGATATACAATAATCAACTCTCTGCCGTATGACAGAGAGAGAATAACAATGGGAAAATTTCCGCTTTGCGGCGAATGTGAGGCTGAATACACAGAGCCGAAAAACCGCCGTTGCCATGCCCAGACAATCGCTTGCAACAACTGCGGACCGACAACGAATATTTCAATCGACACCGCCGTGAGCATTTTGCGTGCAGGCAAGCCGCTTGCGATTAAGGACATCGGCGGCTATCACATAGCAGGAATATGCACACGCAAAACGGCAGATGAAATAAGGAAAATCAAGGGCAGAGAGAAAAAGCCGTTTGCCGTTATGTTTCGCGATATTGACGAAATCGGCGAATACTGCCTTGTGAGCGAAAATGAAAAATCGCTCCTCAAAAGCAAGGCACGCCCGATTGTACTTTTAAAAAAGAAAAAGGATTTTGCGACGGAAGTTTGCGGTGAATCGGATTATATCGGCGCTTTTTTGCCCTGCAATCCGATTCAAATAATGATTCTCGAAAAAATATCGCCGCTGATTATGACAAGCGCAAACATAAGCGGCGAGGCGATTATAATAAACGATGATGAAATCAAAAAATTCGGCATCGATATTTTATCGCACGACAGAGAAATTTTGACTCCGATTGATGACAGCGTGGTGCAAATAAACAGCGGCAAAGTACAGCTTATACGCAGGGCGCGCGGATATGTGCCGCTTGCGATAAAAACGGGCATTACGGCGAAAAAAAATATTCTCTCTCTCGGCGGCGATTTGAAAAGCAGTTTTGCGATTTGCCACGACGGCTATGTAATTCCGTCGCAATATTTCGGCGATTTGGAGGACTGCGACTGCTTTGAGGCATACAGACAAGGCATAAAACGCTTTTGCGAGTTGCATTCATTCAAACCCGATATTATCGTGAAGGACAAGCATCCGCTTTATTACTCATCATCGCTTGCCGACGGTGGAAATGCAATTGAAATCCAGCATCACCTTGCGCACGCATACGGCGTTGTTGCCGAACATAAAATCGAGGGCGATGCACTGCATTTTGTTTTTGACGGCACAGGCTATGGCGATGACGGAGCGATATGGGGCGGCGAGGTGTTTTTCAACCAAAAGCGTGTTGAGCATTTGAAATACACCAAAATGACGGCAGGCGACGAAATATCGAAAAATGCCGACCTTGCCCTTGCCTGCTGCGATAACTCAAACGAGCTTGTCAACAAGGCGCGTGAGCAATCGATAAACACGGTTAATTCGTCAAGCATGGGCAGACTTTTTGACGCGGTTTGCGCGGCGCTTGGCCTTAAGCACAAAAACAGTTATGAGGGCGAGTGCGCAATTGCACTTGAGAGTGCGGCAAGAAAAGCGAAAAAGCCGTTTTATATTGAGCCGTCGCTTGACCCGAGTGAAATAATCGCGGCTGTCAAGGCGGCAGACGCACCAAAGGAAGAAATTGCACTCGGTTTTCATATGATGCTGTGCGATATGATACTGAAAATCGCCCAAAAATACGGCGTTGAGCAAATTACGCTGAGCGGAGGATGCTTTGTGAACAGAATTTTGCTTGAGGGCGCAATAAAAAGGCTTGAGGAGCACAATTTCAAGGTGTTCACAAACGAGCAGGTATCATGCGGCGACAACGGCTTGTGCTTGGGGCAGGCATATTTGGCGGCTGAAATTTTAAACAAAACGGAGGAATAGCTATGTGTGTTGCATCTCCCGGAAAAATTATTGAAATAAACGGAGACACTGCCGTTGTTGACTATTCGGGCAATAAAACTAACGCGACGCTCGGCATTGTTGACGCAAAAATCGGCGATTGGGTGCTTGTTCACGCAGGGCTTGTTATACAAGTTCTCCCCGATGATGAGGCACAATATATGCGCGAGCTTTTCAACGACCTTGAACAATTGAGCAAATGATATGAATATAGATAATGTAATCAATTATTTAAAATCTTACAATAATAAAGACATAAAACTTATGGAGATTTGCGGCACTCATACCGCTTCCATTGCCGAAAACGCAATTCAATCAATTATAAGTGACAAAATTCACCTGATAAGCGGTCCGGGATGCCCCGTTTGCGTAACGGTTTCGTCATATGTTGACAAACTTTGCGAGCTTGCGTTGCAAGACGACAATGTGATAGTGACATTCGGCGATATGATTCGCGTGCCGGGCAGAAAATATGCGCTAAAGGACATCAAATCGCAAGGTGCGGACATCAGAATGGTGTATTCGCCTATGCAAGCACTTGATTTTGCAAGGCGTGAACCCGACAAAACATTTATTTTTGCCGCAGTCGGATTTGAAACAACAACGCCGATTTATGCGCTGTTGATTGACCGCGCAATTAAGGACAAAATCAGCAACATAAAACTTTTAACGGCACTTAAAACAATGCCTGCGGTTGTTGACAGGCTTTGCGGCAATGGCGCTGATATAGACGGTTTTATCGCACCCGGTCATGTTTGCGCAGTAACGGGAGCGGAGGCATTTCTGCCGCTTGCAAAAAAATACAATATTCCGTTTGCCGTTTCTGGCTTTGAGGCGGAGGAGATTTTGTCGGCAATATATGCGCTTGTCAAAACGATTGACAAAGGCGAGGGATTAGGCACCGTGATGAATCTTTACAAATCGGTTGTAAGGCAGGAACGAAACGAAAAGGCATTCGATGTTGTAAACAAATACTTTGTTCCCTGCTCCGCATCGTGGCGCGGACTCGGCAAAATTGAAAGCTCGGGACTTATTTTGCGCGATGAATACAGCCGCTTTGACGCAGGCAGTGCCGATTTGACAGCTGATTTTTCAAAATCAAAGGGCTGTATGTGCGGCGAAATTATCACGGGCAAAAAAACGCCGAGCGAATGCCCGTTGTTTAAAAAAGTCTGCACGCCTGAAAACCCGATGGGCGCATGCATGGTTTCCGGCGAGGGAACATGTTTTAACCTTTTTATAAATGACTGACGGTTGAATTGAAAATCGACACCGACACAACCTTGAAAGGATATAGACACAATGAAAATTACATTATCACACGGAAGCGGAGGAAAATCCACAAGCGAGCTGATTGACGGAATTTTTGCAAAGCATTTTTCAAACCCTGTGCTCGACAAAATGGAGGACAGCGCCGTTGTTGACGGTGCGCACAAAATAGCAATGACTACCGACAGCTTTGTTGTGACACCGCTGTTTTTCAAGGGTGGCGACATAGGCAGACTTGCCGTTTGCGGAACGGTAAACGACCTTTTGATGCGCGGCGCAACGCCGAAATACATCACAAGCGCATTTATTATCGAAGAGGGTGCAGACACCCAAACGCTCGAAAAAATCGCAATATCAATGGCGCAGACAGCCGAGGAGGCAGGCGTTATAATCGTTGCCGGCGACACAAAAGTTATTGAGGGCAGCGGCGGAATTTATATCAACACAGCAGGTGTGGGATTTGTTGCCGACAGTACCGAAATCAACGCCGAGGGAATAAAACCGAATGACGCCGTGATTGTGAGCGGAAATTTGGGCGACCACCACGCCGCAATTCTCTCGGCAAGAATGGATATTGAAAACGAAATAAAATCGGACAACGCGCCGCTTTGCGACATTGTTTTCAATCTGCTTGAAAACGGAATTGATGTGCACTGTATGCGTGATATAACGCGCGGCGGACTCGGCACGGTTTTAAATGAACTTGCCGATGCATCAAATGTGTCAATCGAAATAAATGAAGACGAAATTCCCGTGAGCGATGAGGTACGCGCATTTTCAAAAATACTCGGGCTAAATATTTTGCATATGGGCAACGAGGGCAAGCTTGTTGTGTTTGTGCCGAACGAGCAAAAAGAGCGCGCCGTTCAAATTATCAGTGAGTCGAAATACGGCAAAAATGCAAAAATAATCGGCAGCGTTTCGGACTCAAACGGCGTTTTTATGAAAACACATATAGGCGGTAAAAGGCGAGTTAATCTACTAATCGGGCAGGGTTTGCCGAGAATTTGTTAAAATCATAAACAATTGTTAATTTTTGTAAGTTTTAAAAAATTAGACTTGTATTTGACAAAATGCTGTGATATACTACATTAAAAATTATAAAATTGCAGGTGAAACGAATGGCCAGTAAAACAAAAAAGATGATTATCTCTTCATTTTTAGAGCTTGTAAACTCTAACGATCAATATGATAAAATCACAGTTACCGATCTTGTTGAAAAATGCGGAATCAGCAGACAAACATTTTACTATCACTTTGATGATGTTGATAAAATGGTGAGCTGGCTGTTCAAGCGTCAGACAGAAACCGTTTGCAACGATTTTGCAACATACAAAGACTGTGCAAAATCAGCACGAATGACAGCTGAATTCATCGAAAAATACAGCACAGTAATAACAAAGGCTATGACAACATCAAAATGTATCCTTGCTTTTAACGACCTTTATGCTATGTTTTATGCAATAACCCGGGCATATGTTGAAAACACATTGCAAATGCCGAAAAACTACGAGCCGCTCGTTAAGTTTTGGGCAAACTCGACAACAGGCGCAACAATTAACGAGCTTCAACTTGAACCTGAAAAGAGAGATTTTGAAAAATTGTATAAGCAGATTTTTTCATATCTTCCAAAGGGCAAATCATATCAGCAATAAAATATAACAATATCATATATGATAAGCAAAACGGCATTGTCAAGTGACAATGCCGTTTTTGTATGCTTTGATTTTATTTTGTTTTAATCTTTTTCGAGCCACTCCATGTCGAATAGAGATAATAGTTTTTGCCGCCGAACTTAATTGTTTTGTATGTTCTTACGCGGACATAATAATTTTTCTTTGCCGAAAGCTTTGTAACCGATTTTGAGGTGACATTGCTTTTTGCCCAAACAGATTTGGCGTTTTTGAAATTGCTGTATGTCGAATACTGAATTTGATAGCCTGTTGTTTGCGAGGCTTGCTTTTTCCAAGTGACTTTAAAGGACTTTTTGCCTGCTGTAACTTTGCTGACGGAGGTTGATTTCGGCACAATGTCATAATAAAGTGTTTTTGAGCCGGAATAATTGCCCTTAAAATTAACCTTGATATAATATCTGCCGACCGACTTTCTGCCGTTTTGATATGACAAGGTATAATGCGTGCCGTTTTTGAGGGTGTTGCCCTTGCTGTCCTTAACCGTTACCGACGGCGTTTGCACCTTGCCGTTATATGTGTACCAAGTTTTTGAAAGTTTGATATTTGAAGCTTTGTTAATCGCCTTTGTTGAAGAAACCTTGCCGCATTTTGAGCATTTGGTGACGATTTTTCCGTCGGCAGTCGCTGTGGCGCGTGTGACATACTGCTTAAACGAATGAATGCAGAGCGGCTTTATAAGCTCCGACGGATTATAAAGAACATTTTGGTCGCACGAAATATCAGCCGACTTTTCGGCATACTGCCAAATATCGGCGGCAACGCCCGTTGTGCCGATTGTTTTGGGCTTTGAAAAATCGGGATTTGATGTGTAATAGGCAAACCAAATTTTATATTTCTTTGAAACAACGGTATTAAGGTCGATATATTTTGTAAACCAATTTTGGTTTGCATAAATCATCGGGACATATCCAACATTTTTGACCGCATCACAAAACTGCACAGCCTGCGCTGTGATTTTTGACTTGCTGTAGCCGAGATTTTCTGCAAGTTTTTTATCCTCTAAATCATACGCGAGAGGCAGGGTGAAATGCTGCCTTTGCTCGTCTGTAAGTTGTGAAAGTGTTTTAATTGCAAAGTCGGACTCGACCTTTACCTCTGCCGATGAATAAGCGTAGCTGTAAAGATAAACGCCGAAATCAATATTCGCCGCGGTAGCTTTTTTGACATTGTTCCAAAACTCGGTGTCGATGTGATTATAATATCCGAGGCGAATCATAACAAAGCTTTTGCCCTCAAACGCAGATGACGAAAAGTCGAACTCACCGTTGTGATATGAAATATCAACACCGTATTTATAATTGTTTTCGCTTGCAAAAGCGGTAATCGAGGCACCGAATATAATCAATGCCGACATCAAAACCGCAAGCGATGATTTTAAAAATTTTTTCATACTACACTCCTTAAAAATAAGATTGCTACTTATATTTTATTAAACTACATACCGAAAAAGTCCTCGGCATTTTTAACGCTGTTATATTTTCTCGCCGTTAAATCCGAAACGGATGAATAGTCAAAATTGATGCTGTACTGCGTTTTTGTTCCGTCGGAATCCGTAACGGTCAGCTTATCGCCGCTGACGGAATATGTGCCCTTTGAAACGCTTGTTTTCCAAGCGGCGTTGCCCGATTTTGTGTATTTTGTAATACTGCATTCGGTGCCGTTTGAAAACTTGATTGCCGAAATTGCATAATCACTGCCTTTTTTATCGGGAGCGGTAAACCAAAAGCTGTTTTGCAAAAATTTTGTACTGCCCGTCTTTTCGTTTGACGCGGCGGTTGTGGATGGTTTTTCGATTGTTGGTTGAGTTGTTGTCTGCTTTTCTGTTGCAGGCTCACTTGATGAAACGGTTGTTTGCATACTGTGGTCAAACACCTTGTCGGCAACATTTTCGCTGATTTCTCCGCTGAAAGTCACCGGTTCATCATATGTGAAATGCCTGTCATTGTCGTAAAACTGAAACTCCGCCTCAATGGTGTAGGTATAAGTTTGGTCAGCCTCAAGGTTAAGCTCGTCGACATCAAAATAAATTGCGCGAATTTCGCCCCCGACGGATTTTGTGTATTCATAATCGGTTGAAATCGGGTCGGCAGTGTTTTTATCCTGCGTTTTATTATATGCGAAAAGTTTGACACCGTGGATATATTGAATTTTTGAATTTTCGTTGACTGTCAGATAAAGCACCTTTTCATCATCGTTAATAACGCCTGCTCCTGTTGAAAATGAGAGCGAGGGCGCATCTGAATTTTTGTCGAAAAACGGCAGACCCCACTGCTCACCGAGCCCGGTAAAATAAAGTATTGCCACAAGCGATGCGATTACAACGATAATAAACAAAACTGTTTTTACAATATGCGGCTTTCTGCGCTCCGGCTCGCCGTAATCGGCATAGTTGCCGTAGCCGTCGGACGACAAAACATAATATCCGTCATCATCTCCGCACGGCGCACCGCAATTTTGGCACACCTTGGCATTTTGCTTTAATTTTGCTCCGCAATTTTTACAAGTCATATATCCACCTCTGTATTGAGCGCGGCGCAACAAATTGCACGCGCCCTATCAAGAATAATATAACATTTTTTGACGAAATATACAACATTAATATAAAACAATATAAAAAAGAGCGGTTAAAAAACCGCTCTTAATTTTGAATATTTGATTATTCTGCTTCTGCCTGCGGTGCTTCTTCCTGAGCATCGTCGGTTTTCTTTTCTCTCATAAGAACAAATTTTTCCATCGGGAAAAGAACAACCATTTGAACAAATCCTGCGCACATAGATGCGATAAGACGAGCTACAGATTCGTTAGTAATAATCTTAAGGAACCAATTGCTTGGAGCAATCTTTAAGAGCTGACCAACGATTGCACCCTGCATCCAAGTCGAGAAGAGGATAAGTGCAAGAAGCAAAACTATGTAAATAACAAAGTTGTACCAAGCTGAGTCAGATTTAAATGTTGTCTTTTTATTTTGATAGAAGCCGTAAATATTAGCAACAAGATTTGAAAGAAGGAACGGAAGAACATAGCCCCATGTTACAACACCGTCAATAACATACTTTGTAGCCTCTTTTGAGCCGGTTGCAAACATTGTAGGAGTAAATATACCTCTTAAAAACTCCGGAAGCAATGTATGAATTTGGTCACATACAAGCGGCAATAATGCAGCAAGTGCTAATTGAATAATAGTAACAAGACCCGAAACAACAAGGAACTTTAAAAGCTGCCAAAGTGTTTTGATGAACGAGCCTTTTTCCTCTGCCGCATTATCAATGCCGCCGAGGCTGAATTTTTTCTTTTCGTCTGCCATAAATAATACCCCTTTACATATAATTTTAGTTTCGTATTACGACTTAATCATTATAGCAAGAATAAGCCGCTATTGCAACAAAAACTTTTGTAATCTTTAATTAAAATAAAAAGCCGAGTGCCGCAGTGCCTGCGCAGGCGTGAATGATGGCAACGATTGCCCAAACAACAAGCGCAACAATGCCGACAACAATTGCAAGGAGCAAAATGACAAGCAAAATCAAAATGATGAGCACAAGCGGACCTTTTTTGCTCTTTTTAACCGGGTCGTCAAACTTCTTTTCTTCAAACATTTCGGCAGGCGCCGGGTTTTCATCATCATAAACGGGATAAAGCGGAAGCGAAGCCTCTGCATCGCAGTAGCCCGGATTCCAAAGAAGCGGCTCCACAAGACCTCTGACAGAGGTTGCACCTTTAAGGAACTTGCCGATTGAAAGATGAATTGTGTCAAGAAACGAGTCAATAATATTGAGCAATCCGCAGGTGAGCTTGTATTCTCTTGTATCTGGTCCGTACGGTGAGTCGCCGCAATAGAGATTTTGAACAAGCTCGAGAATGAAATCTGTAACCTTGTTATCGGCAATATCCGCAATGTCTGCCTTTTTAAGTCCGCTTTCCTTTTTGCAAAGGCGCCAAATCTTTTTGAAAGTGAGTTTGTTTAGCCATTTGCCGACAGGTTTGATAAGCCAGCCGAGTTTTTTGACCTTTTCGCCGGGGATTGAGAATGCGGAGGTCATTTCGGAAAGACGATTAATATCGTTGCCCATTGCCCAAATAACCTCGCCTATCATACCAAAGAAAAAGCCCTTCATATATTCGTCAAACGGCTTGCCGTTTGTGTCAAGACCGGGGACATCCTTAATCATAATGGTGTCAACATCAATCTTGCCGTTTTTCGGGTCGATTGTGACATTACGCATTGTAGGAGGACAGCCAACCATTGCGCCGCACGCAACATCATAAAAGCGATTGCCTTTTTTCGTTGTGACATAGCTTATATCGTGAATATGGGTGTGACCCGTGAGCATACACGAAAGACCGGCATCGGCAAAAATCTCGCGCGTGGTTTCATGATTTCTCTGCATATCGCCCTTGCCTATGATAGCATAAAACGGTGACGGAGCAATCATCGGGTGGTGAGTCATGGCAATTACAAACTGGTCGTTTTTCTTTGCGTCTTCAAGTTGCTCCATAATCCACTGCATACAATCATCGGAGAAGCCCGAGCCGCGCTCACCCTCCGGCTTGTAGTTTGTATCATCATTAAGAGCGAACAAACGATAACCCGGTGCAAGCTGAACAACATAGCTCATTGAGTCGGGATGAGTTGAAATAGCCTCGTTTGGTCCGAACTCATAATACATATCCCACAAATCGTGTCTGTCCTCAACAGCGGGGACTTTGATTGTTTCGTCGCCGTTATAACCGTCGGCAACGCCGCCATCGCGGAAATCGTGAGTAGCTGTGATGACATAAACACGCTTGCCGCGCTTTTTAAGGTCGCGCAACATTTCGATAAATTCCTTGTGCGACTCAATTTCGCCGTCGCGTGTAGTGTCGCCTGCAAGAACAACAATATCGGTTGATGTGTCCTTGCAAAGCATATCAAAACCTGCTTTGATTACAAGGTCGGTGTCCTTGATAACCTTTTGGCTTTTTGACTCTGCCTTGTCATAGGCTTTGCCCTCTGTGCCGCCTTTGCGGGAATAATAGTGTGTATCCGTTATAAATTGGATTTTAAGCGGCTCGTTATTGCAACCGCTGATTTTTTCAGCCATGTGAATCTCCTTTCAAAAAAGCATTGCTTATTTTGCAGTTACCGTGATGATTCCCGATTTAACGCTTGAATCAAGTGTGATTTCGATTGAGCCGTTTGTGCGGCTGTTGAAATCAATATCCCTGCCGTCAAGTTTAACGGAATAATCGTTTGAATCGTCAAGAGTAACGATAATTGTGTATTTATCGTTTTTGCCGTAATATTTGAAAGATATTTCGGCACTGCCGGCGGTTGTTTTTTGATAATCTGTCCAAACATCAAAGCCGGTTGTAACCGTTCCCGGTCTGTAATAAGCGTCTGCCCAAATACATATAGGAGCAGAAAGACCGCCGAAGTTGTGAAACCAGCCGCCGCGCTTTGTCTGAATACCGAAACACTCGTAGGTGTTGTATGTGAAATCGGTTTCGTCTTTCCACATTTCAAGCGCGCGGTTTGCAATTTCAAAAGCAAAATCGCCGTCGCCGTTATCAAGCATTGTTTTCCAAACAAACCACTGGTGGCTCATCCAAACATTGCCGTTCCAATAGCCGTCCTCAAAATAATATGATGCGGACATATCAACGGCGCTTACACCTGCGTTTGACCACATCTCCTTCGGATTTTTGATATGGTCGATAAGTCTTTGTCTGCGCTCACCCGAAACAGAGCCTGAAACAAGCGGATAAACACCGTCAAAGCCTTTATCCCAGTTTTCGCCCGACTCGGTTTTCATAATATATGGATGATTTTTGTCCTTATCATACATAGTGTAGCCGAAATAGCCCGACTCCTCGTCCCAAGCAAGGTCATTGAGTGCCTTTTCGGAAAGAGCAATATCGGCGTCATAAACGGCAACATCGTCCGACTTGCCGAGATAGTCGGCAACCATTTTGAGTATTTTGCCGGCTCTGATAACCTGCGCTGTTGTAAGGCACGGGCAGGAATGTTCTTCCATTTTGTCGGCAATCATTTTAACCTGTGCGGGATAATCGTCCATACCCGAGCAGGAATACCAATAATCATAAACAGTGAGAAGTCCGTTGTCAAACTTGTTGCAGGACGAGCCGTGTGTTCTGCCGCGCAAAAATTCGTAGTAGCGTTTCATCTTGTCATAAAGGAAGTCGAGTTTGTGCTTATCGTTTGTGCGCTTTAAAAGTTCAAAATACTCGACAAACTGTGTCGGAACAAGCGAGCCGTGAAGAAGGAAGCAGAAATCCTTGTTATCCTCGTCGCAAAGATATGTATCAAGCACATATTGACAAAGCTCGTTTGAATATTCCAAAAGACCCATACCGATAAAGCCGCTGTCCCATGTATAGAATGAATCCCAACGCTTGCCCGGTGTGTGGTGAATAACATTTTCGCCGTGTCTGTAAACGGGATAAACAACATTTGTCAAAAGTGTTGATTTTAAAATGTTTGTCGAAAGGCAATACTTTTCGCCCGCCTTGTTGTATGAAACATTTTCGGCTGTCAACTTTGCCTTTTGATAAATTGCCTCATACTCATCATCGTTAAGCGGCTCAAATTTGCCCTTTGAGACAACAACATACTCGATATGAGATGAAAGCGGCTCGACAAAAATTGACTTGATAACACTGTTGTGGAAAAATCCCTCGTCGCTTGTTTTGCGCTTAAACGAATTTGAGAAAGTTTCCTTAAGGTCGTCATATGTATGGTCACCGTTTGAAAGACGGTTAATGAGCGCGTCCTCAAGGCTGCCGCTTTCGAGAATACGCTGACGGGTGTTCTCATTGTGGGTGAGAATATAATAATCACAGCCGTCATAGTTGTATTTAAGTTCTGTTCTTGCGCCGTTTCCGACTTTTTCGGTTGTAATCTGCGGCACAAATTCATATTTTTTGTTTGTTACGGAAACTTCTTCGCCGTTTTCAACAACTGCAATAAAATCGAGTTCAACGCCTGCAGCACCGAGACTGACAAACTCCGGATTTTCGGCAAACGGCAAATAAATGATTGCAAGCTTTTCGCTTTCGGGAAGAGTGATTTCACTGCCGTTGAGAGTGAATTTTGCGTCACCCGAAGTAACCGTTCTGTATCTTACAGCCAAAACGGGTTTTTCAAAGCCGTCGGCTGAAAGGTTATACGAAACGGTGTCGCCCTTTACTGCGCCGAAAGGTTTAAAGCCGTAGTAATGAACATGGGCATTGTCGCATCTGTCGCCCAAACCCTCGCCGAGATAGAATTTTTCGTCTTTAAACATACCTTTAAACATACCGTCGGGCATTTCCTCATCCCACGGGCGTTTAACGGCATAGTCAAACTTTGCATAATCGTTTGCGTTGACGAGAACGCACTTTTCGGGTGTCGAAACCTCGGCAAAATTCACCGTCGGAAATTCGAGCGAGCCGAAAAGGTTGAGAATGCAGTTTTGCGAAAGCTGAGTGTTGTTGTTAAACTCGCATCTGAGCAAAAACGCCTCGTCATTGATTTTTGAAAAGGAAACATCGGCATAAACCATATCTTTCCACATAAGCTCGTATCTGTATGCGTAGTAGCCGTAATCCTTGCTACACTCCCACAAATGATAGGAGGACGGAACGGTAACATTCGGCACGGGAGTTGCCGAGTTCCAAAGTGTCGGATGCGCAATGAAATCAAAGCGCGCACCTTGTCTTGAAAGGCTTTCAACAATTCTTGAAATGCCCATATATTTTTTTGAATAGGGTCCCCAGAGGGGCATTTTTATTTTATCAGCCATATAAATTCTCCGTTAATAAAAAATGTCAAGGATATTATTATCCATAAAAATCCATTTGTCAATAAAAATAGCGTAAAATTTATTGACAAATTGACAATTATAAAGTAATATACATTTTGTATAAGTAGATTATTATAACATTTTTAGGAGATTAGGCTTTAATGAATATTGACGCAAATGTTAGAAAAATTCTTGTTGCGCTTTTCAAAAAGTGGCAATTGATAGTGATTATCGCCGTTATAGGCGGAATGCTCGGATATTTTTACACGGCAAAATTTACAACGCTGACCTACACATCATCCGTTGAATTTTTGGCATACGCCGTTGATTCACAGCAGGAAATCAGCGACTCAACCGGCTCATCATCGGCAGGCGAATATGCGAGAACAAGCAATACAAGCAAAATGAATTACGCTATGAGAATGCTCCCGACATATATCGAGATTTTCAACACAAACGAGTTTGACAACAGAGTCGCAAACGATTTGAACAAGCGAATCAACGCAAACTACACATCGGGAACAATTAAAGGCGCACTCACCATTGAATCAATCACCGACACGGCGATATTCCAAATTTCCGTCAACACAACGGACAAGGATTTGTCATACGAAATAGCACATCAGCTTGAAATAACAGTGCCCAAGGTTATGGAGGAAACAAACAACGGTCTTGTCAAGGCATCCGTGCAGGACAAGGCAATCAGAGCGGTTGATTCCGAAAGCCTCGGCTATCCGAAGAAAATAGCGTTCGGTGCAATTATCGGCGCATTTGCGGCGGCGGCATACATTATTCTCCGCAATATTCTTGATATAAGAATTAAAACGGAAGAGGAACTTGTTGAAAAATACAACATACCCGTGCTCGGCTCCATTCCGAACTTTGAGGGTAAGGGCTCGTCGACGGCTAAAGTTGCAGGTAAGGAGGATTAACGGCAATGGCAAGAAAAAGCAAAAAAAACGTATCATCCTCATCAAGACACCTTTTGCAGGATATTTCAATCGATCCTTCGCTTCGATTCAGAGTTGAGGAGGCATACAAAAGCATAAGAGCGAACATAATGTTTTCGATTATGAAAAAGGGGTGCAAAACAATTGTTGTATCGTCGGCGTCGCCGAACGAGGGCAAAACAACAACCACAATCAACCTTGCAATCACACTTTCACAGGCAGACCAAAAGGTTTTGCTCATAGACGGCGACCTTCGCAAACCAAAGGTGCACCAATATTTTCAATTTCAAAACGCACCGGGTTTGACAGATTATCTCGGCTCGACAGTTTCGTCATCAAGGCGCGACAGAGTTGATTTGTTTGATGTTATTCACCCGACACAATTTGAAAATCTTTCGGTCATTTGCTCCGGCTCTATTCCGCCTAATCCGGCAGAACTTTTGGGCAGTGAGCTTATGGCAGGATTTCTTGCCGAAATCGGCAAGGATTTTGACTATATAGTAATTGACACCGCGCCTATCAATGTTGTATCCGACGCACTGCCGCTTATAAGAGAATCGGACGGCGTAATACTTGTTGTTCGCTCAAATCAGACAACGCACCCCGATATTCAAAAGGCGATTTCGTCACTTGAATTTATCGACGCAAAAATTTTGGGATTTATTGTAAACTTTGCCGGTGACGGACAGTCCGGCAAGTACGGCTACGGTAAATACGGATACAGATACGGCAAAAAATACGGCTACGGATACGGTTACGGCTATGGTTACGGTTACGGATACGGTTATGGCTACGGCAAAAATGACGGCGCGGATTATTCGCCTGCAAAAAAGTCAATGCGCAAGACCGACCCGAGAAACGAATAATTTTGACGGCGTATTCACATCAAAGGGTGTTTATTAATGTATATTGACAATTTGGTTGAGATTCATTCTCACATTATCCCCGGCGTAGATGACGGCTCGCAAAGCATTGAAACAAGCCTTGAAATGATTGAGCGGCTTAAGACGCAGGGCGCAAAAAAAATAGTGCTGACGCCGCACTATTATTCCGACAATATTTCGCTTGACGATTTTTTGAGGCGCAGAGATAAGGCGTTCAACGCACTTTTGTCTGCCCTGCCCCCCGGAAGTCCAGAACTTATCCCTGCCGCAGAGGTTTATATCAGCAAATATCTGTTTAACAATGACAATCTCGACGCGCTGAAAATCGGCAATTCAAATTATGTTTTGATTGAACATCCGTTTTCGGCTGAGTTTGACGATAACGATTATTACAGGCTGAACAATCTTTTTTGCGACTACGGACTGAAGCCGGTGCTTGCCCACATTGAGCGATACAGAGCGCTTATGGAGGACACATACAAGCTTGAGGAATACATAGAAATGGGCTGTCTTGTGCAGGTCAACATTTCATCGTTTGCAACAGGCAAACATTCTTTAAAGAAAAAGCTATTCAAATTGCTTGACACAGGGCACATCCACTTAATCGGCTCGGATTGCCACAATCTTGACTCCCGTCCGCCGGCATATGAGGACGGAATAAAAGCAATCATCAAAAAGAGCGGTGAAAACGCGGTTGAAACACTTATGTATAACGCTAACCAATTGACAAAATAAAGCAACGGCGCAGAGAATTTAATCTCTGCGCCGTATTTATTTATACCATAATTATAGCAATCAGAACTTTTTGAGCTGTTCCTCGTCAAATGTAGCAAGGAAATCGTCATAAGCACCCTTACGGTCGATAATCTTATCCCCGCTTATTTCAATGATTCTGTCAGCAACGGTTTGAACAAACTGATGGTCGTGCGAGGTGAAAAGTACAGTTTCGGGATAGCGGATAAGTCCATTATTGAGAGCCGCGATTGACTCAAGGTCAAGGTGGTTTGTAGGCTCATCAAACACAAGAACATTTGCGCCGCTGAGCATCATTTTGCAAAGCATACACCTTACGCGCTCACCGCCCGAAAGAACATTTGCCTTTTTGAGTGCCTCGTCGCCGCTGAAAAGCATTCTGCCGAGCCAGCCTCTTATATCGGCCTCAAGCTGCTCTGTCGTATATTGTCTGAGCCAGTCAACGAGCGTGAGGTCAACGCCGTCAAAATAACTGCTGTTGTCTGACGGGAAATAGCTTTGCGATGTGGTAACGCCCCATTTGTATGAGCCTTCGTCCGGCTCAAGCTCGCCCATAATAATTTTGAAAAGTGTTGTTTTTGCAACGGCGTCAGAGCCTACAAAAGCAACCTTTTCTCTCGGGTGAATAACAAACGAAATATCGTCAAGAACTTTTCTGTCGCCGATTGTTTTTGTGAGGTGGTCGACACGGAGAAGGTCATTGCCGCACTCTCTGTCGGGCTTAAAATCAACATACGGAAAACGGCGTGACGAAACGGGCATTTCAATCATTTCAAGAGCGTCAAGCTGTTTTTTTCTGCTTGTAGCCTGCTTTGATTTTGCGGCGTTTGCAGAGAAACGGTTGATAAAATCCTGAAGTTCCTTAATCTTTTGCTCGTTTTTCTTGTTTTGGTCGCGCGCCTGTCGTTGACGCATTTGAGTATATTCGTACCAAAAATCGTAGTTGCCGGTATAAAGCGTGATTTTGCCGTAGTCAACATCGCAGATATGTGTGCAAACCTTGTTTAAGAAATGACGGTCGTGCGATACAACAATAACGGTATTTTCAAAATCGAGAAGGAAATTTTCAAGCCAGCTGATAGCCGCCAAATCAAGGTGGTTTGTAGGCTCGTCAAGCAACAAAATATCAGGATTGCCGAAAAGTGCCTGCGCAAGAAGCACCTTAACTTTCATATCCGACGGAAGCTCCGCCATTTTGAGATAGTGATATTCGTCGCCTACGCCGAGCTTATTGAGCATAAATTCGGCGTCGCTCTCGGCATTCCAGCCATCCAAATCGGCAAACTCCGCCTCAAGCTCGCCTGCCTTGATGCCGTCCTCCTCGGAGAAATCCTCCTTGGCATAAAGCGCGTCCTTTTCCTCCATAATTTCGATAAGTCGCGGATTTCCCATAAGAACGGTGCGGACAACCTCGTACTCGTCATAAGCGAAGTGGTCCTGTTTCAAAACAGAAAGGCGCTCGCCCGGGGTCATATGAATTTCGCCCTTTGTCGGCTCCAAATCGCCGCTGAGAACCTTTAAAAATGTTGATTTGCCTGCGCCGTTTGCGCCGATAATACCATAGCAGTTGCCCGGTGAAAAGGTGACATTGACTCTTTCAAATAACGAGCGACCGCCAAACTGAACAGATACATTTGTTGCCTGAATCATAATTTGCCTCCCGATTGGTAAATTTATTGTAACAATGTTTGATTTATTTATTCGACTTTGTGTATTCTATCACAAGATTATATTAATTACAAGAAAATTTTTCTTGACAAATAAAAATTATAATATATAATATATATCAGTAAGATTATTAACCAAAGTGAGGTGGGCTGCAAGGTCCGCTTCTTTTTATTGTTATGCGGTGTAAAATCACACCGATGAAAGGCAGTGACGGCAAATGGCAAAACAAAACACCGTGCAAAGGGTTGAGGAAATAATCGCCCCTTACGCAAAGGAGCTTGGACTTGAGATTTGGGATGTTCGCTTTGCAAAGGAAGGCTCGGATTGGTATTTACGGGTTTTCATTGACAAGGACGGCGGCGTTTCGATTGACGATTGCGTTGATTTGACCCATGCGGTAACAAAACCGCTCGACGAGGCAGACCCGATAAGCCAAAGCTATATGCTCGAGGTCAGCTCGCCCGGAGTCGAAAGAGAACTGACAAAGGACAGCCATTTTGAAAAATACATCGGCTCCCCCGTTATGCTCCGCAGTATCAGACCGATTGACGGCGTGCGCGATTTCAACGGCAAAATGGTCGATTACAAAGACAAAAAAATCACACTCAAGCTTGAGGATGACAGCGAAATTACTTTTGACAAAAAAGACACATCATATGTAAAGCTTGATGATTTTAATATTGATGACTTTAATCAAGAAATATAAACCGAAAGGATGATAGGAAAATGAGTAAAGAATTTTTTGAAGCAGTAAATATGCTTGAAGCAGAGAAAGGTATCCCTGCCGACTATCTTTATGAAAAGATTTCGGCTGCAATCGTTGCAGGCGCAAAACACAACTACAACGGCAAGGAGATTGTTCACTGTGACATCGACCCGGAAAAACAAAAAATCAAGGTTTATGTAACAAAAAATGTTGTTGACGAAATTGAGGACCCCGACACCGATTTGACATTGGAGCAGGCTCAGCAATACCGCAAGAGCGCAAAAGTCGGCACAACAATCAACATTCCGCTTAAAACAAAGGATTTCAGCAGAATCGTGGCACAAACCGCAAAGCATGTTATCCGTCAGGGCATCAGAGAGGCAGAGCGCGGCAAAATTCTCCGCGAATTTCAGGATAAAAACCAAGAGCTTCTTTCAGCCAAGGTTTCGAGAGTTGACCCGACTACAGGCAATGTAACGCTTGAAATCGGCAAAAACGAGGCATTGCTTCCGAAGAGCGAGCAGGTGCCGGGCGAAACATACACCGTAGGTCAAACAACAAAAATCTTTGTTGTTGATGTTAAGGAGGGCACAAAGGGCCCGAAAATTATGATTTCGCGCACACACCCGGGTCTTGTTCGCAGATTGTTTGAAACAGAAGTTCCTGAAATTTTTGACGGCACAATCGAAATCAAATCAATCTCCCGTGAAGCAGGCTCAAGAACAAAAATCGCCGTGCTTTCAAAGGACGAGGATGTTGATCCGGTAGGCTCATGCATCGGCCCGAGAGGACAGAGAGTTTCAAATATCGTTGACGCTTTGGGCGGCGAAAAAATCGACATTGTTAAATACAGCGACGACCCGGCAGAATTTGTTGCGGCAGCACTTGCTCCGTCGGATGTAGTGAATGTTGAAATTCTTGACGAGGGCGCAAAGTCATGCCGCGCAACCGTTCCGGACGATCAGCTTTCGCTCGCTATCGGCAACAAGGGTCAAAATGTTCGCCTTGCGGCAAAGCTCACAAATTGGAAAATCGACATAAAACCCGAATCGGGATTTTATGAAGGCGCGCAGGAAAATGAATAATTAAGGTGATTTTATGAAAACAAAGAAAGTACCCCTCAGGATGTGCACCGGATGCGGCGAAATGTTTGACAAGAGAACACTTGTCAGAGTTGTTAAAAGCCCGGAAGGTGAGGTCAGCCTTGATTTGACAGGCAAAAAAGCAGGCAGAGGTGCTTATGTTTGCAAAAATGCCGACTGTCTGAAAAAGGCGAGAAAAAAACGCGCATTTGAACGCGCATTTTCAATTCAAATTGATGACAGCGTTTATGATAAAATGGAAGAAGAAATAAAAAATGCCGAGTAAAAAATACTTATCCATGCTTGGAATGGCACGCAGAGCAGGCAAACTTTCAATGGGTCACGATATGGCGCTTAAGGCAATTAAAAATCACAAAGCAAAACTTTTGATTTTTGCAAGCGATGTTTCGCCCCGTTTGATTAACGAGTTTAACACCCAGACAGAGAGATACAGCAAAAATATTATATGTTGTAATATCGAGGAAACGATAAACGAACTTTACGCCGCTCTCGGTTACAAGGCAGGCGTTATCACAGTTGACGACGCCAATTTTTCAAACAGAATAACACAGCTCATTGCAAGCAATGAGTAATACAAAACAGGAGGAAATAGTGTATGGTAATAAAGGTTAAGGTTTCCGATGTCGCTAAAGATTTAGGAAAGCAAAACAAAGATATTATTGAATTACTTTCCGCATACTGTGACGGACCTGCAAAAAAAGCAGGCTCCGTTCTTACAGAAAATGAACTGAATGTTGTTTTCGACAAAATAACACAGGAAAACAGTGTAAAGAATTTTGATTCATATTTCGCTTCGAAAAAACAGGACGCGAAAAAGGAAAGCAAGAAAAGCAAGCCGGCAAAAAACAGCGAGAAGGACAAAAAACGCCAAAGTCAAGCCGCTATTCTTCAAATGGCAGAGCAAGCCGCAAAGAGAGCCGAGGAAAAGGCTAAGAAAAAGGCAGAGCAGGCTCCGCAGGCAAGAACAAAGGGCGAGGCACGCCACATTGACACAAGAGTTAACAATGTTGACCTTGAAAAATACAACCAAAAGTACGAGGATATTGCTCCTGCAAGCAATATGAACGATTATCAGAAAAAGCAAAAGCTTAATCAGAAATCGAAACAATACAGAAAGAAAAGGCCGCAGGGCATGCGTGCCCGTTCCAAAAAGGAGACAGAGGCACAGCGTCTTGCCCGTATTGCAGAGCAGAGAAAGAAACAACAAATCAAAATCACCGTACCCGAAGAAATCACTGTCGGCGAACTTGCATCGCGCCTTCGTATGACGGCAACCGAGGTTATCAAGGCATTGATGAAACTCGGCATGATGGTTAATGTAAACGAGGTTATCGACTACGATACAGCAGAAATTGTTGCAACAGAACTTGGCGCAAAGGTTGAGAAAGAAGTTGTTGTCACAATCGAGGAGCAAATCATCGAAGAGGACAACGAAAACGATGAGAATGCAATTTCGCGTCCGCCCGTTGTTTGCGTAATGGGTCACGTTGACCACGGCAAGACATCCATCCTCGACGCAATCAGAAACACCGATGTAACCTCCACCGAGGCAGGCGGTATCACCCAGGCTATCGGCGCATATCAAGTTGTTACACCCGACAAGCAAACAATCACTTTCCTTGACACACCGGGTCACGCCGCATTCACCGCAATGCGTGCAAGAGGTGCAATGGCAACGGATATTGCAGTGCTTGTTGTAGCCGCAGACGACGGTATTATGCCGCAAACAATCGAGGCTATCAACCACGCAAAGGCTGCCGGCGTTGAAATTATAGTTGCAATCAACAAAATGGATAAAGAGGGTGCAAACCCCGACAGAGTTATGCAACAGCTCACAGAGCACGAGCTTGTTCCCGAGGAATGGGGCGGCGATGTTATCTGTGTTCCCGTTTCGGCAAAGACTAAAATGGGAATTGATAAACTTCTTGAAACAATCAACCTTGTTGCAGAAATGCTTGAGCTTAAAGCTAACCCCGACAGAAGCGCAAAAGGTGTTGTAATCGAGGCTAAGCTTGACAAGGGCAGAGGTCCTATCGCAACACTCCTTGTTCAAAACGGCACGCTCAAATCGGGTGACATTATCGTTGCAGGCACAGCCGTAGGTAAAGTAAGAGCAATGACCGATTACAGAGGCAGAAAGCTCAACGAAGCAGGCCCGTCTGTTCCGGTTGAAATCATGGGACTTGACCAGGCACCTATGAGCGGCGACCTTTTCAACGCAGTATCTGACGAAAAGCTTGCGCGCAAACTTGTTGAACAACGCAAGGAAGAGGCTAAGGAAGAAGAATTCAAGGCATTCCAGAAAGTTACACTCGACACATTGTTTGACACTCTTCAGGACGGCGAGATGAAAGAACTCAACATTATCGTTAAGGCTGATGTTCAGGGCAGTGTTGAGGCTGTTAAGCAATCACTCCTCAAGATTGAAAACGACGAGGTAAGAGTTAAAATTATTCACGGCGCAGTAGGCACCGTAAACGAAAGCGATGTTATGCTTGCAACGGCATCAAACGCAATCATTGTAGGCTTTGCGGTTGATGTTGACCCTGTTGCAAAAGACAGTGCGGAGCGTGACGGAGTTGAAATCAAGACATACGACATTATTTATGACGCTATCGAGGATATTGAAAACGCAATGCGCGGAATGAGAGCGCCGAAATACCGCGATGTTGACACCGGCACCGTTGAGGTTCGCGAAGTATTCAAAATCTCTTCGGCAGGAACTGTTGCAGGCTCACTTGTTACATCGGGCACAATCCGCCGCGACGGCAAGGTAAGAGTTATTCGCAACGGCAAACAAATTGCAGACGCAGAGCTTGCAAACCTCAAGAGATTCAAGGACGAGGTTAAAGAGGTTTCATCCGGCTATGAGTGCGGTATAACTCTCAAGGATTTTGACGATGTTAAGCAAGGCGATATTCTTGAAGCATATATTGTTGAGGAATACAGAGATTAATTTGTATTCGGAAAGGCTGTATAAATTATGGCAGGACACAGAATAGACAGAATAACAGAGGACATAAAAAGAGAGCTTATCGCTATACTGCGCGAGGTTAAAGACCCTCGCGTAAGCGGTATGCTCAGCATTGTTAAAGTTGATGTCAGCAACGATTTAAGCTATGCAAAAGTTTATGTCAGCGCTATTGAGGGCATTGATGTTGCCAAGGAATCCGTTAAGGGATTAAAGGCGGCAAGCGGCTTTATCAGGAAACGCCTCGGCAGCGAGCTTCACATTCGCAAGGTGCCGGAGCTGACATTTGTTGCAGACGATTCGATTGAAAAAGGCTTTGAGCTTTTTGATAAACTGAAGGAAATTGAGAATGAAGATTAATGTTGAAAAATGCGCTCAAATCTTGAAAGAGCAAGATAATATTCTTATTCTTACCCATGCCCACCCCGACGGCGACACATTGGGATGCGGCTTTGCTCTTTGCCGTGCGCTTTTGAAATGCGGCAAAAAAGCAAGAGTGATTTGCGCAGACGAAATTCAAAAAAAGTTTGACTATCTTTATTCAGACCTTGAAATGCCTGATTTTAAAGAAAAGTATATTGTAGCGGTTGATGTTGCGACCGAAAATCTTTTGGGAGATTTAAAGGAGCAATACGGCGGCAAAATCAATCTTTGTATCGACCATCACGGCACAAATGACGAATATTCCGAATATCTTTTGCTCAACGCAGACGCTGCGGCGGCATGCGAGGTGATTTTAAAGGTTATCAAGGCGATGAATGTCGATATAGACAGGGGCATTGCCGACTGCCTTTTCACGGGAATCACAACTGACACAGGCTGTTTCAGATATTCAAGCACAACATCAAACACATTCCGTGCGGCAGCAGAGCTGATTGATTATGGCGCAAACAACGGTGCAATCAATCGCCTTATGTTTGAAACAAAGACAAAAACATATGCCGCTCTTGAGCGCCTATGTATCGAGGGTATGCAGTTTTTTGAAAAAGAAAAAATCTGCGTTATCACCGTTACACAGGATATGTACGAAAAAACAGGCTCAGGCGAATTTGAGTCGGAGGGAATCGCTCCCCTCACCCGCCAAATCGAAGGCGTTGAAATCGGCTTGACAATTCGCGAAAAGGCAGACAAAACCTGCAAATGCTCAATTCGCACATACGAAAGCGTTGACGCATCGGTGCTGGCAAAGGCATTCGGCGGCGGCGGTCACAAGCAGGCGGCGGCTTGCAGATTTGACTGCGGCGTTGAAGAGGCAAAGCAAATGCTCATAGAAAAAAGCAAGGAATTACTTAAATAATGACAGGTATAATCTGTATCAACAAGCCGAAGGATATTACATCTTTCGGTGTTGTTGCGAAAATACGCGGTATTACGAGAGAAAAAAAAGTCGGTCACACCGGCACGCTTGACCCTATGGCTACGGGAGTTTTGCCGATTACAATCGGTGGCGCAACAAAGTTTTTAAACTTTTTGCCGGACAGCGACAAGGGATACCGCGCGATTTTTAAACTCGGAATAACCACAAACACCCTTGACATAACAGGCGAAATTTTGTCGCAATGCGAAGTAAACGCAGGTGTTGAGGATGTTAAAAAAGCGATGGATGCGTTTGTCGGCGAAATAATGCAGACACCGCCGATGTTCAGCGCAAAATCGGTTGACGGCGTGCGACTTTATGATTTGGCACGACAGGGTGTCGAAATCGAGCGAGAACCGTGCAAAGTTGAAATTAAAGAATTGACGCTTTCTGATTATAATGAAAGCACAAACGAATATACTATTGATGTGCTGTGCTCAAAGGGCACATATATACGCAGTTTGATTGACGATATAGGCAAAAGCCTCGGTTGCGGCGCAACGATGACGGCACTTTGCAGAACAAAAGCAATGGGCTTTACACTTGATGACTGCACAACAATTGACACACTGCAAAAGATGAAGGACAGCGGCACGGGATTTGACAGCGTGCTTGTTGACATTGAAAGGCTGTATCATGGCTATCACGAAATATTTGTAACGGCGGCGCAGGCAAAACGGTTTGCAAACGGCGGCGCGCTTGATATTGCAAGAATAAATAATCCGCCGAAAAGCGGCGAGCTTTGCACTGTGTATTCACCGGATAAAATATTTTTGGGTTTGGGGCAACGCAACAAAGATGAAATATCAGTTGCACGGCTTTTAAACCGACAATGAGTAAAATGGAAGAAAAAGAAAACAAAAAACGAATATCGGTTGCGCTCGGCGATTTTGACGGAATGCACAGAGCGCACCAAACTGTTGTAACCGGCGGCGAAAACGCCGTGATTTACTGTGTGAACAACAGATTTTCGCTTTTACAAAAAAGCATTTTTAAAGAAAAATATCCAAACGCAATATTTGCGGATTTTAATGAGATAAAGCATATGTCGGCAACGGAATTTATCGACGATATTTTAATCGACAGACTGAATGCGGGGATTATCCTCTGCGGCTTTAATTTCCGTTTCGGCAAAAACGCAATGTGGTCGGCAATGGATTTGAGGCGCCACCTTGAGGAAAAGGACATTTGGGTGCGTATTCTCGAGCACCTTGACTATGACGGCAAGCCGATCAGTTCAACAAGAATCCGCTCGGCGATACTCGCAGGCGAAATCAAGCAGGCAAACGATATGCTCGGCTACAATTTCACATTTGAAAACGAGGTTATCGGCGGCGACAAACGCGGAAGAACTATCGGATTTCCAACACTTAACCAACACTTGCCCGACGGACTTGTAACGCCGAAATTCGGCGTTTATGAAAGCAGAACGATTGTTGACGGCAGGGTGATGAAATCCTTTACAAATATCGGAATACGCCCTACATGGCGCGTTGATAAGCCGCTTTGCGAAACACATATTTTTGACTATAACGGTGACCTTTACGGCAAAACCGTGAGGATTGAGCTAATAAGATATATCAGAGAGGAAAGAGCGTTTTCCTCAGCAGAGGAACTCAAAAAACAATTAACAGATGACAAAAGCAGTATTATTTGATTTTGACGAAACACTGCAGGACAGAACGGCGGCGTTTGAAAAGTATATGGACACCTTTTTAGACACCTACTGCCCCGGCATTTCAAAAGAAGAAAAAGAAAAGCGCAAGGAGGATATGCGCATAACAGGCAAGGGCGGATATGTCAACCGTGTTGAATGGTGCAAAGAGTTGTGCCGCCTTTGGGACTGGAATGACGCTCCGCCTGCCGAGGAACTTGCCGAGCATTATGACAAAACATTCGGCGACCACAATGTGATATTCCCCCACTCCGTCGAGCTTTTAAAGGAGCTAAAAAAACGCGGTTACATTGTGGGAGTAATCACAAACGGTCCGTCATATTTGCAAAATCACAAAATGGACAAAAGCGGACTGCGCCCGTATTGCGACATTGTGACGGTCAGCGGAGATGTTGGCGTTCACAAGCCCGACCCGGAGCTTTTCAGAATCGTTGCAAAAAGGCTGAATTTGAAACCGGAGGAATGTGTTTACGTGGGCGACCACCCGATCAACGATATTAAGGGCGCACTTGATGCCGGAATGAAAGCAATCAGGATGAATTACGGTTGGTTTAAGGACAAAGACCTACGCGACGATGTGCCGGTGATAACCGACATTATAGATGTTTTAAAATATGTATAAAATATGCGGCATTACGGATTTACCGATAATGCCGCATTTTTTTGTCACCGATAAGCGCTTTTAATCGTTTTTATTGTGAAGGGAGTTGATGAATTGAATAAATTCGACGAGGCGGCATTTGAAACACTTTATAACAAATATGCCGATATGCTGTTTAAAATATCATATCTTTACACAGGCAACAGCAATGACAGCGAAGATATTTTGCAGGAGGTATTTATCAAATACCTTGACAAATCGCCTAAATTCAACAGCGACGAGCACGAAAAAGCGTGGCTGATACGAACGGCAAAAAACAAATGCATAGATTTGAAAAGGTCAAAACATCGCAGCAGCGTGTCACTTAATGAAAATTATACCGAGGACAACAACGCAGCGATTGACGATATGCAAATTGCCGTGCGGAGCGAACTTATCAAGCTTGATGATAAATACAAGGCGGTTGTATATTTGTATTATTACGAGGATTATTCAGTTGCACAAATTGCCGAATGTTTAAAAATTACCCCTTCAAATGTTAAAACCCGATTAAAACGGGCGCGAAATTTTTTGAAAATAGAATTAGAAGACTGAAATTTCAATTCAAAAGACAGGTGATTTATATGAAAAAACAAGATATAAAAAAAGCAATTGATTCTATTGAGCCAAGCGCATATATGAAAACAAGGCTGAAAGCAAAAATCAGCGAAAATGAGAAAAAGAGTCGCAAAAGCATTCTTAAACCGGTTGTCAGCTGTGCGCTCGCGCTTGCGGTGCTTGCCGGCGCAGGAGCATACACAACATCAGGCGTCAAACCCACTGCCACAGAGCAGTCATCTTCCGAAACACAAATTATCGACCGCTCGTTTAGCATTGTGGCTTACGCAAAGGGCAATGACGGCGAAATTAAACAACAAAAAACGCTTTCAAACGACTTACTCGTCCTCCCCTCTTACAAAATCAGCGTTGAAAATGTGAACGGCGATATTCAAGCCACATACAATAATATAGTCGGCTTTAATATTGCGGACAACGAAAATATCGAGCAAGCGACATTTGAAAGCCAAAACGGATATTTTGACTTCACGAATTACGATTTGTACGCCTCCGAAACACAAAACGGCAATTTTTATATTTTCATTCAGCTTACGGAGGACGAAATCGCAAAATACGAAAGAGCTCTTAAAAATAATAATGAAAACACGGTTAAGACGATTTACAAAAAAATTGCAGAAAAGCGTGATCTGTCAAAGTATTTCGGAAGCAAATCACAAAAAGCAGACCTTTATTCGTTCTCTTACGGTATAACGAAAAACAAAAAAGTTATCACACTCACAAACAAAAGCCTGAAAAAGCAGATTTTTAAAATTGGCAAGAAAATAACTGTCAGCACGGGGGACTTATCAAAAGAGCTGAACAAAAATTCCCTGTTCTATGAAAACGAGCAGGCTGTTAATACACTGTTGAAAAATCCGAATACAAAGTTTGAAAACCTGCCGAGCGACATTATCACAATTACGGTGAAGTTTAAAGACGGACAAAGCGCGTCTAAAAAAATCAAATCATCCTTTAACGCAAGCGGAGAGCTTCAACTTGAATATGTAAAATAAACAACCACGAAAAAAGGCGTTGAAAGCATAACTTTCAACGCCTTAATTTTATCTATATGCTATTTTAACTGAAGCGTGTCATAAACCTTATCGGTAAAATTAAGCTGTTTTTTAAACTTTGCCGTTATCTCATCGGGAGTTGTATCGCCGCTTGAATTATGCAAAGCATAGGCATAATCCTTGCCGTTTATGATGCCGTCCTTAACATAATCGCCGACAATAATCTTGATTGGTGTTGATGTGTGGTCATTCTTTGCAACATTCTGCGCACTGACGGTGAGCATTGCTTTTCTGTCAATACCGTTAGGAGCTTTAACTGTAATTTCATAAACACCGGGTGAATAACCGAAATTGAAAAGCCCCTTTGAATCTGTTGTGGCAACAGTTTTGCCGGCAATGTTGATTGTCGCACCCTTAATTGCATCGCCCGTAGTATAGTCGGAAACGATACCCTGAACGCTGTAAAGCGCGCCCTGCTTAATAACAACATTGTATTGACAGCTTACGGTGCCGACTGTAACTGTCATAATATTTTCGGTGTATTTATCCGAGCCTTCATAATACCAATGTGTTTTTGACTGGTCATAATTATAGCTGATCGCATAGCCGTCGATGACATTTTTTCCGCCCGTAACCGATGAAGTCGAGCCGTCCTTGTAAGTGACGGTAACGGTCATATTTTTAATAATCTTGCTCGGGTCATACCAATAGTAGCTTTCGCCCGACGAATCGGTGCGCCACTCACCGTCCGTAAACCAAGTGAGCGTTGACGAGCTTGTAACATTGACGCTTTGCAAAACAGTGTTGTCGTACTCATCGCACTTAAGGCGAATACTGATTTCGCCCTTATTGTCGTTTTGATTTTGGCGACCTGCCGCAAAATAATATGTGGTGCCTTTTTCAAGATGATATGTAAGGCGGAACGAGGTCGCCGAGTGAGTATATGTCACACCCGAAAGCGGATCGACAAAGGTCCTGACGCCCGTTTCAAGATAATTCGGGTCGCTTGCCGGAGCATACGCAAGGCCGTGATAAGACATAATGCCGTTTTCATCGACCGACCTTGTGTATAAATAAGCAATTGTTTTTGCAACAGTGTAGCTGATAAATGAATATGTGCCGGAATCCTCGGGGGTGTAGGTGTACCAAATCATATCACCCTCGCCGCTGAAAGAATCGGTATAAATGACATCAAGCTTTATATTTTGAAATGTCTTTGCAGACGAAGTAAAGCAATACCCGACAAAAGCGAGCGCTACAACAATCGCCGTAAGCAATGATAAAAGCCTTTTTCTCATATTCAAAATCAGTACATCCTCTCAATTAATATAAATCGGCGTAGGTGAAAGTTGACTCCCTAATGTTGAGGAGATTATTGAGCATATCCTGATAAGCATTTGAACGCTCCGCGTCGGAAATGCGCAATGCACGCGCAAAGTCCTTGCCGTTTACAATACCGTCACCGTTTAAATCAACACATACAATCGGGATTGTTACTGCCACGCCCTCTGCCGCTTTAACCGAAACGGTGCGTGCAAATGTGCCGTTTGCACTTGCGGTCACCTCGTATGTTTCGCCTGCTGTCATCGGGATTGTTGCAACGCCGTCGGTTGTTTTGTATTCAACGCCGTCAACAGTGATTGTTGAATCAACAGTGAGGTCGCTTGCCGTGCTCTTCTTATCGGTGATTCCGACTGTTGTTACGGCAACCTGAACTGTTTTTGCCTTTGCAATACCGCAAATCTCAACGCCGTTCATACCCGTGTTGCCCGAGGTATAAAGCTCAAGCTCGTCGCCGCTGACAGCCTCGCCGCCGTTGATGAATATTTTGAGATAAAGTTCACTTTGGTCATCGCAAGCCGACGGAAGCGCAAAGTTGTTGTATGTTTCGACAGTTGATGTTGCGGAATTGTTGCTGATTGCACGAACATTTGACGATGCAACATAAGTGTATGTTTTGCCGTCGGTAGAATATGCAAGACCCCAGTCGCGCGGACCCTTGTTAGACGAGAGCTGCTCGAGAGTGAGAGTCAAATCTGTAAATCCTTCGGTGCTTGTTTTGATGAGCCAATAGCCGTTGCCCGACGGATTATCGAGCGATTTTGTTGCGGCAAACGGTGATGTTGCGGATGCCGAAACCTTAACGCCGTATGTGTTTGTGTATGAAAGCGTTGCAGGTGTTGACGAATCGGGATACATTGCAATTGTGCCTGCGTTTGCACCCGAGGTGTTTGTTGCGGATTTTTCATCAGCGCTGATATAGCTTGATAACAATCTCTTTGAATCATTATAACTGAATTTTGTTACCGTGTCACCCTTATAATAGAAATTTCTTGAATTTACCTGTGATTTATCGTCATCATCACCCTCCCAAACGGTCACCTTGTACTCGTTTTTGGAGTTTGGATTGAACTGTGCGGCATTTGCTATAACTATTCCCGTTACGCTCGGATATTCACCCGAAAGCAAAACTTTTGATGACGAATCGGTTACGATATAGTGCATCGGTTTATTGTCGGGACTTATATACTTGATTGCGCCCAAGCCAAAATAATCGGAAGTCTTTTCGGTGTAAGGCATTTTGTAATCGCCGCTGTCCTCGCCGCTTACATAAACGGAGTTGACATATAAATTGCCTTTTGACGCATTATTGTGAAGCGTTAAGCCCGAAGAAGTCGAGTTTTCCGTTGTGGCAAGGCGAACATAAACCTTTGCCTTGTTGTCACATTCCGACGGGAGCGACTCGGTGAGCATAAACTGTTCGAGCGCGCCGTTTGCCGGAAGGGCGATATTCTTTTTAACATCTGTCCAAGATTTTCCGTCAAGGCTGTATTGGAGCGTAACTGATTTTGGACCCGATGCGGTTGTATAAGCCTTGCATGTAAATGCCGTGCCCGTATAGCCGGCTGTCGAAATTTCAAAAGTGAAGCCCGACTCGGACGACCAAAGTGCGCCGTCATCCGGTGCTACGCAATAAGCGTTGTTTGCAGCCTTCCAAAGCGGAACAAACTGCGATTTGCCGTCTGTATAAGCGGTCATTTTTCCGCTTTTGCCATACACACCGCCTGTTGAGAAGACTGCGCCGTTTGAAACATTTTGAGAATAATCGGAATAATCAAAGTTGATGATATTTACGCCGCCGAATGTAGCGGTGTATGTAACGGTGTCTGACTTAATATCCTCAAATTTTGCATATGCGGCGATTGTTGCCTTGTCGCCGATTTTTGCGCTTGCGGAGTCAAACGGATTGAACGAGCCGTTGTATAATTTATCCTCGCCGCCGTTAAGCGAGTAGTAAACATCGGCGCCGCCGTTTGTGTCGGCAACGGTGACTGTATCGGTATCAAACAAAACAGAGGAATCGCCGTTTGTTGACGAAGTTGAAATTTCGGGAGCGGTGAGAGCCGTAACAGCCGATGTTGACGCGCCCGTAATCGCAATATTGTTTACTGCCGCATCGCCGCTCATTTGACCGACAATGGTGTTTGTGCCGTTTATCGCAACATTGCTTGAAACAACCATACGAATATATACGGCGGATTTGTTATTGCATTCTGCCGGGAGAGCAATATCGTCAAACGCAAGTTCCATTGTTTTGTTCTTAGTGATTGAATATGATGCATTTTCGACATCCTTATAATTTACGCCGTCGACTGAATACTGAAGTTTCCAATCTCTCGGACCCTTCTTTGTGCCGCCGAGCCTTGCGCTGAAGTGGATATTTTCATATCCGGCGGTAGAAACAACGGTGTTGAAATAAGGATATTTGCCCCATGCAATTCCGTCAGATTTACTCGTCGCAATTACCGGTGTTTGGTCTGTGCCTGCGCTTGTTGACGGATTGTAATACAAATCTGCCGTGCCTGACCATGAAATCGGTGAAGACGATGTTGAGTTTACCGATGCGGTGAGTTTTGCGGTTGATGCATTTTCGCCGCTTGTTGCAAAGTAGTAATATGAACTGCCGGAGCCGTCAGACGAAGTAAGAGCCGAAGAATCGGCTGTGTAGTCATAATTCCACGATGCAAGAGTTTTTGTATAGCTGAGCTGCTTGTCGTTTTCCGAAACGGCACAGCTGTTTGATGTGATTGCGATTGAAGCAACATTTGAGCCGTCGCCGCCGACCTTGACGGTGAGGGTCTTGCCCTTGTCGCTTTCGGTTACGGTATATTCTTTAGAATTTGCACCGCTGATATTTGTGCCGTTTGCCTGCCACTGATATGTAACAAAATCGTTGATTGCAATTCCGTCGGCATTTTTAACATCAACACTTAATGTGTCGCCTGCGTATGCCGTTTCGGGGATTGAAGCACTGCCGCCTACAAGCGTGCCCGAATTGATAGTGAACGAAACCGTCTTTGTGCCTGTATATTTGCCCTTACCGGTCAAGGTGATTTTTGCAACTGCGGATGCCTGAACATTGTTTGAATATTCAGCCGTGTAATCTGCGCCCTCAATAAGAGTGTTGCCGTTGTATGTAACGGTGTAATCGGGGACAATCGGTGAGCCGGTGCATTTACCGACGCTTTTTATTGTGACCGTAGCGTTTGCAATGTCTGTCTTTGCAATTTGGCTGTCAATCCAATTATTACGGCTTGTAAACCAATTGTTTATATCATTGATAACGGCTGTGCTGTTATACGGAGCATCGTTATTGAGATTTAATCTCAAATTGTCCATAGCGTTTGACTTTTCAACCGTTTTTACATAATATTCCGTTGAATGCAAAACGCCCATTGGGTCGGTTGCGTTGCCGAGCAGGATTTGTGTTGCCGGCTCTATTGTTGAATACCAATATGTCTCTGCCATTGACCAAAAGTCGCTGCAGTTTGTTGCAAGCGCGGCATAGAAATTGAGCGGAACCTCACTGTCCTTTGTGTATGCTGTTGACGAATCGTTTGATCTGAAACGATAGATGCGGGCATTTTTTGTGTACCAGCCCTCGGGTGATGACAAATCACAGCCCCATCTTGACTCCGATTTGTTATACATAATTGTGTTATCCATATCCCACATAGGGCCGGCGTAAAGCTTTGAATCTTTGCTGTCGCTTTCTTTATAAAAATATGTTGACGATGTAGCGGAGTCCATATTTTTGAAATATTCCTGAGTCCAATAATACCTTACGGCAGAATCGGCGTCGAGAATATCGCTCCACTTCTTGTTTTGATATTTCGTTGCGGGAGCGGGATTTGTCGTTGTGCGCACGGTAGGTATTTGCAACGAACAAGTCGTTGTTGTTGATTTATTCGGAACAACGCCGCCGTTGTAAACAGCCGAGCCTAATGCATAGAGCAAATCATAACTGTAATTTACCATGCTCGGTGTTGCATAGTCACAGTTTTTGATTACCCAACCCTGACGGTTATATGCACAAAAACCTGCGTTTTCCTCTATCCAACGCTGTGAAATTTCAAGCTCGTACAAATATCCGCCGGTAACATCGGAAGGAGATGAAAGTGAGTCGGAGTATCGCCTTATGCCGACGGTTTGGGAGTTTGTGTTGCCGAAAAGCGTACTGCCCGAGCCTAAAGAAACCTGCTGACCGCTTGAGTTTACCGTTTTAACGGCTGTGCCCGTCAAATCGGCAGGAGTTGTTACGCCCGTTGTTGCGTCGGTTGTGCCGTTTGCGATTTCAAGATTTTCATATGCGTCCGAAATATTGAGTCTGTTTGATTTAATCTCAACCTTTTCGGAAAGCTGATATGAGCCGAGATATTGCTGGTTGACATACAAATCAACCGGCTTGCAGTGCGGCTGATACTTAATGCCGATATAGTCGGCAAAATCATAGGTGAGTTGGTCTTTGATAAGTGTTTCGTCAACCTCGTTTGCGAGAAGACACCATTTTTTTGCCTTGCTCATACCGAGTAGCGATGTCGAAACACCGAGTTTGATATTAAACGGTCTTTTATTTGTAGCGCCCCATGTGCCGTTGCCGCGACCCTGGATTTTATCAAGCGCGCCGTCATAGTTAACCTTGCCGTCAGCATCAATAACCATTATCGTGCCTGCCTCAGACGAGCTGTGCTCATTGGAATTATAAACGCTTGAAATTGAGCCCGATGTCGTATCAACATAAACGGTACCTATATCGCCGCTCTTCATAGCGGTAACAGAATATTTTGCACCGTCAAGGTCGAGTGTATATGTTTTTGACACTCCGCCTGCCGCAATATCGGCAAATGCGTTTGTCGGCTCGCCGCTTTTAATCACGGTCGAATCAATAGAAGCCGTTGACGCGTTAAACCAAACTTTAAGATTGTTACAATCCGCAGATGACGGGAGAAACAAATAATAGTTTGTTGACGATGTACTGCGCGCATAGACACCGACAGCGCCGACCATTGTTATATTTGTTCCGCTGTTGAAGGAATTGAGATCGTTTTGAGTGAGAGTATTTTCGGGGTCTGCCCAAAACTGAACAGCGGTTGATTCAAGCTGCGGCGGAGTTGAAACGGCGCCTGCGATAATCGGTGAGATAAACACTGACGAAATTATGAGTGCCAATGACACTATAACCGATGTGAATTTTTTCATTTTAGTTTTTTTCATAATTATTCCTCTGAACAGGATTATTTATTTCCGTTTGCTCTTACTTCGGCTATACCTGCCGCTGAATGCCAAACAACAATGCCTTTATTGTTCCCGGCATGAACCCAATATCTGCCGCCGTCTTTAATCTTTGATGAAGAATAAAGGAATTTAGTACATTTGTTGGTTGATGTTTTATTCACTTCGTCGATGCTGATTTGATTAGCCTCTTTGCTGTCTGCTGTCGAACTTTTCTTTATCATCTTAGCAATGATGCTCGCCTGCTTTGAGCCTTTTGAATTGGATTGGAACGACGGATTGAGATAAGTTACTTTTTTGCTCTCGCCCCAAACGGTGCCGCCGTCTATTCTGAAGCAATCGTTTTTGCCGGAGCGGACTGTCTTGTTGCCGTTTTTCTCAAATGTGTTATTTACACGGCGAACCTTGAACGAATATTTTTTCAACGCAATTGATTTAATATCGCCGTCGGAAATTATGATTTGGTCGTCGGCGTCGATACCGTCGCAGGCGGAGGATTTCAAATCGAGTATTCCGCCGGTTGCGTTGAACGAGTCGCAACGGATGCCGTCGCCGTTTGAGCGGATTGTAAGCTTGCCGCTTTCAAGATTAACCTTGCTGTATGAGAAAATTCCCTTTGCCGAGCCGCTTGTTTTTGCAAGATTGCTTGTGCTTTCATGTGCGGCTGTTGTGAGGTTGATGCTTACATTTTTAATTGTCAGGCTCTTTGTTGAGCAAATACAGTTGTTAGCATTTTTCGAGCCGCCTGAAATACTGACCGAGCCTCTGCCCTTGATTGTGAGCTTTGATTCGTTATAAATAATACCCGTGACACTGTTTGCCGATGTTGTAAACGAGCTTGATGTTCCCTGCGGAAACGAAATTGAAACCTTGGGAGCATTTTCGTAGTCGGCAATTTCTTCGATTTTGTTATCCTCTTTTGTATCCGGTTCTGTTTCCGCCTCGATAAACGATCTGTCCGAAGTGTTGCTTGTGTTTATGATTCGAAGAATATTTTTTGAATCGTTTGAAATCGTAACATTTTCAAAAGCAATTTCGGCACTCTCGGTTTCCTTGAGTTTTAATACGATTTGACCGTGCCATGTCTTTGTTGAGCTTGATATTCTGTAATCGCCGCCCTTTGTGATGGTGACAATACCGGATTTGATTTCAACATCCTTTGACGAGCAGGACGCGCGCCTGTTTTCCTCAAGAACGATTTTGACCGATTCACTTTTGCTTTGAGCGGCGGTTGCTGAACTTTTGCCCTTGGCTGTTGTATTTGTTGCGCCTGCCTTTGTCGCAGATGACGCGCCCGCCTTTGTTGTGCCGTTTGATTTGGCGGCTGTTGACGAATTTGCCGAGGTTGACGATGACGCGTCGCCCTTGACAACCTTTGTAACCGGCAAACCGTTTTTATCGGTAACGACTTCGGTAACGACCTCGCCGCTTTCGTCCGTTACCGCCTCGCCCTCGGAGTTTGTGACTATTTCCGTCACGGCGACGGTATGCTCCTCCTTGCCGGAGGTTTTAGCCGCACTGCACCCTGCAAAAGCCGTTGCAACAACTGTCGCCGAAATGCCGAGGCAAATTATTTTTTTGATATTTTTTGTCATATTTGCATCACCTGCTTTGTGAATTTGTCAAAAATAGCGGAAATAAACATTTCCGAATAAAACACGAAAAGGAATGCCAGAATACAGCATTCCTCTCCCCCGCAATTATTGCTTTTTATTGAAAATGAAAGCTCTTTGCCGACTGCTCAACCGAAAGCATAAGTTTAAGATTACCGTTGAGCGCTCTCAAATCGTCAAGAAATTCTCTGATTGAATTTTCGTCCTTAAGTTCAACGCTGAATGAAAGTTCAAACAATGCGCCGAAATCGACACTTTTAACCTTTGTCATTTTGAATGAACGGCAATATTTGCCGAGGACTTCGTCAAATGCACCGACATAATTTAATGTTTCGGGAACGGTAATTCTCAACTCGTAGTTCTCCGACTTTTTGCCCGCATAGTTTGTGAAATGCAAAATCAAAATGATTACGCACAAAACGGCAACTGCAAGGAAAGCCCAAATCCAGTAGCCGAGGCCGCAGGTAAGACCCATTGTAACCGACATAAACACAAATGCTATGTCCTTCGGGTCGCCGGGGGCACTTCTGAAACGAACAAGCGCGAATGCACCGGCAAGCGAGAATGCCGTGGCAACATTGTTGCCGATAACAAGAATAACCATTGCAACAATCGGTGCAAGAAGTATAAGTGAAACACAGAATGCCTGTGAATAGCCCTCTTTTTTGTGTGTAAACAAATAAACAAGGCTGATAATCAAGCCGATTGCCGCAGCGGTAAGCACCGCTTCAAGCACGCTTTTTGCGTTGAGCTGGCCTGCCCATTCACCGCTTGTAAGGCTGTATAAAAAATCTTCCATTAAAACAATCCTCCGTTTTGTTAATCTTTAAAATAATCAAAATCGACCTCGTTTCCGTCACCGTCGGTGAGAAAATAATCAAGATCACGCTGCTGTGCGTCCTTTCTGTACTTAACGCCGTACTTTGAAAATCCGCGGCTGTAAAGTTCATTCTCAGACAGCAACCTTGCAAGCCACATCGGCATTGCGCCGAGAATTTTAATCTCCATAATGTATGTATCATCCGGCAAAAGAAACTGATCCTCGTCACTTTCGCCGAAAACGAAATTGTTTCTGCGAATATGAATGTTTCTGTCAAATGTCATACGAAAATTTTTATCCTCCTTGCCGAAAAGAGCAAGTCGGTCATACTGAACATAGAGCGCCGGAGCGACCTTGTTCGTTTTAAGAAAATATTGCAATTCCTTTGCAACTTGGGTTGACAGATAATCGTCGCCCGTGTCGGGCAAAACTCCGTCATTTACAAAAGGCTCAATTTCCTTAATTTTTATTTTAATTCGCCGTTTATTGCCGACACCGTTGCTTTTCTTTTTTATTTCCATGAAAACAGTGTCTTCGGGGTCCTTTTTATCGTAATATGAGCGGACCCTCATTTTCTCTTTATAAAGCTTGCCGGCAGAATTTTCGCGAATTATGTCGTGATTAACCGTGTCATAATAGATGCTGTAAATTCTGTATTCGTTGCCGTTTAGGCAAAATGGGTCAAGTTCCATATATTCAAGCAACACGGGCAAAATTTTATCAAGTTTTTCTTTTGATATGAGATATTTTTTCTCATACCGTTTAAATGTTGCTATCGCCGTACTATCACCGCCGTTCGTAAGCACCGTTTTGTAATATTTATGCAAAATCGATGTTATATTTATGCGAAACAAATTTTTAATCGTATATATAATAATTATATTTACCTGCAGAGTCAAGTAAAATTAACAAAAATTAATAATTAAATTGATAAATTTTGTCAATATTTCATTTTCGGAGTTTTTAATCTTGTATAAATTGCGCAAATGTTATAAAATGTAGTTACACGAGGTAAATTATATGAGCAAAAACAAAAAAAGGCACAGACGAAACCTGTCAATTTCAACACGGCTGACCATAACAACCGTTTTGAGCGTTGTAATACCCGTTATTTTAATTGCGACATTCGGCTCTGTTTTTTCGGGCATGCTTGCGTCATATTTTAATATATCGACAGTGACAACAAATTCGTATTCAACAATCAACCTGATACAGTGGAGCTCAACGATGTCGTCAATATCCGACGAGCTTGTTTCAAACGATACAAACGAAAAAAAGCTTTCAAAAGTGCAGGGGTTTGTTGAGCCTATTGAAAAAATCGGCTCGCTTGTATATATCGAATGCGACAACGCGCCGTATTACGCAACGGCAAACAAGGCAGATATTGTCAAGCTTGCAAACGAAATAACAAATATCGACATTAATCAAAATTCAAACTATTTCGGTGAAAACGGAATGGTGATTGTAAACCATGCGCAAAAGGACAAGCACCGATACACCCTGATTATCACAAACAAAAACTACAAGGTGCACGATGTTACAAACCAATATTCGCCGCAAAATTTTTTGACATTTTTTGTCGGCAGAACAGGTGTGCTTATAACATTTGTTGCGGCGATATTTATTCTTTCGATAATTTCAATGTCGCTTATAACATCGGGATTTTTGAAAAAACCGCTCAAAAAGCTGTCAAAAGCAGCTGATGAAATTGCAAACGGAAATCTTGACTGTGTAATTGATTATCGAAGCACGAATGAGCTTGGCAAAACGGTAAAATCGTTTAACCATATGTCAAGACGCCTTAAAACGCTGACCGAAGAGCGAAACAGAATTGAAGAATCGCGAAAAGAAATGATTGCAGGGCTTGCACACGATTTGCGAACTCCGTTGACCTCGGCAAAGGGATATGTTGAAGGCTTGATTGACGGTATTGCAAACACACCCGAAAAGCGCGAACAATATTTGAAAACGATATATTCCTCCACATGTGATATGGAAAAGTTGCTTGATGAGCTTTTGACTGTTTCAAAACTTGAATCCGACAATATTCTGCTTGACCAAAAGACTATTCGCGCAAACGATTTTTTGGATGATTGCAGGGCTGAAATTTCAGATATTCTCGCCAAAAACGATTTTGATTTTGAATTCAGCAACAACTGCGATGACGATGTTTTTATCGACATTGATGTTGACAGATTTGAAAGAGTAATAAAGAATATTATTTCAAACTCAATAAAATACAAACGCAAAGATGTCAAGGGCAAAGTTACGCTGTCGGCAGAAAGTTATCAAAAATCAATCATCATAAGCATTGCAGACAACGGAATAGGGCTTGACCCAAAGGATTTGCCGAAAATTTTTGACACATTTTACAGAGCGGACAAAGCGCGGAGCAATGTTTCAAACGGTTCGGGCATCGGTCTGTCGGTTTGCAGAAGAATTATTGAAATGCACGGCGGCAGAATTTGGGCAACAGGCAGTGAAAACAACGGTTTGACAATATTGATTTCGCTTGACAGAAGGAGAGATGAGGGCGATGAGCAAAAAAATATTGATTGTTGAGGATGATATAAACATTCTTCAACTTGAAAAGGATTATCTTGAGGCAAACGGATTTGAGGTTGAAACGACGACTGACGGCGCGAGAGGTCTTGAGCTTGCGCTCAACGGAAACTATAACCTTATTATGCTTGATATAATGTTGCCGTCGGTTGACGGAATGGAAATTTGCAAGAGGGTGAGAAAGGTTAAAAACATACCTATCCTGCTTGTAAGTGCAAAGCGCGACGATTTGGACAAAATCAAAGGCTTGGGCGTCGGTGCTGACGATTATATCGTAAAGCCGTTCAGTCCGTCGGAGCTTGTTGCAAGGGTCATCGCACACATTAACAGATACGAACGCCTAACAAGCACACCGCAGGACAACGGCGACATTATCGAGATTGATAATATCAAAATCGACAAAAAATCGCGTCGTGTATTTGTCAACGGCATTGAAATAAGCTTTGCGAACAAGGAATTTGACCTTTTGACCTGCCTTGCAGAAAATCCGAACACCGTTTTCAGCAAGGATGACCTTTTCAAAAAGATTTGGGAATATGACTCAATGGGCGAAACATCAACGGTAACCGTGCATGTAAACAGAGTGAGGGACAAGCTGTTTTCCGTTGACAAAAATTTCAAATATGTAAACACCGTTTGGGGACGCGGATACCGATTTAACAAATAAAGGATATATCATATGAAAAAATCAAACCTTCCCTTTGAAAAAGTATTCAAGGACAGAATATCATACAAAGTGTCAATCGACACAAAGGCGCAGGGCGTCGATTTTAATTATGACAAGGAAGATTGTCTCATAACAGCGAACATAAAATACAGCGGCTTTACGGCAATAATTAAATACAGCAATGCCCTGTTAACGAGTTATTCGTTTATTGAGAGTGAAAATCTCGGCAATTCAATTGTGACGGCGTTTAAGTTTGAATTTTCACCGATTGAATTTTCAATATACAACGTTCACAACATTGTTGATGACCAAACCTTTGTAACATACGACAACCATTGTGTTTATGCAAAGGAAGATGTTGACTCAACAATAGACACCATTTTTGAATTTATGGGCAGGAACAGCCAAAAAGCAAGTAAAATTGCGGAAAGCGGCGATATGCAGGCGGCTCTTTTACAATCCGCAAAACACGATTTTGGCATTGTTGCTAAAAATGTTGATTTTGACCGTTTTGCCGAATACTCCGACAGCAATTTGATTGACAAATGCAACAGTAGGCTTTATACATACAGATGCGGTGACGAAATATTTAAAAAACATATTTTGACCGGAGCTAAGAGCGAAATTCAAAAATGGCTTGCGAAAAAATCGGCAAAAAACAAACTCCTCGATTATGAAAAACGATATTTTGACTATTTGATTGCAAATGATTTTGAATCCTCAAATACTCAGTTTAACGACAGTGTAAGCGAACATGACAAAAGGTCGTCAATTGTTTCAAAAATATCGCTTGTCTCTGTTGCGATTTCGATGTTCGCGGCATATGGCATAAGCTATTTGATTGAAAAAATCAACCTCGGCGCAATTGCGGACAGCGGATATTATCCGATGAGCATTCACAATTTTAATTTCGTATTAATTATGGTTTTGACGGTCGGAATTGATGTTATTATAGGAATTGTCGCCGCTAATGCAATTTTGAGAAAAAAGGATTTGACCGCACTTGTGCAAGGAAAAACGGCACAGATCATATGCACGGTTTTGGGCATTGCAATTATTTTCGCCGGCGGTGTGATGACATATTTTGACACGCAGAAAAACATTGCTCTCGGCGAAAATGATGTTTATATTTGTGAGCATTGGAACAAAGCGGAACATGTAAAATATGACGAAATAAAATTTTACAAAATAGATGACAAGGAAACTGACAGCGAAGAGTATATTCTTGTTAAGGACAACGATTACAAGAATTATTCCACATTCTTTAAAAGCGATGATTTAGGCAAAGATGCACAGGCACTCTTTGAAAAAAAGGTAAAAGTTGAAAAAACATATTCAACATTTCGGGAATTTACCGACGAGTTTGACACAGAATAACGAATAAAACACGAAACGCGCGGCTGAGAGATAATCTCAACTGCGCGTTTATTTTTGCCTTTATTAAACTACCAACGCAAATTATGAAGTTGACCTTTTTGCGACAATTCGGGATAGCCCCACTGACGCAGTGTTTCGTATGTTCCGACGGCAACCGCGTTTGATAAATTAAGACTGCGAATAATGCCGCGCATTGGCAGGCGAACGCAATAATCGTGATTTGCCTTGAGCAATTCCTCAGGCAAACCCTTTGTTTCCTTGCCGAAAACGAGATAGCAATGGTTTGGATACTGCACATCGGTGTGTGCCTGCTCTGCTTTCGTGGTGAAATAATAGAATGTGCCGTCCTGATTTTTCTCGAAAAACTCCTCTGTGGAATCGTAATAAGAAATATCGAGTTTGTCCCAATAATCAAGTCCCGCTCTTTTAACCTGCTTATCGGTAATTTTAAAACCCATCGGTCCGACAAGATGCAATCTTGCTCCGGTTGCGGCACAGGTGCGCGCAATGTTGCCGGTGTTTTGCGGAATTTCCGGTTCTATTAAAACTATATTAAGCGAGTGTTCCATTTATATAAACCTCTTTTATATTGAAATTTTCATCCGTCACTATAAAATCGGCACACTTGCCGACTGCAATCGAGCCGATATTATCCTGCTCGCCGATTGACCTTGCCGGATTGATTGTGCAGGATTTGAGCGCCGTTTTAAAATCAATGCCGAATGAAAGCAGATTTTTAAACTCATCAAAAACATTTGTGATTGACGCAGCAATAGTTCCGTCGGCAAGTTTTGCAACCTTGTAGCCCGGCTTGACATATGTCATTTGACCGCCGAGTTCAAATTCGCCCTCGCCCACTCCTGCGCCGCGCATTGAGTCGCTGATAACGCAGGCTCTGTCATCACCGAGGATATCAAACGAGTTGCGCAAAACAGTCGGACAAATATGCTCGCCGTCGCAAATAATTTCGCACATAACATTGTCGTTATCAAACGCAGTGCCGACAATGCCTGCCTCGCGGTGGGTCATCGGTGTCATTGCGTTAAACAAATGAGTGATATGGTTTGCGCCGTTTTCAAATGCCGCACGGCACTGCTCGGTATTTGCCGCCGAATGACCGACTGAAACCGACATAAAGCGGCTGACCTCTTTTATAAACTCGGCGCTGTCGAATGCCTCGGGCGCAATTGTAATAAGCTTGATTTTGTCGCAAATCGAATACAGCTCGCTCACCTCGTCAACACTGCCTGCTCTGACATATTCGGCATTTTGCGCGCCTTTTTTTCTCATTGCAATATACGGACCCTCAAGATTGATGCCGACAAGTTTTGATTTAGGCGCGGTATAGTCCGCCGCGGCTGAAACGATTTGACGCAGTTTATCCTGAGAAAGGGTCATTGTAGTGCCGCAAAACGAAGTTACGCCGTGCTTTGCCAAATAGCGGCTCATTGCATCAAACGAAGCCGTGTCACCGTCCGAGAAATCGGCACCCTCACCGCCGTGGATATGAATATCGACAAATCCGGGCAAAACAAGGCAGCCGCTCATATCGACTCCGCCCTCGTTGAAAAACCCGATTTCTGCGATTTTGCCGTTTTCGACTTTTATATCGCCGACTTCTTTTTCAAACATTTCGTTAAAAAATGTGCAGTTTTTAAAAATCATCACTCATTTTCCTTTACTATTTTAAAAGCAAGCTCTTCAAGCTGTTCAAAGTGCTCAAACGAGCTGATTTCCTTTCGCAAAGCCGCACCGCCGCGCATTCCCTTTGTGTAATATGCGGCATGATGGCGAGCCTCACGCATCGCTGTATATTCGCCCTTGTATTCAATGATTTTTTGAATATGTTTGAGCATTGTCACCATTTTTTGCGTAACTGTCGGCGGCGGTAAAACTCTGCACTCGTCAAAATAGGCGTTAATTTGTGCAAAAAGCCAAGGATTGCCGAGCGCTCCCCTGCCGATCATCAGGGCGTCACAGCCCGTTTTTTCCATCATAACCGTTGCCGACTGCTCGTCAACAACATCGCCGTTGCCGATAACGGGAATATCAAGCGCCTGCTTAACACTGCGGATAATATCGTAATCGACCGTGCCCGAATACATTTGTTTGCGTGTCCTGCCGTGAACGGTGACCGCCGCAGCACCTGCCTTTTGCGCAAGGAGTGCCGTTTCGACGGCATTCACGCTGTCATCGTCCCAACCCTTGCGGATTTTGACCGTGACGGGAATATCGACGGCATCGACAACCGCCTTCACTATTTCATATGCAAGCTGCGGATTTTTCATAAGGCTTGCACCGCCGCCGTTCATTGCGATTTTAGGCGCGGGACAGCCCATATTAATATCAATCACCTCGGGCTTAAAATCAAGGCACTTAACCGCGGCGTTCGCCATAATCTGCGGATCGTCGCCGAAAATCTGCGCGCCGCAGGGACGCTCGCCGCCTATTGTTAAAAGCTCCGCGCTTTTTTTGTCGCCCATGGTCAAGCCCTTTGACGAAACCATTTCGGTGACCGTATATGCCGCGCCGTAGTGAACGCAAAGCTCTCTAAAGGCGCGGTCGGCTATGCCTGCCATAGGAGCAAGAAAAGCCAAATGATTAAATTGCAAACTGCCAATGTTCATAATTTATACCTCGGTTTAATAATATATCATATCGGCACGAATAAATCAATTATTAGTAATAATATACAAAATAAAAGGTTATTTTTCGGTGTAAAAGGCGTTGAAAACAAGGAGCAAATATTGTAAAATATAAAGAAAAAGGAGATGTTGTAATGAGCGAGGTTTACACCGTCACCTGCCCGAGAAACGACAATGTTTTTATTCACCTTATGGCAGGTCACTTTATTTCATCAAACAATCATATTAATTATTATATCGGCACATCCGATGTTAAGCACAATCACGCCGTATCGGTTGACACGGCAATGCTTTTGTCGGAATACTACAACACAAACGATATTTCCGTTGACACCGTTTTGTGCCTTTACGAAACACAGGCGCTCGGCGCATATCTTGCTCACGAGCTTGCAAGGCCGAATATGCTCAGCCCAAATCCTAACCAAAGCGTTTACACCGTAGGCTCTGAATATGACGCCGCAGGAAATTTGATTTTCCGTGACAATCTGCGCAGAATGATTAACGGCAAAAATGTTGTTGTTTTGATTTCGTGTATCACATCGGGACGCACCGTTGAAAGAGCAATTGAGAGCGTGCAGTATTACGGCGGCAATGTTGTCGGAATTTCAAGCGTTTTCAGTGCAAAAAAAGAGATTTCGGGCTTGCCGGTCAACACAATTTTTTCGACAGACGATGTTCCGGGATATGCCGCATATCCGGCTCACGACTGTCCGCTTTGCCGCGAGGGCAAGGTTGTTGACGCAATTTCAAACGGCTACGGATATTCTAAATTATAAAACACTTGACAAATACACTTAATTTGTTATAATAAGTGTACTGAAAATTAAACAGTACCCAATAAAAACAATGAAGCAGAAAAAGATTTTTTATTTTATTGCAGAGAGTCGGCGGTAGGTGCAAGCCGATATAAAATAACAAATGCATAACTCACTGCGGAGTTGCCGCGCTGAACAGAAATTTATAGGTGCGGTCGGCTGACCTCGTTATCGGTTAAGGCATTGATAGATGCTAAAGGGCAGTGTTAACCTACTGCCGAAATAGGGTGGTACCGCGTGTTATTACGCCCCTATACTTTGTGTGTAGGGGCTTTTATTATACCCTATGCACGGGAAAGGAGATAATTAATTATGAAAAAAGGTTATCAAAAATACATTCCGTTTAAACCAATCAACATTCCCGACAGGACTTGGCCGAACAATGTTATCACAAAGGCGCCGATTTGGTGCTCGGTTGATTTGAGAGACGGCAATCAGGCACTTGTTGACCCGATGAATCTTGAGGAAAAACTTGAATTTTTTAAAACGCTTATTGATGTAGGCTTTAAAGAAATTGAGGTAGGTTTCCCATCCGCAAGCGAAACCGAGTATGAGATTTTAAGAACACTTATTGACGGAAACTACATTCCCGACGATGTTACCATTCAGGTGCTTGTTCAGGCAAGACCGCACCTTATCAAAAAAACATTTGAGGCTATTGACGGCGCAAAAAATGTAATTGTGCATTTTTACAATTCAACATCGACACTGCAAAGAAAGGTTGTTTTCAAAACCGATATGCAGGGTGTTATTGATATTGCCGTTAAGGGCGCAAAGCTTATTTATGAGCTGACCGAAGAAGAGAAAAAGAGAAACCCCGATATGAATATCCGCTTTGAATATTCACCGGAAAGTTTCACCGGCACAGAGATGGACAATGCTGTTGAAATCTGCCGCCGCGTTATGGAGGAACTTCATATCACAAAAGAAAATCCGATTATTCTCAACCTTCCGTCAACCGTTGAATGCTCGACGCCGAACGGTTATGCCGACCAAATCGAGTATTTTTGCAGACATTTGCCTAACCGCGACGCCGCAATAATTTCGCTTCATCCGCACAATGACAGAGGCGAAGGCGTTGCCGCAACTGAGCTTGCGCTTATGGCAGGCGCCGACCGTGTTGAGGGAACACTTTTCGGCAACGGCGAGCGTACCGGCAATGTTGATGTCATCACTCTTGCGCTTAATATGTGGACACAGGGCGTTGACCCCGAGCTTGATTTCCACAACATTAATAAAATAAAAGAGGTATACGAGCGTTGCACAAAAATGCAAGTGCCGCCCCGTCACCCATACGCAGGCGAACTTGTATTCACCGCATTTTCAGGCTCGCATCAGGACGCAATCAACAAGGGCAAAATGTATATGGAGGAAAGCGGAACAGAGTATTGGGAAATTCCGTATCTCCCGATTGACCCGGCAGATGTCGGCAGAGAGTACGAGCCGATTATCCGCATAAACTCACAGTCCGGCAAGGGCGGAACAGCATTTATCCTTGCAAACAACTACGGAATCAAAATGCCAAAGGCTATGCACCCCGAATTCAGTGCCGTTGTTCAAAAAGCGTGCGATGAAAAAGGCAAGGAGCTTAAGGCTGACGAAGTATTTGACCTTTTCCAAAAGGAATACAGAAATGTTTGCGGTCCTTACAGATTAAAGAATTATAAAATCACCGAAGAAAAGAATGAAGAGGATTACCTCACAAAGGTTCACTTCACCGGTGAACTTAAATACAAAGACAACGAGCCTGTCAAAATTGAGGGCATCGGGTCGGGTCCGGTAGGCGCATTCTGCGATGCTATGAACAAAACTCCGCTTCGCGAATACGAATTTATTGATTATGACGAGCACTCTATTTCAGTAGGCTCCGACTCAAAAGCCATCAGCTACATTCAGCTTAAAACACCGCAGGGCAAAACAATTTTCGGCATCGGCGTAAGCCACAATATCGGCTATGCTTGTATGAAGGGTGTAATTTGCGCAATCAACCGTGACCAAGCTGACACAATGCGCGACGACACAATGCCCGGAATTTTTGATATTTGCTGATTTGCCATGAAAAACAATTGGGATTCGGAAAATTATACCGAAGATTTTGCAAAAACGGCGAATGGATTGTCGATTATGTGCGACTGCGTATGAAAGCCGTAAAGGTGAAATAACGCAGTGCAACGGAGGTAAATATGAACAACTACAAAATCACTGTATTAAGAGGTGACGGAATCGGACCCGAAATTGTCAACGAATGCACCAAGGTGCTTGACAAGGCAGGGGAAAAATTCGGTTTTAAATTTGATTACAACTATCAGCTTTTGGGCGGGTGCGCAATTGACGCAACAGGCGTGCCTTATCCAAAAGAAACTGCCGAAGCATGCAAGGCGTCGGACGCAGTGCTTTTAGGCGCAGTAGGCGGACCGAAATGGGACAGCCAGCCCGGCAACAACCGCCCCGAAAAGGGACTTCTTGCAATCCGCGAGGATTTGGGACTTTTTGCAAACCTTCGCCCGGCAAAGATTTTTGCTCCGCTCAAATCGGCATCACCGATTAAAGAGGAAATCATCGGCGACGGTTTGGATATTCTCATCGTGCGCGAACTCACAGGCGGAATTTATTTCGGCGACCGCAGAACATATGAGGAAAACGGCGTCGTAGGTGCATATGACACAGAAAGATACACCTATCCCGAAATAAAGAGAATAGTTAAGGCAGGCTTTGAATACGCAATGAAGAGAGAGAAAAAGCTCACCTGCGTTGACAAGGCAAATGTGCTTGACTCGTCAAGACTTTGGAGAAAAGTTATGGAAGAGGTATCAAAGGACTATCCCGAAGTTGAGGTTTCATATATGTATGTTGACAACTGCGCAATGCAGCTTGTAAGAAACCCGAATCAGTTTGACACAATCGTTACATCAAATATTTTCGGCGACATTTTGTCAGACGAGGCATCTATGATTTCAGGCTCAATCGGTATGCTTGCATCCGCATCGCTTGCAGAGGGCACATTCGGTCTTTATGAGCCTATCCACGGCTCTGCACCCGATATTGCGGGTCAAGGCAAGGCTAATCCGCTTGCAACAATTCTTTCGGGCGCCATGATGCTCAGATACACCTTCGGCGAGGCAGAGGCTGCTGACGCAATTGAAAAAGCAGTTGACACCGCGCTCACAAAGGCACGCACACCCGACATTTACGAAGACGGCTTTGAGGCTGTCAACACATCGCAAATGGGCGACCTTGTAGCTTCATTATTATAAAATTTGACGGCTGTCGAGTGAGATAATCGACAGCCGTTGGCTTTTTTGTATATTATTGACTTATAATATCAATAATGATATTATTATATCAGTGAGGTAAAAAACTATGGATAATATGATAAACACCGAATTCAAACGAAAACTCCCGGTGCCTAAGGAGATAAAAGAAAAGTATCCCCTTTCGCCCGAGGCTACAAAAATAAAAGAGGCACGAGATAAGGAAATCGAAAAGATTTTTACCGGCGAGAGCGACAAGTTTTTGCTTGTTATCGGTCCGTGCTCGGCTGACAGACCCGATTCTGTTCTTGACTACATTCACCGCCTTGCAGATGTGCAAAAAGAGGTTGACGATAAAATTTTAATCATCCCGAGAATTTACACAGGCAAGCCGAGAACAACCGGTGCCGGCTACAAAGGAATGCTCCATCAACCCGACCCGGACAAAAAGCCGGATATGCTTGAGGGCATTATCGAGGTTCGCTCGCTCCACAAAGATGCAATTGAGCAAACCGGACTTACCTGCGCTGACGAAATGCTTTATCCCGAAAATCACAGATATTTGAGTGATTTGCTTTCATATGTTGCGGTAGGCGCAAGAAGTGTTGAAAATCAGGAACACAGACTTGTTTCGTCATCACTCAATATTCCTGTCGGAATGAAAAATCCGACAAGCGGCGACTTTTCAATTATGCTCAACGCAATCAAGGCGGCACAGCACGGTCACACCTTCCTTTACAGAGGATGGGAGGTTGAATCAAAGGGCAATCCGCTTGCACACGCTATTTTGAGAGGCAGCGTTAACAAGCACGGAATCAACCACGCAAATTATCACTACGAAGATTTGATTACTCTTCACGATTTGTATTGCAACGGCGGATATGAAAATCCGGCTGTTATCGTTGATACAAACCACTCAAATTCAAGCAAAAAATATATGGAGCAAATCAGAATTGCGAACGAAGTTTTGCATTCTATGCGCCACAGCGCCGATATTAAAAAGATGGTTAAGGGCTTTATGATTGAATCGTACATCGTTGACGGCAACCAAAAGGTTGAGGACGGAGTTTACGGAAAATCGATTACCGACCCATGCCTCGGATGGGACAACACAAAAGCCCTCATTTACGAAATAGCAGAGCAATTATAGAATTCACAACACACGCAAAAACAGCCGCAAACGCGGCTGTTTTTTATATTATATAGATAGTATTGTGTATTATGATTTTTTGGGAGTTGCCTTGACGGTATTTGAAAAGCCCGTCTTATTTGTCACTTTAAGGCTGTCGATGAGTTTTTGCCTGTTTTGGGTGATAACCTGCTGCTCGCTTTGATAAAGTCCGTCCGTTGTGCCCTCGATATAATACAAAATGTGATAACCGTCGGCACCCTTGACAATTTCAACATCGCCGCGGTTGTGCTTTGACGATACCCATTTCAAAACGCTTTCATCAACATCGGAATTTGAATAAACGCCCGAATACAAGCCGCCGAAAATGCCGTTTGTTCCGCTTGAAACTGATGCCGAATCGTCCGAATTGTTTTCGGCAAGAAGGGCGAACGCATACTCGCTTTGCTCACTGTTGTTGTATGCAGAAAGAAGATTTTGCGCTTTTTCCTGCGCCTCTGTCCAATAACTCTGCTTATTCTCCGACGGTTTAACCAAAATATCACGATATGAATATATCGGAACATTCGGGTTGTCAATGCTTTCGCGCAGAATAACATAAACTATGCTGTTTTGCTCGTCTGTAAATGCCTTGACGGCATTATTTTTTGTTGACGAACTGAAAAGCCACTCATTTGCCGCTGTCGGAAACGAGCTTTCGTTTTTGGTAACGGATGCGACAAGCACGCTTTTGAAGCCCTCAACCGCATCTGCAAAACTGCTGTAAGTTGAATCAGCGACACGCGCATCAAGGAGTGATTTGCACGCTGTCGGAACAAGCGCAAGCAAATCTTCACGGGTTTTTATTTTTGAAACGCATTGCTGAGCGGTTTTTTCTGCATCCGATTTCGTGACGGTTTTGCCGTCATACTTTATCGGGAGATATGAGATTGTGGCGCTGTTGAAATCATCAATATGCTCATTATAATAGCTTTTTACATCGGCAATCGTTGCGCGTGCCTCAACATTATACTTGTTCATATAATCCCTTGCGATATATGTTTGAACGAGTATTTTTTTTACTGTTTCATATCCACAGTATTTGCCGAATGTATCGGACAAATATGAATTGATGACAGACATTTTTTGGCTGTCGCTCATATCGGTTGAATTGTAGCTGTCCGACGATTTAAGAGCGGCGCTTTCAATGTTGTCAAGATATTCGTTAATCTCGTTCCACTGCGAGGAGGAAATCTCAAAGCCGTTTTTAACTCCTGCCTCATAAAAAGCGATGACGGTTTTAATTTGGCTTTTTGTCTGATTTTCAAACACCTGTGCCCATGTGAGTTTGTTGCCGTTGTCATCGGTTGTTGTTTGTGATGAATAATCTTTTGTGGTGTCAATTCCGTATTCGTCGGCAGAATTGATATAATCGTTTGAAATAAGAGTGTAATAATAATTATATTCTCCGACTGAAATTTCCGTATCACCGACTACAAGCGCAACATTTCCGGGCGACATCGTTTCGGTATTATTTGCATCGTGATAATATCCGACACCGAGCACTGCCAGCACGGCGATGACCGCTGCAACAAAAATCGCAACGATGAAAAATTTTATATTGTTTGATTTGTCCTTGTTTTTAACCTTTGCCATATTTTTACCTATTCCTGAGTGAAATCAACATACCATTTGCCGTTTATTTGAAGCATAATAAACGATATTTCCCTAATCGGCACATTGTTGACATTTACATTATAAATCACTCTTTTGACAGAATCAATATTCTTTGTCTTAACGCCGCATTTTTCAAACGCAGAAGCGGAGTTTTTCTCTTTTATTTTTTTGTATTTATTCACCTCGTCGGCGGTGAAATCCTTTGTTGATGCGAGAGAAAGTGACGGATTGTAGCCGCCGTTATTTTCATAAGTGGATTTATATGCATCAATTGTTTTTGAAAAATATGAAGAAAGATTTGATTTGAACGCCGCCTTAAGCACCGATTGGGTAACTGCGGACTCGCCGACATATGTTTCGCCGACGGATTTTGCTTTGTCGAAATAATCGGCGCAAAATGCGTCAAAATCATAAAGCCCTTTCAGCGAAATATAGGACTGCACCTCGTCGCTCATAGCGTCTGCAATAGTTTTGGAAGTTTTGGAATCTTCCTCCCCTTCCGTCAAATCGCCGATATATTTTTGAAAATAATTATCGGTTGATTTATAAGCTGCGATTGTGTTGTCGAGAGCAGAATAATAATCATAATTCATAACGCATTTTGCGTATTGCTCGGCGGTCGCCTTATAATCCTCCGTCGGTTTATTTTTAACCGACGAAACAATACCGACAACAATCAATGCAATAACTACCGCCGCCGCGATTGCCGAAATGATGATTTTTGTCTTTTTCGGCAGTGAACGGAGCTTTGCGAAGAGTGGAGACATAAAATCCCTGAACGAAATAAATTTTTCTCTGAAAAAATCCTTCATATATAAATTTTTCCTTAAACAAGATTTGTAATATTAATATCTATGGGCAGGCCGATTCAAGCCTGCCCATATGGTTTTGTTTTACGGCTGATAGCTCTCTGCCTTGCAGAGATATACCTTACCTGCGTACGGCCATTTCATATCGAGCGTGTCGGCATTTGCCAAGCGGTGAACGTTGATGTAGAACGCATTAATATTATTGTCGCCGCCGATAAAGCAGCCGTAATGCTCGAAATAGATGCCGTTGATTTTGATTTTGCCGTTAGGCGCATATGTAGCGCCGCCAGTTACGCAATAAATACAGTTGAATGTGACATTGCCGTTTTCCGAGCAAATCCAAAGGTCAATTGCAGTTGGGTCTGTGAACGGTGTCTTTGTCGGGTCGGTGTATTTATACTCATATTTTGTATAAATACTGTCAAACAAGACATCGCCGACCGCATCAATCGTGCCGCCCTCAATTGTCGAGCAGGAATATACCCTGACTCTGCCGCCCGCGTGAAGCGCGCCGTGTGAAAGTTGGAAACCGCTTGCATCAAGGTTGTCTTTCGTGAGCAATGACGAAAGGTCAAGCAGTTTTGTGCAAATAAAGTCGCCCTCGGCATATGTAACCGATTTGGGTCCGGCATAATATTTACCGAACGAGCTTACATTGCCTGTTGCATAAAGGCTTGCATAAGCGTTTACGCTCAAGTCGCCGTATGATGTAACGGAGCCGGCTGTAACAACAAGTGAAATCGCCGTATCCGAAACTTTTGATGACGGAATATCCTCGCCGCCCTCGACAAGCTGGTAGCTGCTGTTGACATAGTAATAATGTTCCGCCTCAATCACTGTGAAATCTGCGTCGGCATATTTTATTACCTCGCAGGTAACTTTGTCACCCTTTGAATCGTAATAATAAAGCATACCGTTGTAAATATAACCCTTTGATTTATCGGCGTCGAAGCTTTCGGAATCGTCTGCCTTGACTGTGAAGCCGTAAATCTTTCTGTCGGCGCCGTCAAATGAGCCATAGTAATAAATACTGCCGTATTCCTGCGACTTACTGTTTGTGTCAACATAGAAATTAGGAACTACATTACCGTTTGCATCAAGGAGTCTGCCCGAATTGTCATATTCATATGCAATACCGGTTGAATCCGGTGAGCCGGTAAGAACATAAAGTCCCGAATGGTGACGAAGCGTGATATATTTCAAACTTCTGATACTTTTGTTTGCATAAGCATTTGTGTAGCCAAAGAGCTTGAGATAGCTGAGAGTCGACTTAATCGTGCCGTTTACATAAACGGTCGAGCCGATTGCATCGTCGCCCTCAAACGCATCCGAGTTGTCGCCGAATTGATAATTACACGATACACAGGTGTAAACCGGAACGCCGTTGCTGTCGCTCTTTGTGAACTGACCGCCTGCAAGCGAGCCGTTTTTGCCGCAGTTAGGACAAGTAATGCGCTCGATTTCATCGTTAGTCGGGTCATTCTCGGGCGTTTTATCCTCGCCGCTGCCGCCGGTGTTACCGTCATCAATATCAATTTCGTTATTTTTATCTACTAAATCTTTGCTTTTCTTTCTGTTTGTAGCACAATCGTTGTATTTATAAGACTCATTCTCATGCTTACCGATTTCGATATAGCTGAGTGCCTGAAGGTTGCCGCCGTTATTACCGCCGACATAAACCGTGCAATCGTCGCGGATTTTGATATTTGACAGCCTTGATTTCATCGAGCCGCCTGCGCATGCCGTAGATCCGGAGCCTATGTCAAGCTGTGAGCCGCTGACATCGCCGAGTGCCCTGATATTTGCATGGTGGCGCAATGTGATATATGTTGTTGAAACAATTGAGCCGCCTGAGTTGAGCGTTGAGCGTGCGAAAAGCTTCAAATATGAGCCGTTGACGCGGACATCACCGGAACACTGAACAAAAGTCGGGTTAACAGGGTCGTACGCCTCGTCCTTACCGTCATACGATTTGCCTATTTCAAGATATTTATTTGTTGTGAGATTGCCGTTAATAAAGGTCTTTGTTCCGTCACGCATTTTAACCGTGCCGCGGAAATCAATAGAGCCGTTGCAGGCAAATATTGAATAGAACCATTCGTTAAAGGCAATGCCGTCACTGTTGCCGCCGTATGTCTTTACCGCGCCGTTAATGAACACACGGCTGTACGGGAAGGTAAAGATATGGTGCGTGTCAAGCGCACAGTTGACATTGTAGCAACGGTCCATACTTGTTTGATTTGCGCCGACATAAATCACGCTCTTGCCGTACGGCTGGAAGTAGTTAGCCGAATCGGTACCTGTCGTAAGTGTGCCGTTGATATAAGCGAAACCAAAATCGTATGCAGTGCTTGACGAATGACCGTCAATGCTCTTTTTGAATACAACATAATCGCCGACCGTTACATTATATTTTTCGCCGTATTGGTCATAAACCTTGCCCTTAACATCGGAGTATTTGATTTGGTTTTGATAAACGGTTTCCGTAGAATCGGCAACAACCTGAAGCGCCGCCTTATCCGAAATATCAGAGATTACATACGCATCAAGCGAGGTGTTCAAACCGTTGTAGCTCTTCAAATATTCAAACTGCTGAGCACCGTTTTCACTCACCTTGCCGTCCTTAAAGAAAGCATTACCGACGATGAAGTTTCTTGTTGTGCGAACGCTTTGACCCGAATAGAGCACAGCGTTTTTACGAACAAGAACAGATGTCTTTTCACTTGCATCCGACGCATAAATATATCCGCCGGCAAGCAATACCGAATTGTTTTCACTGTCTACGGCAACGCCGGTGTTATTTCCGACACTCGGACCCGTTGAGTTTTGACCGCTTGCATAAGTTACACAATCATACTTTGTGCCTGCCTCTATATAATCGCCGATATACGCCTGACCGAAGTTGTCAAACGATGCATATGTTTTAACATGACCGCCGACATACAATTCTGCCCTGCTGTCGCTGTTTGTACCGTTGGTAAGCGAACGACCGGCGTGCAACGCACCTACACCGACTGCCGAAAGCACATAGTCTGTGCCCTGAACCTCAAGGTTTTTGTCGCAATAGAGCGTTCCGCAGTTGCGAAGCGAAGCATAGTCCGAATTACCTTGAACATAAATGTTACCGCCGTTGCCGTTTTCATCGGCAAGACAAACAATGTTGCCGTAGCTTGTAACATAGCCGTTGATATAAAGGTCCCCGCCTGTAACTCTAATGTTGACGCCGTTTTTAACCGTTACATCCTTGTCGGCTACGCCGATTGTATAGTTTCCGGTTGTGTTGATGTCATAAGCGTAAACGGTGTTTGTATTTGTGCCGTTTTTACCGTAATATCTGACATTGTTTCTGATAGTAGATGTATATCTCGGCGGTGTCGGATATATATTGCTTCTGACCATATATGTAAGCGTACTTATTGACGAATTATTTGAAATAATACCGTAGCCGCTGTTATTTGTGATAATACAGCTTGCCCAAATTGCATCATCGGAATATCCGTCTATGCTGTCGGCATACAAAATATTGTCGACAGTGATTGAGGATGCCTTAAACTCGATATTTCGGCGGGCATACATCATTGCGTTAGGTCCGATATAAATACCGTCGTTTGATATAATATCGTTGCCCGAAAGCACTTTTGCCGTGTTATTAAGCGTAACAGTGCCGTTAAAGGTGATTGAGCCGGTACAAAGGAAAGTGTTGTAGCTGTTGTTGCTGTCAAAAGTCGGTTTATTGCTGTTCGAGTTTCTGTAATCAACGGTGTTGCCGTTTACATAAAGCCCGCCGTTGTCAAAGAAAACAAGTTGACCGGCAACAAGATTTGCGCCGACATAAAATTCGCTGTTATCGTCAATAGACAAATCGTTGTTTGCAACAACATTTGCGCCGACATAAATGCTTGCATAATTTTCAAGCACGCCGTCGCAGGTTATATTTCCGTCAACGATTAAGCCTGTTTTTGAAACAACATCCTTTGAAAGGTTTGTGTCGCCTATTTTCATTGCGCCCTTGCACACAAGATTGCCGCAATGAATAATTGTCATTTGAAGGGCAGAAATTTTTGAGTTTGTTGTCAATGTGTTTGATACATAGATATATGCACCCAAACTGCTGCCGTTTGATTTGTTGATAATCGAGCCGTCACTGCTGTAGCCAATTTGAGCGTTGCCGCTGACATAGAGTTTGTTGCCTGAATAAATTGTAAGGCTTGTTCCGACAGTGAGAGCGTTGCCGCTGTCGCCCGACGAGTTGACAAACATTTGCGCTTTACCGTCCTCGCAGTATGAAAGGTCGGCGGAGAGAACTACTCTGCCGTTTACAAATACCTTTGCGTTGCCGTAAAGTTTAATTGTTGAGGCATTTATTCCGTTTGTATGGTCGGCAAGTGCAATATCCGAAACGGTTGAGCCGTTTTCATCAACAGCCACACCGTTTACGCAGAAATAGCCGCCTTTGATATTGAGTCTGCCGTTTCCGGTAACACAGCCGTTAACATAGGTCAATCCGTATGTGTCGGCAGTTTCACTTGAACCGCTGATATTCAGCGTTTTTCCTACATATGTCCAAGCGGATGTCGACGCTGTGGAACATGCGTAACCCTTGCAGTTAATATTCTCTCTTGCATAGGCACAACCATAGTTAACAAAATCGCCGCTGTACGAATTGATTGTTGTGCAAACAATATAGCCTGTTTGAGAGTTGACAACATCATTTGTCGCATCAACGAGGCTGTATTGTGAATAAATAACGCCGTTGTTTGTTGTTTTTTCGGCAGATGTAAAGTTGTTTAATCCGCCCATTACGCCATTATTTGTGAGGTTTTTCGCTTTAAATCCACTGCGACAATATACACTGCCGTTGTTGCAGAAATCATCGCCGGCACCGTTATATGAGCCGAGAATTGTGAGCGAACTGTTTTTGCCTACTCCGCTGCCCGTATCGTTGCCGGACGCATTTACAACGACATTGCCTTTGACAGACATTGCCCATTTTTCCGCTTTTGCACCGTCAATAAATCCGCTGAGTGTAACATCCTTATCGACATTGATTTTTGTGTTGTCATAAATATGGAGTATTCCGCCCCACTTGTCAGTGGTGCCAAAAGATCCGCCTACATAAACGGTTGCTCCGTCATATACATTAATAATGCCGCAACCCAAAATATCGCCGAGAATAACGGCATTGACATTTTTGCCAAAATCGATACCGCTTGTGTCCTTTTGTGAAACATAATTGCCGCCGATAAGAAATACACCCGGTGTATCAGCCGCACAGTTTCTTGCGGTAAATCCGTATGCTGTATAGTTGCCGAAGCAATAAATATTGCCGACAGATGTACCGGATTCGTTTCCGTTATGAATTGATGCGGCATAAATATCCGATGTTTCAGATGCGCTGATTGCCGATGCATCAATATTGCCCTTAACTACGAGCTTACTGCCCGGACCCATTTTTATTTTATTGCCTTTATTAACGGTGAGATTGCCCGTTACATAAAGGATAGAATTTGAGCCGATGCTGAGGTCGCCGCCCGACTGATTAAAGGCACCTTCAACATACATAATTGAATTATTGCCGATTGTTGTTGACGCAGCTGAGTTGCAAAATGCACCGTTTGAATCTTTAGCAGAGTCCTTAATATAAAGCTTTGCATTGTCGCCTATAACTACAGTTTGCTTGCCTGTTTTTGAAAGATAAACACCGCCGAGGAGCATAATATTGTAACCGTCAGCAATCTTAAATCCCAATTCGTTTCCTGATACACCCTTGTTGTCTCTTGGGTTACTGATTCTGCCGAAACTGCGGCCGTTTTCAAGGTTGAGCATATAATCCTTTTGGTTATAGCTCGACTTTTTTCCGTCGAAGTCGATAGAATCGTATGTATATTGGTCCTCACCCGGAACTGTAAACGATTTTGCAAAATTTGTATAATACTCGCTGATTACATCGGTAAGACTTACTTTAACTTTGCCGTCTCTGCCGACAACGAAGTCCTCGGACAGATATTTTTTGCCGTTGACTGTAAATGCCGGTGAATAATAACTTGATGAATTTGTCAAATCCTCGTAATCGGACTTTACGGCATAATATCTTCTGCTTGCGTGCGAATTTTCGTCATTCGGGTGCGCCGCTGCAAAACTATTATATTCGTCCTTCTCATCAAAATTGATGCCGTAATGATATCTGTTTAAAACAGTGTTTTTAACAATTGAATTATAGTTTTTAATTGTGTCTCCGATACCGGTTGAGGCAATCGCAATGTTTGTATCGTTTGTTCGGTAGCTCTTTTCCTGCTGTGACAGCGATGTAAAAATATTTCTGCCCTTTGTCGAAACGGCATAGGGAACATTAATATCATATACTTTTTTTGCATTATAGTTGTTTGAGCCGTACCAACCGCTGTGCTTTTCGCCCGTAATATCAGTTACAACCTTATCAATCAAAACACGGGCTGTGTCATTATCATCCGAAGTGTCTGTGAGCGTTGTGCGCTTGTTTGCAACAATTTGCGCAACATTGTTATCCTTTTTTTGAGCGTCTTTTGCCGCCGCAACCTGACCGATTGTAACACAGTCAAGTGAATCGATAGCACCGTCAAAATCGAAATCGAAATTATAGTACGAGGTGAAAACATCATATACATCCGGCAATGATTTGTTGCCGCCGAGATTAATTTCACCGAGCATTGAATTGCCGTTCACATTCATTTCGCCAAACGGTGACGCTGTGGTGTTTGAAGTTTTTGTAACCGAGGTATCTGCCTCACCGAGGTTGAAATTAACCTTTTCACTTTGACCGGAATATTTTTTTGTTTCCGAGCCGACAACCGTTGAATCGTTAACGGATGAAATATCGTTGTAACTGTTTTTAACAGCGCTGAGGAGATTAATATCAATTTTTTTAACGGTTGTGCCGAGCATATCTATTGAATATGAAACGCTTTGGTGGTCATAATCACATGTTTTGACATCGCTTGAGCCATAAAGAATTTGCTTGCTTGTGCGCATAAAATCTGCGTGCTGTGCCTCACTGCCCGACTTATAGAGTGTTCTTGTAACTTTGTTTGTTACCTCTCCCGCCTCATTTGTGACCTGATATTCATCGCCGACAAGGTATACATCATTCGGCTGGCCGTTTTTAGCATTTGTTGTGTCGATATTAAGGCTGTTGGCGCCCTTGCAAAGCTCAAGAATAGGACGAGCGGAATATTTCATTCCGTTCCAGTATGTTGTCCAAACGGAATCGGCAGTGCCCACCTCGGTGGTTGTGCCGTTTTTTGCACAGTTATCGCATGTAATTTTGTATTCGGCAGGTCCGTTCTCAACCGGAACCTCTGTTTTTGTAAAGCCCTCGCCGACTCTGCCCCTTTCGTGGCATGTCGGGCAGGTTATTGTTTCAACAAGCGATCGGTTAAGTCGAATTGAGTCGATATTAATTTTAACACCGCCGTTAGAGTGAATATATCCGTTAATAACAGCGACCGAGGTTGTCCATGTTGTGACAACGGCTGTTGAATCGTCGGTGATTGAAACCTCTTTATTACAGTCAGGACAGGCATACGAAATGTTTCCGCTTGCATCAGTTACCTCAAACTCTGCTTTTAAGCCCTTTTTACCGCAATATGGGCATGTAAACTCGGTTCTGCCGCCCATAATGTATTTTGAAATAAATTTTGTGTCCTCTTGAAGGAACTTGAAAACGCCGTTTGTCGCATTGTTGACAAGAGTCAAAAATGTTTTAAGTCCTGTGTTTTCAATAGGACCGGTAATATCAAAATTCTCTGTGCTGTCAAGTTCAAGGATTTGATAATTAAGCGATTCCGGGTTGCCGCCGAATTTCACTTCGCATTTAGCGGCGCTGTCAACCGTCAGGTCATATGCGCCGATGTCGATAATATTGCCGAAAATGGCTGTTGTCTTTTTATGAGCATAAATTTCGATATACTGTGTTTCGGTGTCGGAATTATAGAAAACAAGTGCTGCGCTCTCGTCGGAATTATCGTCAAGTTCCTGAATTGCGCGCTCCTTGTTTCGCATACTGTAAACCTTGATGTTTGACGCAGAAGTATTATTTTTGTCAAATTTAAAATCATCAATGCCGTTGCTTTCAAAATATTTTTGAACTTCGGTGCAAAGATTTATATTTTCGGTGTAGTTTTTGACAGGATTGTAGCTGAGCGAATCTGCGCCCATGGTAGAAACGGCAAGCGTTACTGCGTCTGCTGCGCTTTGGAGCTTGTTTTTGTTATGATATGACAAGCCCAAATCGACTACAAGGGCGGTAAATCCCAAAATGACAACAAGCAAAATAGCTACAATAACCATTATAGCTCCGTGTTCGTCTTTTTTGAATTGCTTAATTCTGTTCATGGTATCACCTACCCGAAAATGAGTTGTGTTAATTTGCTTTGATTAAAAAATGTCGTCTGCTTTTTTAAGTTGTTCCTCAAGCTGGTCGACAAGTTGTTTTGTCTTTTTAAGATGAATTGTGTATGCGCCGATAATTCGCTGAATTTCGCCGTCGTCGGCAGGCTGTGCGGCAGGTGCCGGAGCAGGAGCCGGTGCCGGGTCGGGCTGTGCGGGTGCAGTGCCGTTTTTGTATTCGCTGAACTCTTTTTTGACTGCCTCAAGCTTTTCTTTAAGGTCTTTTTTGTCGACCTTAAGAACCTGCAAATCACGCATAAGGTCAGCTTTTTCTTTTGTAAGAGCTGCAACCGCCTTTTCGTAATTATCGTTTTCTTCGCGCAGCTGAGTAACCTTTTTCATATCGTTTTTAAGGTGAGCATATTTTGCCCTCACGCTGTCTGCCGCGGCAATAGCGGTTTTTTCGTTTTCTGTTTTTTGCGCAAGTTGTTTTTTAAGTTCCGCTACCTCACACGCAAGCATTTCGTTTGCGTTTTTCATATCGTCGATTTTTCTTTCGTAGTTTTTTACTACATTTGCGTTCTTTTTATTAAGCTCGCCGATAAATTCGTTTACCTCTTTGGCATTATATCCCCTTGCGGATTTGTTGAAGCCGTATTCGTTTTCAAAATCCTCCGACTCTCTTGTTTTTTCTCTTTCTCTGTTTTTGTTGAATGGTGCCACTCTTTTTGTACCTCGTATTAAAAATTTTCAAATCAGTCTGTTTCGACAATTTGAAGTATATCTCCGCGATTTATGCCAAGCAATTTTGCGTCGCCCGCATTAAGCTCTATTACCTTTCTGCCGGTTTTAACCGGAGGCATAACTCTGCTTGGGGGAACACTGTCAAACACTGTCAAAACGACATTGTCCTTGCTCAGTGTAACAACATCAATCGGAAATTTCATATTAAATGTGTGAATTTCGTTGCATGGCTCTATAAGCAATGCACTGCCTTTTTCAAGCTCTTTTCTGAACATAAGCCCTTTAAACCGTGTTATCGGATTGTTTGCAACCTCACACTTTTTGCAAATAACCCTTTTGTTTAACAACAGCTTTACATAATGCTTTTTCATAACTTTAACCTAACGAGCCTGAAACATTCATTACAACCGGACCGAGAATAACTATAAACAATGCCGGGAAAATGAAAAGCATAATCGGCAACGCCATTTTTGTTGCCGCCTTGTTGCCCTTTTCTCTTGCGGTTTCACGGCGTGCGTCACGAAGCTGTTTTGCCTGAACAGACATAACATTTGTAATCGGAATACCGAGTGTGTTTGCCTGAACAATGGCGGAAACAAATGTTTTAAGTTCCTGAATATCGGTGCAGTCAGAAAGTGCATTCATAGCCTCATTCCTCGGAACGCCCATTTGCATTTGATTGAAAACGGTTGAAAGCTCGTCGATAAACGGACCCTCCATTTTTTCGATAACTTTTGAAAGCGCGCTGTCAAAACTGAGTCCTGCGCTTGTGCAAACACTCAGAAGGTCCAAAACATCGGGAAGCTGAGCCTTAATAGCCTGCTGATGAGATGAAACTCTTGTTTTGAGAATGAATTTCGGCAAAAACATTGCAAGAACAACGCCGACAAAGATAATCAGAACAGTCATCATAATATCTCCGCCCAATATAATTGCAAAGCCGATGGCGAGAATAGAGAAAATGATTGAAAATGCAAGGCGCGCAAAGTTGTAGTTTTGATAGCTTGTGTGCATGCCGCTCATACGGAGCAAACGCTCGGTTTCTTTAACCTTGGCAAGCTTCTTTTCATCAACAACCTGCTCGTTTTTCTCTTTTTTCTTTTTACTTTGATTGGCGTTAAACTCTTTGAGTTTATTAAGTACAGGTGCCAAAAATCGCTTTGAAAAGCTTTGCTCAAGCTCTTCATGCTCGATTTTGACAACATCATCCTTTGTAATAGATTTTATCATTCGGCGTTTTGCATCGTCAGCCTTGCCTGCCTTGCTTAAAAGCAAAACAGTCAAAACAAATGCAAAAGCGGCAATGCTTAAAACCATAAAATTAAGTCTCATAATAAATCCAGCCTATGTAAAACATTTTAGTATTTGATGGTGGTGATTTTTTTGATTACAAGAAGACCCGTAATTTCCAAGCCGACACCGACTGCAAGTGCAATTTTGCCGCCGGTTTTTGTGAATAACGGATCAAGATAGCCCGGTGTTGCCATATTCAAAACCACAGTGATGACAATCGGCATAAGTCCTACGATAAGTCCGCTCATTCTGCCAGTTGCGGTTGCGGATTTAACTTCGCGTTTTAGCTGAGCTCTTTCCTTAATTGTATCCGAAATGGTTGTCAAAATGTCGGAAAGATTACCGCCGGTTTGCCTTTGAACGGAAATGGCAACTGCGGCAATTTTGAAATCCTCGCTCTTTACACGGTCATAAATATTGTCGAGCGCGGAATCGAGCGAATATCCCATATTTATTTCATTTACTGCGCGTCCGAACTCCTCGCTGATCGGCGGATACATATCACGCGAAATGGTTTCCATAGCCTGCGGAAATGTTAAGCCGGAGCGAAGTGAGCTTGACGCAATCATAAGTGCATCGCCGAGCTGATCCTCAAACTGCGCGGTGCGTTTGTTTTTCTTGACCCTTATGTAAACAATCGGTCCCAAAACACCGCAGAAAACAAAAACTATGGGGATGAACATATTTTTTACAAAGAGAGCCAAAATGGCACCGGGAACAAACGCAACGGCAATCCAAATTGTCGCAAACTCCTCGGGTTTCATCAAAATGTTTGCCGCGAGAAGCTCCTCAAACAGTGCGTCGCCGATTTTGTCTACAATGCTCTTTTTGCGCACATATGTTTCGTCATCTTTTTTCTTTTTCTTTGAGCCCCTGCGCCTCGCACGGACAAGTACATTTTCGGAGCCGATTTGAGCACCTACAATTTTGCGAACCCTGCTTTCTGCATTGCGCGAATGGAGCGTAAGCTTTCTGACTACGAAGAAAACTATGCAACCAATAAGCAATCCGTATGTAACGGAAAGCAAAATCATTTTAATTTGTAAACCAGTCATTATTTATTGCAACTCCGTTTTCTCTTATCTTTTCAAGTGCGTTGGGAATAATTCCTGTAGCGACAAAATCGCCGACAAACTTTCCGTCAACACCCGTTTCGCCGGAATGTTCGTATTTGAAAATATCCTGCATTTGAACAACATCGCCCTCCATACCGGTTACCTCGGTGACGGAAACGACCTTTCTTGTGCCGTCGCGCAAACGGGATTGTTGAACAATCAAGTCAATAGCAGAGGCGATTTGATCTCTGATAGCCTTTGACGGAAGCTCAACACCGCCCATCATAACCATTGTTTCAAGACGGGAAACGGCATCACGCGGTGAGTTGGCGTGGGTTGTTGTAAGTGAGCCGTCATGACCGGTGTTCATAGCCTGAAGCATATCAAGCGTTTCTTTTGAACGAACCTCGCCGACGATAATTCTGTCGGGACGCATACGAAGGGCATTGACTACAAGGTCACGGATTGTGATTGCACCCTTGCCCTCAATGTTTGCAGGTCTGCTTTCAAGCGTTACTACATGGTCTTGGTGAAGCTGAACTTCGGCAGAGTCCTCGATAGTTACGATACGCTCATCTGACGGAATATAGGAGGACAAAACATTAAGAAGTGTTGTTTTACCCGAGCCGGTACCGCCGGATACGATGATGTTGAGCTTGCCTTTTACGCATGCCTCAAGAAAATTGAGCATTTTCGGTGAAAGTGAGCCCCACTCAACAAGTTGCTTTGCAGTGATAGGTTTTTTACCGAATTTACGAATAGTAAGAACTGCTCCGACAAGTGAAAGCGGCGGAATAATTACATTAACACGCGAGCCGTCGGGAAGACGGGCGTCAACCATCGGGCTTGCCTCATCAATATGACGGCCTACGGCACTTACGATACGGTCGATTGTATTCATAAGGTGCTCCTCGTCGCGGAACTTAATATCCGTGAGCTTAAGTTTACCTTTATGCTCAACATATATTTGATTCGGTCCGTTAACCATAATTTCAGAATAATCATCGCTGTCGACAAGTTCTTGAATAGGGCCGTAGCCGAGAATATCATTATACATTTCCTGCGCAAGCGGCTCTCTGTCGCCGCGCGGAACGCCGTATTTGTCATCGCTGATTTCTTCAAGAAGAAATTTTTTCATTGCTTCGGGGTCAACCGAGGTGACACCCGCTGTATTGAAGTTTTCAATTACCGATGAATGCACACGCTGCTTGACATCTCTGTAAACGACATCATAATCAACCTTATTCGACTGTTTTTCGGTTTGGGTGGCTTGCTTTGCGGCATCATCGTTTTGAATAGCCTGCTGCGGAGGTGCCGAGCCCTCCATCATTGATAATAATCCCATAATTTATTAAACCTCTGAAACGATTAGTTTCTTTCTTCCTTGTCGGTAATCATAAGATTTGCAAATTTTGTAACATCTCTTGAAACCGATGAACGCGGTGAGCCGGAAATAAACGGAATACCGCTGTTCATAGCCTTATTGACGATGCTTCTGTCGGAAATAATTGTTGAATAGCATCTTCTTTGCATAAGATTTTCAAATTCGTTCAATTTAATAAGGCTTGATGTATTTTTGTTGATAATAAGTTTTGCCTTTGTGTCGACCTTCATTCTGTTGAGAATGTTGAGTGTAGCCTTAAGGCCTTTAAGACAAGGCAAATCAAGAGTTGCAATAAGGAAAATCGTGTCGCAATTTTGAAGAGCGGTGAGTGTTGAATCCTCAAAATTAGCGCCGAGATCAATCAAAATATATTCAAAATAAGAGCGAACATTTTCGATAAGCTTGTTAATGTGATTGACATTTACATAGTCGGCATATTCGGGAAGTTTCGGTGCACACAAAACAGATACGCCGCTTTCGTGCATTTCAACGGTTGAATTAACGCGTTCAATCGAAATACCGTCGGGGTCACGCGAAAGCTCAACAATTGTATCCTTGGGGTCGATATTGAGCAAAAGATTATCGTCGCCGTGTTGCAAATCAAGGTCTATAAGCAAAACCTTTTTGCCCTGGTCCGCAAGCGAAACCGCAGTGTTTGTAGCAAGAGACGAGGTGCCTACACCGCCTTTTACGCCGTAAAAACAGTAAACTTTTGAACGAACACGCTTTGAAATGTTAAGTTGGCTCATAAGTTGCTGCTCAAGAGCATAAACATCCCTGATTGCGTTTGAGAAAGCCTCCGGCTCCATATCAGCCTCAAACACCTGGCGAATACCGATTCTTGCAGCGGCATTAACAAGATTGACATTGATTTTGTCTGTTACAAGAACAATTGCCGTGCCGGTGTTTTGATATTGAACGCTCTTGATAAATTCGAGCGTATCGGCATCAATCGTTGTGCTGTTTGCGGCACAAACAACAACATCCGGAACATAACCCTCAATCCTGATTTTTGCCTCTTCTTTAAATTCGGCATAGCCTACGATTGCCATATCGTCGCCGGTAATCATATTTTTAACTTTTACTTTATATTGAGTTTCGTTTGAAACGATAACAACATTGATAACATTCATAAATTAAAACCTCGTTACTGAAAATTATAAATCGACCGAATTGTTTGCGGTAGCGGTGCTGTTATTTTTATCACCTATTTTATCCTGATTGTTGTCAACAGCTCTCGGCTTAAGAACAAGCTTGTATTTGCTTCCGCCGTATTCAATACTCATAAGCTTTTCTGCCTGAGCCTGAGTAACGAGAAGTGTAAGCGTTGAATATGAATTGATTGTTTTGCCGTCCGTTTCGGCAGTGTCGTTATCTGCCTTGCTTGAAACCATAAGGATTTCGAGATTTTTAAGCGGAATTTGTGTTTGAGCGCCGTTGTAAACATAAATATCTACCTTATCGCCCGGTGCAAAATAACCGTCGCCCGAGTTTGTACCCGATGCGGTAATTGAATATGTAACGCATCCGTCCGGTATTTTAAGAGAAAGTGTAGCGTCGGAGCTGTCTGATGTGATTAATTTTGATTTTGTAAGTTGCTCGCCTTTATAAAGGGTTTGTCTCGTAATTGCATCGTTACTTTCTGCCGTATTTGTCAAAGCGTCGCTGAGCTTATAATCCGAAACAATCTCTTTCGCCTCGAAATATGTATCAAAATTTTCGGAACTGATTGTTGAGTTTGCCGGAACCTCCTGCTTTGCAACATAGACGGTAACCTTGTTTGCGTCCTTATAGCTGAGCTTTTCCGAAATATCGGATGCAAACATAAATGTTGCAAATCCTGCGATAAGAGCAAATACAATTGCAATCAAATAAACCTTTTTCATAACTTAATCCCATTACCTTTCCGATGCAGACGGCAAGCCGCACTGCTAAATAGTGAAGTGATATATCAAATCAGATTTGAAATCTGTTATATCCGAATTTAAATTTTTTAATATAAAAAAATATAATGTTCGCAAAAGCAAACAATATATCTTTATAAGTATAAATTACGGCGATGACGGTGCCTCCGTGACTGTGCCGCTCTCTATTTTATAGGTCGCCGAAGAAACAACAGTGCGTGTTTTGCTCTGTTGAATCGTTTGGAGAACAAAAGTCCAAATCGGCATATTTATTTTAACAGTTACCCTTATGCTTTCAGCCTGCTTGACATTTGACACAACATTGCCGCTTTGGTCCAAAAGCTCAACGGTAACACCGCCCGTTTCGGGCAAAGTGTCCTCATTATAAATTTGATCTCTGACAATTTCAACGGCTTCGTCAACCGTGTCGTTGAAATCCCGGTCGGCGCATTCGGTGCAAATTGTACGCGCCGCCTGACGGGCTGTATTATCGACATTGAATTGATTGTAAAACAGCCAGCCGAAATCCAAAATGCCGCATAAAATCAAAAGCAATAACGGCAAAACAAGGGCAAACTCTACCATAGCCTGTCCTTCTTCGCTTTTTATTTTCTTTTTAATCTTATACTTTAACATAACTTTAACACCTAAAATAAGAACGGCGTGGGTTGCCCCGCGCCGTCCCCTTGAACTCTTATTTAATTGATATAATCAATTAGCTTGCATCTGCTTGGTTAAGACCGTTAGATGCTCTTCCGAAGAGGTTGCTGATACGGTTTCTCATAGCAATAAGAATAACGATTGCTGCTACTGCGATAAGACCGATGATGATTGCATATTCAACCATGCCCTGACCGTCTTCATCCTTTAAGAAAGACATAAACTTTTTCATAAACTTTTCCTCCTGAATTAATTAATTTTGGATTTATTTATGTAACCCTGTTTCGAACAGTTATTACCGAAATAATTTACAATACCGAAAACGGTGCGTCGCCTATCACATTGCTTAAAAGCGGAAGCAAAACAGTGAACACTGCGCCGATTGAAAGGGCGGGACCCATCGGAGTTTTTGTTTTGCCGTTGCCTTTTTTTGTGATAATAAGCACAACGAGGAGCAAAACGGAAATGACAGCCATAACCACCATTGCCTGAATGTAGCCCACAAAACCGAGCGCAAATCCGAATACAGCGCTTAGTTTGACATCGCCGTTGCCCATATACAAGCCGACAAGTTTCGGAATGTAGAAAATAAAAAACGAAACCACAATGCCTATCAGCGACATTACAAGGTTTTGCTTTATGCTGCCGCCGTAAATCAAAGGATTTATAATATCGTTTGCCAAGCCGGCAATCAATATTATCAAAAGCATTTGATTCGGTATTCTTCTGATAGCCAAATCAACCGCCGACAAATCAATACAGCAGGTTGAAAGCACAAGAGAAAATATCAGCGAAACAACATTTTCGCCAAGCACGAAGTAGGAAAAGAAATATGTCACAAAAAAACAAATTTCAAACACCGCAAACGACTTTTTGTTTTCCAAAAGGTCTACGGGATAATCCTCGCGCAACATCGGGAACTGCTTGTCCCTGACGCTGATTTGGTGCTTTGCAAGCTTAAACACAGGAAACCCGATTGCCAATCCCAAAATTCCGAAAACTGTTGAGATAATTATTTTTACAAGCATATAATGAGTACCTATGTTATTTACCTTTCGTTTGTATGTCTCAATGTTACCACTAATAATAGACAAATTCAATTGACATTTTCTATAATTTTGGTATTAACAATTTAGACATAATTGCTAAAAAAGTAACGAAATTTTCAAAATCTGTTTATATTTAACCAAAAATCGTTAATAATCGGCGAAATTATGTAAAAACTATTCAAAATTTGCACAAATTTTGTTCATAAGAAATTTTGAATGGAAATTTATTTACTTTTCGATGTTATTGATTGCCTTTTTTGCCTTTTTTGAGCTTTTGGCAACGGTTATGTATTCGTCAAGACCCGAGGTGTCAATGTCGCCTTCGGGATTTTCAATTCCCTTTTCAATCATATTGTTTAGCGACTCAAAACCGTCGGCGTATTTTTTCTTTGTTTCTTCGGATGCATTTTGATTCATATCCTGCGAGACGCTGTTCGCTAAATCCTTAAGCGAGCCGAGAGCGCCCATAAGTTCCTCAGGGTTGGCATTTTTTAAATCCTTAGGCATACTTTTTTTAATTGTATTAAGAACATCCGATAATGAATAAGCCATAGTGAATAACTCCTAAATATTATAATGATAAAATTATACAAATTATGACAGCTATTGTCAATAAAATCAATCTGTGCGCTTTTCAAAAACAACAATATCGCTTTGAAGCGCTCCCTTAAGCTCAAACTCATGCGAAACATTCATAAGATACGAGCCGGATTTTGAATATTTTTTGCCCCTGAACTCAAAATTATAGACGGCATTTTCATCAAGCCCTTTGAGCGAAAGTGATACAAACCGTTTGTTGAAAAATGAATTTGCATCATCGCAAATAAACAAAACGCTTTGCGATTTGTCGACAGAGATATACTGCGTTGCATAAAATGCGGCGTTGTCAAAAGTTTTCAACCTGTAAAAATCGCCAAACTGAACGGTGGCGCGGATTTTTTTGTAAAGCGAAATGTAATGTTTGCATTTCTCTAAATCAGCGGCGCTGAAATTCAAAAGATTTGCGCCGATTGAAAGCGAGCCTTGCATTGACGAATTAAATCTGTAATCAAGCGACACGGGGCGCTCTCTGTTGTTCCAATCTGTCACCCACGCACGCATACATTTAATAGGATAGAGCATGGAATAGCCGCGCTGTATGTCAAGGCGGTCAAGAGGGTCGGTATTGTCCGAAGTCCACGCCATATCAAAATGTTCAAGCGCACCAAGCTCGGCTCTGCCGCCGCCGGACGAGCACGCCTCGAGCTGTAAATAGGGATATTTCGCCTTCAGCCCGTCCGCTATATCATAAACCGCGGCGGTGTGGCGATACCAAAGCTCCTGCGGATTTTCAAGATTTGACGCTCCGATTTCGGAAAACGGTCTGTTCATATCCCACTTTATGTAGCGGATATTGTGGCTTACAAGCATTTTGTCCATACAGTCAAAAACATACTGCTTAACCTCGGGCATCGTGAGATTGAGGACACGCTGATGACGAAGTTCCGACGGTGTGCGTGTATCATAATGATATGTCCAATCGGGGTGAGCCTTGTATAAATCCGATTTTTCCTGCACCATTTCAGGCTCAAACCACAAGCCGAAATCCATACCGAGCGCATTTACACCGGAAATAAGCCTGTCTATACCATCGGGGAATTTCTCATTGTTGACATACCAATCGCCGAGGCCCTGACGGTCATTGTTGCGTGCGCCGAACCAGCCGTCATCGACAACAAAAAGCTCACAGCCTATTTCTTTTGCGATTTTGGCGATTTGGAGCTGATTTTCGCAATCGACATAAAAGCCCGTTGCCTCCCAAGAATTATACAAAACGGGAAGCGGAGATTTTGCAAACGATTTTGGCAGAATATTATCGGCTGCAAATTTATTCATCATATTGCTCATATCGGCAAAGCCGTCGGACATACCGAAATAAAGTTTCGGCGTTGTGAACGAGTCGCCGCTTTTGAGAGTGTATGAAAAATCGAAATCCGAAATGCCGGCAATCACTCTCGTTTTGCCGATGAAATCGCGTGATGCCTCAATCTTGAAATTGCCGCCGTAGCCGAGCGCGGCAAAATAAACTCTGCCGCAGTCCTCCGTTGCATTTTGCGACAAAACCACGAACGGCGAGTTTGTATGACCTGCCGTGCCCTTACGCGATTCAAATACGGCGGTACCTGTCTTAAGCGGTGCGGTTTCGAGTTGAAATTCGCCGCCCCAAGAGCCGTTTGTGTTTGTGACATCATAAGGTTCACAGCCGGGGAGGCAAAGCTCGCCCGACATTATTCTTTCAATTTTTATATCGGCGCCGGAATTGTTTATTACAGTTATGTATTTTGTTATAACATCGCTGTCGCGGCTGTATTTATACGAAAGCACAAGCTTGACATTGTACGCAGCGTCGGCAAGAGTGACCTCAAGCGAGCCGTCGCATTGAATATGTGATTTGTATTTAAAAACGCTGTCGCGGCAACCGTCGCCGTATGTGCATTTAAAGGCACTGCCTCGATACATTGTGCCGCCGAAAACGGTATATTCCGTTTGGGTGCAGTCGAGCACGGAATGGTTTGAATTTATCTCGCGCTTTTCGACAACCTCGTAATCGGCAAGACTTGACTTTTTGCCCCAATGGACACAGTGCAAAACTCCGCTTTTATCTATTCCTAATACATAGTGTGTATTTTTCGTTTCTATTGCTATTATGTTTTTCATAAAAAACCATCCATTTATTGATAATTTTAATATATCAAACTTTTTAGCAATTGACAAGTAAATATTTAATTGTTATACTATCTATTAGTAATAATAAGCGAAAAATGTTATTTCTTATCAAAGCAGGTGACAATAATGGAAAAAAACAGAGTTAACCTCAGAATATGCGGCAGCAGCTATACAATTTTAAGTGAAGATGATCCGGAATATGTTGAAGAGCTCGGCGAGCTTATCGACAGCGAAATGAAGGGTGTTTCACAAAGCTCGCCGACACTGTCTACAACGCAATGCGCAATTTTGGTTGCGCTTGACCAGGCAGACGCCTGCAAAAAGGCAACAGCATCGGCAGACAACCTCAGAGCGCAAATCAAGGATTATCTTGAGGACAGCGCAAGGGCAAGGATGGAAGTCGATGTAGCAAGGCGTGAAATTGAGCGACTCAATCGTGAAATCAGCAACTTGAGAAGTAAGCTTGCTGAAAAATAAAACAAAATACACAGGGCGGCTGCGGCTGCCCTTTTTAATTCGGAGAAAATATGCAAATTGAGATTTTGGCGCCTGCCGGCAGTGTTGAAAGCCTGACAGCGGCTGTAAGATGCGGCGCAAACGCAGTATATTTGGGCACAAAAAATTTTAACGCCCGCCGCAACGCGGATAACTTTGACGGCAACGCTTTGAAAAGCGCCGTTGAATATTGTCATCAGCGAAATGTTAAGGTTTATTTGACAGCAAACACGCTTGTTGCCGATGACGAAATGAGCGGCGCATACAATACAATAAAAAACGCGCTTGAATACGGAGTTGACGCATTTATCGTGCAGGATTTGGGCGTTGCAAAAATGATAAGACAAAGTTTCCCGAGTGCAAGACTGCACGCGTCAACACAATGCAGTGTCAACACTCCCGACGGAGTGAGCGCACTCAAGGAGCTTGGTTTCAGCCGCATTGTTGTTCCGCGCGAAATGAGCCTTGACGAAATAGAGGAAATTCGCGAAAAAACGGATGTCGAGCTTGAAATGTTTGTTCACGGCGCCCTTTGTATGTGCGTTTCGGGGCAATGTTATATGTCGGCAATGCTCGGCGGCAGAAGCGGAAACAGGGGGCTTTGCGCTCAACCGTGCCGTTTGAGTTTCAGCGCCGACAACTCCGGCAGTTTTGATTTGTCACTCAAGGATTTGAGCTTGATTGACAAAATCAAAGAAATCGAAAGCGCAGGCATTATCAGTCTCAAAATTGAAGGCAGAATGAAGCGCCCCGAATATGTTGCGGCGGCGGTAACGGCTTGCAAAAACGCCGTTTGCGGCAATTACAGCGCGAGGGACGAAAAAATTTTGAAATCCGTTTTTTCGCGCAGCGGATTTACAGACGGATATTTTACCGGCAAAAGGCAGGATATGTTCGGCACACGCCAAAAGGAAGATGTTGTGTCTGCAAAAGATGTGCTCAAAGAATTGTCGCACCTTTATGACAATGAAAATCCGCTTGTACCGATTGATTTGAAATTTGAGTGTCGCGAGGGCTTGCCGGCAAAATTAACGGCGGGTGCGCTCGGCAAAAAGGTGAGCATATTGTCATCCGTACCCGAAAAGGCACTCAACAAGCCGATGACCGAGGAGGTGCTCAAACAGCGCCTTTCAAAATTCGGCAATACACAATACTTTCTTCGCAATTTTGAAATTGAGCTTGACGACGGCTTGATTCTCCCTGCGAGTGAGATTAATGCAATGCGCAGAAGTGCGGTTGAAAAACTCAATGAGCAAAAAGAAATCACCGTTGACTGCGCTCCGTTTGTTTCGATAAACAGCATTGAAAAATACGCCGAGCCGTACTATACAGCAAGATTTGCCAACCCCGAGGCTATACCGGACAGGCATCCTTTTAAGCGAATTTTTATCCCGATTTGGTCAACAATCGAGGATTTTGTGGACAACAGAGCAGGAGTTGAAATTCCGCGCGGATTGTTCGGAATGGAGGAAGAACTGAAAAACCGCCTTGCCAAATTGAAAAAAGCAGGAGTCAAAAACGCGCTTTGCTCAAATTTGGGTGCATACAAAACAGCAAGAGAAATGGGATTTAATGTATTCGGCGATTTCGGGCTGAATGTTTTTAACAGCAACACGGCAAGCATGATAAACTCCCCTATTCTTTCGTTTGAGCTGACTCTCGAAAGGGCAAACCGCATAAATGCAGAGGACACGGGCATAATCGGATACGGCAAAGTGCCTCTTATGCTGACGCGCAATTGCCCGATAAAAAACAACATCGGTTGTTATGAATGCATGAAGCAGGGCACGCTGACAGACAGAAAAGGGTATAAATTCCCCGTAAAATGCTCACCCTATCCGTGTGTGGAAATTTTAAACCCGATTCCGATATACCTCGGCGACAGAATGAATGAAATCCACACCGACTTTATTCACTTTTATTTCACCGATGAAAGCAAAAACGAGGTTGAAAAAATTATAGATATGTATAACACATCGGCAGAATACAGCGGCAAATACACAAGAGGGCTGTATTACCGCGGAGTTTTATAGGAGCGGCAAATGATTATTTTAGCATCACAAAGCCCGCGCAGGCGCGAGCTTTTAAAATACATAACGAATGATTTTGAAGTTAAAACGGCAAATGTCGATGAAACGCTTGAAGAAGGCATTTCACCGGACAAAGCTGTCGAATACCTGTCAAAAATAAAGGCAGAGCCTTTCAAAAACGGCGTTGACACGATAATCGGTGCAGACACAGTTGTAAGCATCGACGGCAAAATCCTCGGCAAGCCGAGGGACAAGGCAGATGCATTTGATATGATAAAAGAACTTTCGGGCAGAGAGCACAGCGTTTTTACAGGAGTTACGGTAATTTGCAAAAAAGAAGAAAAAACATTTTCTGTTGAAACGAAAGTCAAATTTTTTGATTTGAGCGATGACGAAATCAACGCCTATATCGCCACCGGTGAGCCGTTTGACAAGGCAGGCGCATACGGAATCCAGGGCTTCGGCTCACTGCTTGTGGAAAAAATCGACGGCGACTATTTCAATGTTGTCGGACTGCCCGTGAGCACGCTCAACCGAGTTTTGAAAGATTGCCCGAAATAGCCCCACTATATCGCTTATTTATGCGATATTTTTGTTTAATTCGACGATTTAGTATTATTTAGTTGAAAAATGACAAAAAAGGTGATATAGTGTAATCAAGGTAATTCGCACATTTTATAGATTTTACCTGAAAGGAGATTGTTATGGCAGCAGATTTACATTGTCATACAAAATTAAGCGACGGTTCGGTCGGAATTGAAGATATAATTGTTATAGCACAAAAAAGCGGAATAGACACTATTGCCATAACGGACCATGACTGCATAGCCGGCACGGTAAGAGGCCAGGTAATCGGCAAGCGCTACGGCGTTACCGTTATACCGGGCGTTGAGCTTTCTGCATTCGATTTTGAGGTGGGCAAAAAAGTTCATATTTTATCATACCTTGCAGACGCACCGGCAAGACTTGAAAGCATATGCAAAAAAACATCGGTTGCACGCAAAAGAGCGGGTCAGATAATGATGCTTAAGGTTGCGGCACGCTTCCCGATTACAAGCGAATTTATCGTTTCGCACGCAAGCGGCTCCACAAACCTTTACAAACAGCATATTATGCACGCGCTTATGGACGCAGGATATACCGATAAAATTTTCGGCGACCTTTACAACACACTTTTCAGTGAGGACAGCGAGTCAAATGTTCTCGCGCCGACAAAATACCCTGCCGTTGAGGATGTAATCAACGAAATTCACGGCGCAGGCGGCATTGCAGTGCTTGCACATCCCGGCAAATTCGATAATTTTGACGAGATTGACAAATATGTTGAAATGGGACTTGACGGAATTGAGGTTTGGTGCCCCGAAAACAGCGATATAGAAGTTCAAATGCTCCAGGATATTTGCAAGAAGAAAAAATTATTGCTCACCGGTGGCTCGAACTTCCACGGAACATACGGCAGCAGTTCGGTTACAATAGGCTCATATTCAACACCGCAGGAAAACCTTGACAAGCTCATGGGTTACAAGGCAAAGAAAAAAAGAGCACAGCGCAAGGCTGAAAAAGAAGCAGCGCTCGCAGCCGGCGAAACCGCATAACAAAATTGATTCAGGTGCTCCTATGGAGTGCCTGATTTTTTTATTATAACCGAAAATACGGAGTTTCTTATGAAAAATAAAGATTTTGAAAAAACAGAGGCGTATATGAGGCAAAATTGCGAAAAATCCGCCCATGCAGAAGATCACATTTACCGAGTGCTCTACAATGCGCTGAATATAGCCGCAAGTGAGGAAAATGTCGACCTTGATGTGCTCATAACCGCTTGCCTGCTGCACGATATAGGCAGACCGGTGGAGATTGCCGACAGCTCAATCGACCATGCGGAATACGGCAGTAAAACGGCGTATAATTGGCTTATTGAAAACAATTATGACAACGACTTTGCCCAAAGTGTTGCGGAGTGCATTTTGTGCCACAGATACAGAGGAAACAACATTCCGAAAACAATTGAGGCAAAAATTCTTTATGACGCTGATAAACTTGACGCCGCAGGGCTTATCGGAATAGCGCGGACATTGCAGTTTAAAGGCACAATCGGTGAGCCGATTTACACTGTCAAAAACGGCAAGGTACAAAACGGCACCGACAAGGAAAATCAAAGCTTTTTCACAGAATACATTCACAAGCTGTCAAAGGTGTATGATAAAATGACAACCGCCAAAGGAAAAGAAATCGCCCTTGAAATGAAAAGCGAGGCGGAACGATTTTACAACGAGCTGTACGGCTATTTGGACAAACTTTACAGCGGCGGAAACTCGATTCTCGACGAATATATCACGGAATAACGCTTTACAAAAAACCAATACAACAAAACGCGACAGATGCAATCACACATCCGTCGCGTTTTATTTTATCAGCCTTATTGATTTTTATTAAAGATGGAGAACTCTCTCCTTGATTTCCTGTGTTCTGCCCTGATTCCAGAACTGTGTGCCGATGTAGCCGCATGTTCTTCTTGCGACATTCATCTTGTCCTGATCCTCATTGCCGCAATTCGGACAACGCCAAATGAGCTTGCCGTCCTCATTTTCGACAATGCGGATTTCACCGTCATAGCCGCAAACCTGGCAATAGTCGCTCTTTGTATTAAGCTCGGCATACATAATATTTTCATAGATAAATTTCATTACCTGAAGAACAGCCGGAATATTATCCTGCATATTCGGAACCTCTACATAGGAAATTGCGCCGCCCGGTGAAAGAGCCTGGAACTCGGACTCAAATTTGAGCTTTGTGAATGCGTCAATTTTCTCCGTTACATGAACATGGTAGGAGTTTGTAATATAGTTTTTATCCGTTACGCCCTTGATAACGCCGAAACGCTTTTGAAGGCATTTTGCAAACTTGTATGTTGTCGATTCAAGCGGAGTGCCGTAAATACTGTAATCAATATTTTCCTCATTTTTCCACTTGGTGCAGGCATCGTTCATATACTGCATAACCTTGAGAGCAAACGGCTTGCCCTCCTTGTCGGTATGCGATTTGCCTGTCATATATTTTGTGCACTCGTAAAGACCGGCATAGCCGAGCGAAATCGTTGAATAGCCGTCAAAAAGAAGTTTGTCGATTTTTTCGCCCTTCTTAAGTCTTGCAAGCGCACCGTGCTGCCAAAGAATAGGAGCGGCGTCGCTGAGTGTGCCCATAAGCCTGTTGTGGCGGCAAATAAGTGCTCTGTGGCAGAGGTCGAGTCTTTCGTCAAATATCTTCCAAAACTTTGTCATATCGCCGCCCGATGAGCATGCAATGTCAACAAGGTTGAGTGTAACAACACCCTGATTGAATCTGCCGTAATATTTATGCTTTTTAGGGTCATAGTTCTTTGCGTTTGCAATGTTGCCCAAACCTTTATCGGTAAATCTGTCGGGAGTGAGGAACGAACGGCAGCCCATGCAAGTGTAAACATCGCCCTTAAGCTCCTTCATTACCTTTTCGCTGATATAATCGGGCACCATTCTTTTTGCCGTGCATTTTGCGGCAAGCTCGGTAAGATAATAATAAGGTGCGTCCTCGGTGATATTATCCTCCTCAAGAACATAAATAAGCTTTGGGAATGCAGGGGTAATCCAAACACCCTTTTCGTTTTTGACACCGCGGATTCTCTGCGTAAGAGTTTCCTCGATAATCATTGCAAGGTCTTTTTTCTCCTGCTCGTTTTTAGCCTCGTTAAGATACATAAACACTGTTACAAACGGAGCCTGACCGTTTGTTGTAAGAAGTGTTACAACCTGATACTGAATAGTTTGAACGCCGCGTGAAACCTCGTCGCGAAGACGCTTTTCAACAAGAGCGGAAAGTTTGTCGTCATCCATCTCAAAACCGAACTGCTCGCACTCCGAAATAAGCTGTTTTTTGATTTTTTCACGGCTTGTCTGAACAAACGGAGCAAGGTGAGAAAGCGAAATCGACTGACCGCCGTATTGGCTTGAAGCAACCTGTGCAATGATTTGAGTTGCAATATTGCACGCAGTTGAAAACGAATGCGGCTTTTCAATCATCGTTTCGGAAATAACGGTGCCGTTTTGAAGCATATCCTCGAGATTTACAAGGTCGCAGTTGTGCATATGCTGTGCAAAATAGTCTGCATCGTGGAAATGAATAAGTCCCTGTTCGTGAGCCTCGACAATATCCTGCGGCAAAAGGATTCTTTTTGTAATATCCTTTGAAACCTCACCTGCCATATAGTCACGCTGAACGGAGTTGACAGTTGGATTTTTGTTTGAATTTTCCTGCTTAACCTCTTCGTTATTGCATTCTATAAGCGACAAAATCTGATTGTCGGTAGTGTTTGCTTTACGCACAAGGGAACGGGTGTAGCGGTATCTGACATATCTTTTGGCAACCTCAAAGGCGCCCTTTGCCATAATCTGGTCCTCAACAATGTCCTGAATTTCCTCAACCGAAAGCGCTCTGTTTGCCTTTGCCATTTTAAATTCGACATATTCGGCAATATCGTTTATCTCGCTTGCAGACAGCTCGCCCTTTTCGGTGGCATTGTTTGCTTTTGTTACGGCAATAACAATTTTGTTTAAATCAAAATCCGCCTCTGAGCCGTTTCTCTTTATAATTTTCATTGTAGCCCATCTCCTCAGTGCTTAGTGTATAGTAAAAAGTTACAAAAAGGTAACATTCGTTTGTGAAACCTTTTCTATAATATCAAATAGCAATTGCCTTGTCAATAGATATTTCCAAAAAAATACAAGATATTGTGTTGAGATTTTGCACAGGTACAACAATAAATACTAAATGTAGTATTAAGACATATGCCGAAAACGCTCAAAACAGCATAAAAGCGCGTTTTTTAACAGTTGTATATATTACATTTTGTAATATCAACTTCACCGCCGTATCGCATCAAAACACAAAACAAAAGCACACTTCAACAAAAGGTGAAATGTGCTTTGAAAATATACTTTTGAAAACGCCGAATTATTTGATTTCGCAAATCCATCCTTCGGGTGCTTCAATTTCGCCCATTTGGATGCCGGTGAGTGTATCATAAAGCTTTTTGGTATATGGACCCATTTCCTCCATACCCGACGGGAAACAAATCTCCTCGCCGTGGTCAACAATTTTGCCGACCGGGGAAATAACGGCAGCAGTGCCGCAAAGACCGCACTCTGCAAAGTCCTTTAATTCTTCCTTATAAACTTCTCTGTGTTCAACTTCCATGCCGAGATAATGCTCTGCAACATACATAAGCGAACGGCGTGTGATTGAAGGAAGGATTGAATTTGATTTAGGTGTTACAAGCTTGCCGTCCTTTGTGATAAAGATGAAGTTTGCGCCGCCTGTTTCTTCAACTTTTGTTCTTGTTTGAGGGTCGAGATACATGTTTTCGTCAAAGCCCTTTTCGTGAGCGTCAACGATGTTATTAAGTGACATAGCATAGTTAAGACCGGCTTTAATGTCGCCTGTGCCGTGAGGCGCCGCTCTGTCGACATCGGATACACGGATTGTAATCGGCTTTGCGCCGCCCTTGAAGTAAGGACCTACGGGTGTGCAGAAAATTCTGAACTGAAATTCATTAGCCGGCTTTACACCGATGATTGAATCGTAGCCGAAAACGAACGGACGAAGATAGAGAGTTGCGCCGCTTCCGAACGGAGGTACATAAGCCTCGTTTGCCTTTACAACCTTTTTAACCGCGTCAACAAACTGCTCCTCGGATACGGGAGGAATACGAAGTCTTTTGCAGGATTCTGCCAAGCGCTTTGCATTCATATCGGGACGGAAACAAACTGTTCTGCCGTCTTTTGTTGTATATGCCTTTAAGCCTTCAAATACTGTCTGTGCGTATTGAAGAACGCATGCGCATTCGCTCATTGTGATGTTAGGGTCATCTATAAGCTCGCCGTTATCCCATTCGCCGTTTTTGTTCCAGGAAACATATCTGAAATCTGTCGGGATATAGCCGAAGCCGATGCTTGACCAGTTTATATTCTTCTTTTCCATAATGTAAAACCTCTTTTACAATAAAAATTATTTATATAATAAATATTATAGCACTTTGTATTGATTTTGCAATAGTTGCGGACAAATTTTAGCGCAAAAACGGCGCAGTGTTAATGCTGCGCCGAAATTCTATTCCTCTATATGGTCAAGACCCTGCGAAATTATTGTGCGCACATGCTCGTCGGCAAGAGAATAAAACACCGACTTGCCGTCTCTGCGGCTTTTCACAAGTTTTGACTGCTTGAGTATTTTAAGCTGATGCGAAATCGCCGATTGCGTCATATTGAGAGCCTCTGCCAAATCGCAAACGCAAACCTCACACTCAAAAAGAACAAACAATATTCTTATTCTTGTTGAATCGCCGAAAACCTTGAACAGCTCCGACAAATCATACAGCTCCGTTTCATCGGGCAGTTTTGAGTTGACAATATCAAGCAGTTCCCTGTGAACACACTGCGTTTCGCAACATTCGATTTGATTATCTTTATTATCCATTATCATCACCGACAGTATTATACATCAAAAATTATAAATTGTGAACTCTTAATGCACGGATTGCATTCAAAACGGCAATAACCATAACGCCTACATCGGCAAAAATCGCAACCCACATATTGGCGATGCCGACAGCACCCAAAATCAGGCACAAAACCTTAATTCCGATAGCAAAATAAATATTTTGATTAACTATTCGAAGGCATTTTTTGGAAATCTTGATTGCCTTTGAGATTTTAAGCGGGTCATCGTCCATAAGAACAATATCCGCAGCCTCGATAGCGGCATCCGAACCGAGTCCGCCCATAGCAATGCCTATATCGGCTCTTGAAAGCACAGGTGCGTCATTGATTCCGTCGCCGACAAATGCCAGTTTTTTCTTTTCGCCCTCTTGAGCGAGAAGCGCCTCAACCTGTTTAACCTTATCGGCAGGCAAAAGTTCGCTGTGAACCTCGTCAACTCCGAGCTGTGCCGCAACAGCCTGTGCAACCTTATCGGAGTCGCCGGTAAGCATTACCGTTTTTTCAATTCCCATTTTCTTAAGTGCGGCAATCGCCTCAACGGAGGTCGGTTTAAGCGTATCGGAAATGAGAATATATCCTGCGTATTTTCCTTCAACGGCAATGTGAACAACGGTGCCTGTTTTATCGCATTCGCTGTACTCCAAGCCGAGTTTTTTCATAAGCTTTGCGTTGCCTGCCGCAACTAAAACGCCGTTAACCTTTGCCGTCAAGCCGTGACCGCTGATTTCCTCAACATCGGTAACGGCATTCTTGTCAATATCTTTTGCGTATGCCTTTTGAAGACTCTTGCTGATTGGGTGTGACGAATAGCACTCCGCAAATGCGGCATATTCCAAAAGCTTATCGTTTGAAATATCACCCTGCGGACAAATTTCACTGACCTCAAAAACGCCCTTTGTCATTGTGCCTGTTTTATCGAAAACAACGCAATTTGTTTTTGAAAGCGTTTCAAGATAGTTTGAGCCTTTTACAAGCACACCCTCCTTGCTTGCGCCGCCGATTCCGGCAAAGAAGCTGAGCGGAATACTGATAACAAGTGCGCACGGACAGCTGATAACAAGGAATGTGAGCGCTCTGTAAATCCACTGTGACCAAAGAGCGTCGTATCCGGCAATAAGTCTGCCGACAGGCGGAATGATTGCAAGTGCAAGCGCACTGTAGCAAACAATCGGAGTGTAATATCTTGCGAATTTTGAAATAAATTTTTCCGATTTTGATTTTTTTGAGCTTGAATTTTCAACCAAATCAAGGATTTTAGACACGGTAGATTCTCCGAACGCCTTTGTTGTTCTGATTTTAACAGTACCAGAAAGGTTGATACAGCCCGAAATAACCTCATCGCCCGATTTTGCGTTACGCGGCACACTTTCGCCCGTAAGCGCCGCAGTGTCAAGCGATGTTGTACCCTCAACAATAACACCGTCAATCGGAATTTTTTCGCCTGCGCTGACAACAATTATACTGCCGATTTCGACCTCGTCGGGGTCAACCGTTTCGATTTTGCCGTCGCGCTCGACATTTGCATAGTCGGGGCGAATATCCATAAGGTCGCTGATGTTTCGTCTGCTTTTGCCGACAGCGTAGCTTTGAAACAGCTCGCCGATTTGATAAAACAGCATTACGGCGATTGCTTCTGTATAATCGCCTTTCGTGTTGTCGGCAATTGCAACGCCGATTGCGCCGACCGTAGCGACAGCCATAAGAAAGTTTTCGTCAAACACTTGCCTATTGAGAATACCCTTGAATGCTTTTTTCAAAATATCCCAGCCGATAACAAAATAAGGTATCATATAAGCAACAAATTTAATATAAGGCGAATATGCATCGGGAAGCTCGACAAGCTTGAACATCACTTTGCAAAGCAACAGTAGCGCCGCCGACACGATAATGCGTATAAGCATTTTCTTTTGCTTTCTTGTCATAATTTTCTCCTTTAAATCGAATATATGAGCATTTATTCATATATCTTGTCGCAATACAGCAGGCAGTTTTTGCCCTGCCTGCCGAATATTACATAAAGATTTCGCAATCGTCCTCAACCTTACGGCAGTTTTTAAGAACTTGCTTCATAACCTTTTTCTCATCTGCGCCGTCCTCAAACTCGACAATCATTTTGAGAGCCATAAAATTTACGGTTGCATCCTTAACACCTTCTGTGTTTTGAGCGGCAATTTCCATTTTATTGGCACAGTTTGCACAGTCAACATCAATTTTATATGTCTTTTTCATATCTTTATCCTCTTATAATTTAATTATAACCACGCCCAATCAATCAAACATATGATTAATTGTTCATTTGTTGATTTGATTATATCATATACTATGCAAAAGTCAATAGATTTTTGAAAAGATTTTTCAAATTTTATATACAAGCTGAAATTTGATAAAAAATCACTTCAATTAAAGAATACGCAAAAAAACGAGGCGCATTGCACCTCGTTTAAAAGATTTAAAATCAGTCTTTATTAACCTCAATTTTGCCGAACTTCGGAACATCTGTTCTGTCAGCCTTTGGAACACGGTTTGGATCCGGAGCGGCTGCTCTTTGAGCAGGACGCGGACCTCTGCGATAGCCGCCGTTTGAGTGCGGTTTAACACCGCCGGTAGGCTCAAGAACAACGCGTCTGTCTTGATTGTATCCTACAGAGCGCGATTCAACACCGTCAATCTCCTGAATGGCAGTATGAATGATTCTTCTTTCATAAGGATTCATCGGCTCAAATGTGTGCCTTCTTCCTGTTTTAAGAACATATGCGGCATTTTTTGCTGCAAGATGCTTTAATGTTTCGGTTCTCTTTTCTCTGTAATTGCCGACATTGATGGCAACTCGTACATAGCCGTTTGAACTTTTCTTCATAGCGAGAGAAAGGAGATATTGAATAGAATCGAGTGTTTCGCCGCGGCGACCGATAACGATGCCGTAATCATCACACTCGAGAGTGAGAGTTACAACGCCCTCGCTGTATTCGGCGTCAATTTTTGCGTCTGTAATTTCAAGACCCTTTACAATCTCGCCGAAATAGCTCTTTGCATACTCAAGGTCAACGCTTTCGGGATAATCTCTTTCCTTTTTAGGCTCTTTGACTTCTTGCTTTGCAGGCTTTTGAGTTTCCTTTTTAACAGGAGCCTTTTTAGCCGGCTTTTGTTGAGGCTGTTGCTTTTTAGCCTCTGTTTTTTGCTTTGAAGGTTTCTTTTTGGGAGCCGATTCCTTAACGCCGTCATCATAGCTTACTTTAACCTGTGCAGGTTTACTGCCTAAGCCCAAAAATCCCTTTTTAGGCATTTCGACAATTTCAACCTTGACATCGGCAGAATCCGGAGCGCCCAAACCGGCTTTGGCGGCAGAGGTTGCCTCCTCAACGGTTTTACCGGTTCCGATAAATTCCTTTATCATATAATCCTCCGATTATTTTGTTTTTTTAATGCTTTCTTCTCTTGAACGACGCTCGATAGTGCCCTCTATCATAGATCTTGCCATATTCTTTTTAGGCGGGAAGAATTTTGTCATAACAAGTTGCTGAACAATAGCAACAAGGCTTGATACTATCCAATAGAATGCTACTGCGGCAGGCACCTGGAATGAGAACCAGAATGAGAAAAACGGCATCATAAGCATCATTATCATCATTTGAGATGTTTGTGCGGCAGCAGCCGGATTTGTCTTTTTCTGGATGATTGTTGACATAACCGATGTGCCCATTGATGATGCAAGACACAAAATCGGGAATATAACGATAATGCCGTCTTTCCAATGCGGAGTTTGGGTCATATCAATGCCGAAGATTGTCAGATGGCTTTTGAATGACTCGATAGCGGCAATATTTTCGGCAGTGAAAATCTTGGGGAATTTCGACGCCAAAATATCTTTATATTGAGCGAAATTTTGAATTATATCAAGTTGGAAGTAATATCTGCTGCCCGTTTCAATATCAAAAGTCTTTTGGAGCACGGCAACAATATCGTTTGCATTGTCTGCAATTGCGTCGATGCCCAAAATGTATTGAAGCGGATAGTAGATGATACCGATGACACCCATGAGGAAAATCATTTGAAACATCATTGTGCCGCAACCCATATTCATCGGGTTGTGACCCTCTCTTGCGTAGAGAGCCTGCATTTCCTCATTCATTTTTTGTCTGTCACGAGGGTCGTTTGTATTTGAATACTTTTTTTGAATTTTCTGAATTTTCGGTTGGAGGCGAGTCGTTTTCGCCATTGATTTTTGTTGTCTCAAATTAAAAGGAAACAAAACCAAGCGTGTAAGAATTGTAAATATTGTAAGCGCAATAAAATATTTATTGCCGCAAACAAAGAGCAAGCCCTCCATACATTTACCGAAAAACAGGTAGAGAGGTTTAAGAATGCCCATGCCGTTTGAAACGGCTGCAGTAAGAATAAAATTATTTATCACTTTTGCCTATTCCTCTTTGATTCTTTCTTTGGCGGAACGGGATCATAGCCGCCTTTAAAAAGCGGATTGCAGCGGAGTATTCGTTTAAAACCCAGCCACGCGCCTTTAACGGGACCGTGAATTTGGATAGCCTCTAACGCATATTGCGAGCATGTCGGCGTATATCTGCACGCGCCGTGAGAATACACGGGCGAAATAGTTTGCTGATATGTTTTGATTAAAAAAATCATACCTTTTTTCAACGAATCGTTGATTTTATGAAACATTTTTATCATCTATAACACCGAGAGCCGTAAAATGCTTTTTCATATCTTCAAGGACATTTTGCATTTTTACCTTGCTTGTTTTTGACCTTGCAACAAACACGAAATCCCACGAGCCGACTATTGAAGGCTCGAGGACGGAATATGCCGCTCTGATAACTCTGCGCGAACGATTGCGTGAAACAGCATTGCCGATTTTTTTCGAGGTGGTTATGCCGTATTTGCAAGAGCCGCCCCTTTTTTTCATTGCATAGGTGACAAGCGTGTCCGAGGCTTTGCTTTTACCACGATAGTAAAGTCTGCGAAAATCCTTGTTTTGCTTAAAGGTTTTACTTTTCACAAAATCCACATTCCTGTCTGTTAATTAGTAAGAAAGTGTTTTTCTGCCCTTTGCACGACGGCGAGCAAGTACCTTTCTTCCGTTGCTTGTTGACATTCTCTTTCTAAAGCCGTGTACTTTCTGAGCGTGTCTCTTTTTAGGTTGGAAAGTTCTTTTCATTTTTTTCACTCCATTCAAAAGACTAAACTTGTCTTAATCTTTATTTTCTCTATGCGGTATAGCATAGGCAATTACTAAAATTTATACCGAGCAATGCACAAAAAACATTATCGGTTATAATTACAGCGTTGATATTATATTACAAACGAAGACCAAATGTCAACAAAAACTTGTATTTATTTTAGTTATATTATATAATGATACTACATCTTGGGTATTTGTGTAAATCATACAACAATTATTGTTGCTTTTTGCACAAATCGCCGAACGAAAGGAATATAATTATGCTTGGAATTATCGGAGCAATGGATGTAGAGGTTAACGCCGTAAAAGCAAAGGTGTCACATTCGACGGTGACTACAATCGCCGGGGTCGATTTTGTTTGCGGCGAAATTGAAGGTGTTATGGTTTGCGTTGCGCAATGCTCGCCCGGCAAGGTAAATGCGGCACTTTGTGCGCAGGCCATGATTGACAAATTCAACCCCGATATGATAATTAATATCGGTGTCGGCTGTTCACTGAGCGACGATGTTGTGATTAAAAACATAGTTATTGCAAGCGATGTTTGCGAATATGACATAGATATAACCGCTCTCGGCGAACCGAGGGGCTTTATAAACGGGCTTAACACCGTTAAAATCGAGACGGACAGCGAGATGTCGGAACTGCTTGCACGCACCGCAATTAACTGCGGCGAAAAAATTCACCGCGGAACGGTTGCAAGCGGCGACACATTCATTGCGTCTGCCGAATTAAAAAAACAGCTTGCGGATGATTTCGGCGCCATCTGCGGCGAGATGGAGGGCGGCGCAATCGGTCATGTTTGCAGTGCAAACGGTGTTAAATTTGCTGTTTTGCGCTCTGTAAGTGACGGTGGCGACGAAAACTCGCTCATGGATTATCCGACATTCAAAAACATTGCCGCCTCAATTTCGACAAACATAATATTGAATTTTGTCAAAACGCAAAAAACGCAGTTGGAATTATTTTAATAACAAATAAAAAAACAAGCCGTCTGCTCGACGGCTTATTATATGAAAAATATTTAATGTTAAGCGATATTAAAGAATGTAGTTTTCGATAATGTGCTTTTCCGCCTCTTCGATAAGGGTTGTAAGCGCATTGTCGCGGAAGTTTTGGTCAAGTCCCGTTCTTGAGCGGTCCTCAATCAAAACAAACTTTGCATCCTGCACGGCAATTGCAGCAGAGGCAAGATCCCTTGCGATTGTGTAGTCAATCTTGAACATTTCCTTTGGGAGAACGCCTGCCTTGGCAAGTGTGAGCGCTCCTCTGTAAACGCTGAGCATATAGTAGTCGTAAATATAATTCTTTTTACTGCTTTCTGTTGATGAGGCAGCTGAAATATCAAGCAGATATTTTGTAGCCTTTGCAAGAGTCGAAACCGAGTGCTCCTCGTCATCGTCAAGTTGTGAGAGACTGTCGGGTGCAACACCTGTTCGGCTGTCGCTGACACCCAAAAGATAGTCTGTTGTTACGCCGTAGTATTCACTGCATTTTATAACAAAATCAAGGCCGCATTCTCTTATACCCTTTTCGTAGTGAGACAGAAGCGCCTGTGAAATACCCAAATCGGTAGCGGCTTTTTTCTGACTGATTCCCCTCTCCTTTCTCAATTGAGAGAGAATAATCGCAAATTTTGATAGCTTTTCTTTAGTGTTGTTACTCATTATTCATCATCCATATATACAATTTGTAATTCCTACACATTATAATGCCAATTATACGGAAAGTAAATAATTAATTTGAATTTGTTATATTTTTGTAACAAATGACACAAATCTATTAATTTCGGAGGAACTTTTTACATGAAAACATACACTCTGTATTTATTCCGTCATGGAATAACAAAAGGAAACATAAACGCACAGTATATTGGGCACACTGATTACCCGCTTACTACAGATGGTATAGAAAGTTTAAAAAAAATCAAGGGCAAATACCACTATCCCGAGGTTGACGCCGTGTTTGTTTCGCCGCTTAAAAGGGCACTCCAAAGTGCGGACATAATGTTTCCAAAAAATAACAAAATTGTAATAGATAACTTTATAGAATACAATTTCGGCGAGTTTGAGGAATGCACCGCCGAGGATTTGAAAGATAATGAGGATTTTAAGAATTGGCTTCACGGCGACATTTATTCCGCTCCGCCGTACGGTGAATCAAACGCCGAATTTGCACAAAGAATTTGCGACTCGTTTGAAAAAGTTATAAACGGCTGTATTTCGCAGGGAACGGAAAAAATTGCAATAGTCACCCACGCCGGTGTTATTATGACGATTTTGGCTTGCTACGGCTTGCCCGAGGCACCGATGGCGCATTGGCAAATGGATGCCGGATACGGATACAAAATCAAAATTACACCGTCGCTTTGGATGCAGGCAAATAAGATGGAGGTTATCGACACCGCTCCGCAATCGCTTGAGGATATGAAAAAGGAAGAGGAACAGTTAAGCAAAAGCTAAACAAAAACGGGAGGCGCTCGACGATGAGTGCCTCCCGTTTTCAATTTGCGATAATAAATTTATGAGCTAATATCAAGTTGTCTGCTTTGAAGCGATTGATTCGCGATAAAATGCCACCGCCTTATCAATTGCCTCGCTGCCTGCCTTGTCGAACGGTTCGAGCACGCTGAAAACATGTTTTAGCCTTTTACCGTATTCTGTCCCGTAATCGGCAATTTCGCATTTAACACCGTGTGATTTGAGCGTTTGGTACATTCTGTTTGTTTGCTTTTGCGCAAGCGTGTCTCCGCTGCTTGTAATCAAATATGTATCGGGCATTTTTTCGGCAAAGCCGATTATTTCGTCAAAATCCATATATTGATATGTTTGCTTTTCCTTATAATCGGTGCCCCACATTGGTTTTGTGTAAAGGCTGAATGCGCCTGCCGTTTTCATAAATGCGACCGGTGAGGTGAGCAAAAGCGTTGTGATTTCGATTTTCGGGTCAACGGTTTTAAATGTTTTTTGAAGTTCCTCGCTTTGCATAATAACAGCCGAATATGCAGCGAGCTGACCGCCTGCCGAGTCACCGGTGAGCATGATATTTGCCGTGTCGCACGGATAGTTTTTCATATTTTCGCCAATCCATTTAAGCGCATACGCAACATCCTGAATTTGCTCGTTAACCGTGACATCGGGAACAAGTCTGTAACTGATATTAAAAACAACATATCCTCTGTCAGCAAGCGACAGGCAATAGTTATCGTTTAAATCCTTGTCGGCATACATCCAGCCGCCGCCGTGAATATCAATGATAACCGGCAATTTTTCGCCCGATTTCAAATTATCGGGATACATAACATCAAGTCGGTGATAAACATTGCCGTCATCAATATAGGCAATATCCTCAACCTCGGTCACATTCTGCGGCGGAGTTTGCTTTTCGTGCTTCTTTTTGTCGCCCGTGTCGCAATAGCGCCAAATCATCTGCATTGTTTTGACGAGCGGATTTTTGATTATTTTGCGTGCATCATCATTTTGATAATCAACAGTGTCGGAAACGACCATTCCGCCGACATAAATAACATTTTTGTCGCTGTCCTTTTTCGGCAATGTTGAAAGATTGATAAAAAGTGCCGCAATTATTGCAATTGCCGCAATAACGGACAAAACAATTATCATTATTTTCGCCTTCTTGTTCAAGCGTCGCTTAGGCGCGGTTTTAGTTTCTGACATAATAAGTCCCCCATTTATCAATAATTATACATTAATAATATGGGGGTGTCAATTAAATATTCAACCCTACCTCAACAAATCAACGACGAATACAAAAAACACGACAATTTTAACAAATTGCCGTGTTTTTTATTAGTTATAACATATTATTCTGTGATTTCGCCTTTTTTAGCAGCAAGTGTCTTTGTGATTTCTTCTTTCTTTGCACCTACAATATCATATTTGAACATAGGAATTATTGAAAGAAGAGCAAGAATACCCGGCATTGCGGTGTATGCAAAGAAGATAATATTCTTTGTATGGAGCGAAAATTCGCCGCTTGCAAGCGACTCGTAATAGCCTGACTGCTGAACAAAAATCAAGCCGAGAGCCGTACCGAGAGCAAGGCAAACCTTGATTGTGAGTGTAAGAATAGAGTAAGCTGCGCCTTCCATTCTTTTGCCTGTTTTGTATTCATAATAATCCACTGCATCGGCTGTCATAATCATCGGCATAAGTGTTACTGCGCCGAACTGAAGACCGATAAGGAAAAGCGATGCATAGAACAAAACAGTGAGCACAATGCTGTCGGGATTTTTAAACCAGAAAAATCCGATTATGAATGAGAAAATCGAAGCGGCAAAGCCGTAAGCCGAAAGCAAAATATATGCTTTCTTTTCATCAAGTTTTTTAATAAGGAGCGGACACAAAGCCATGCTTATCATTGAGCCGATGGCTGTCACGATGCCAAGAACGGCAACAAGATTTTGCGAGCCTAAAAGAACATTTGCCGCCTGAACCTGGATGCCCATTGCCATCTGTCTGCCGAAACCGAGAAAATACGAAACGATAACAAGCATAAGCGGCTTATTATCTTTAAGGGCGGAAACCATATCCTTTGCGGTGATTTTTTCGTTACTTTCGGTAATAACGCGCTCTTTATTGATAAGCGGAATGAGTGCAAACAAAGCGCAACCCAAAATCGCAGTCAAAACGGCAACCCAAAAATATTCTGTGCTTATCATCGGGGTGTCGGTTTCACCCTTTTTAACAAAAACTTTTGAGCCTTCGGGAACGATAAGGCAAACAATCGGGACGATAACAACACATGCAGAAAATCCAATCTGCTTAAATGTGTTTGAAATCGAAACCACATTTGTTCTTTCTGTCGGGTTAGGTGTGAGTGATGCGGCGATACCCTGTGACGGAACATCACCCATTGTCATTGCGATTGACCAAATAAGGTATGTAACAAAAATCCAAACATAGGTGAGCATTTTGTTGTCCTTAAACGGAACATCAACAAATATAACCGCAGTGAAAACGAGGAGCGGCACGATTGAGTAAACAATCATTGATTTGAACTTGCCCATTTTGCTGTGCGAGCGGTCAACAAGGCTGCCGACAACCGGGTCTGCAACAGCCGACAAAATTTTTGCTACAAGAATGAGAATCGCAACAACGGTAACATCGGCGCCGAGAATTGAGCCGTCAAACTCTGCCTGATATGAGTTTAAGAGACCGACGATTGCCTGAAAGCCGAAAAGGCCGAGGCTGTATGCGGCGATTTCCTTGAAACTCAGGTATTTTTTCTTTGTAATATCTTCCATAATGTCCTCCATAAGAAAGTGATAAAAATACAAAAAGGCAAAAGCCGTCGCCGTTGACAGCCTTTTGCCGTTTCGTTTCAAAAATTTAATCAGTCCTTAAAGACTTCTTTGAATATGTCTACATTTGCCATTCTCATAACTGCGCTGAAGAGCTTTGAGCCGTAAACAGGAGCTATTCTGTTGCAAATTGACATTGCATGAGCGTCAAGGCCGTGAACCTGCATAGGAGCCTTAAGTTCGATGCCTTTCATAATCATTTTAACCATAAGGTCGCAATCGGTTGAAATCATATCCATAACCTTTTGACCCTTTGAGTTTGACTCTGTGCCCTGGTCGCGGAAAATGTCCGTCTTTGTGAAGCCCGGGCAAACAAGGCTTACATACATTTTGCCTTGAAATTCAACGCGCAAAGCCTCTGTGAAACCCTTGAGTGCCGCCTTTGATGCTGAATACATTGATGTGCCTGCAAGAGTCATAAGAGCGGCTGATGAGTCAATGTTGATAACACCCGGTGTCGGTGACTCGAGGAGCATCGGCAAAAGTGTTTTTGTTGAATAAATACAAGAATAGAAATTGATATTCATTGCCTTTTCAATCTCGTCATATGAATATCTGTCAAATCTCTTGAATTTCGGAAGGATACCTGCGTTGTTGATAAGGATATCAACCTTTGTGCCGTTATCCTTAAGTTCCTGAGCAAAATTCTCCCAATTCTCTTTAATGGAAACATCAAAGAGTTTGTAAGAAAATTGACTTGCGTATGTAGGACCGAGCTCATCAATAAACTTAAGCATTTTCGGTTCGCTGCGTGCGACACCGATAACGGTGCAACCGTGTTTTTTTATAAGTGTTGCTGCGATACCTGCACCCATACCTCCGGATGCGCCGGTAACAACAACTGTTTTTCCATCAAGCCAGCATGCCATAATACTTGCCTCCAATTTTATTAGTCTATTAAATTATACAACAAAAAAATCCTTATTACAACAATTATTTTTACACATTGTGGCAAAATCGCGTTAAATCAATTTGAAAAAATCGTTTTGGGTACATTTATATTTATGCAATTCATCAAAATTTAAAGAACAGTTTAAGTCACTTTTCACAAAATACAGCCGTTAATATTGAAAGTTTATCGACAATGTGTTATTATTAGTCTATTATTTATAGTTTATAAATGATTTAGACGGAGAATTAAAGTATGGACAAACGAATTGTAAAAACAAGGACGGCAATATTCAATGCCGTTTTTGAAATTTCGGCGGATAAAAATTTAGACAAAATATCCGTCGTTGAGCTATGCGAAAAAGCAGGCATAAACAAAAGCACATTCTATTTGCACTACACAAGCATTGACGATTGCTTTCAAAAATGTTTCAGCTTTTTCACCGACAAGATTTTAAAGCTCAGTGAAAGCATCGACTACACCGATGTTGCCAACGCGCCGGAGGAGACCGTTGACAAAATGCTTGATATTGTTGAGGACAATATGGAGCTGATACTCAAATTTAAAAACAGCGTGCTTTATGATAATTCTATCAGAATACTTAAACAAAAGTTTTTGGTATCGCTTTGCGAGGCAAACAATTTGAATATTCACGACAATTATCATCAGGTATCAAAGCTCACCTTTTTAATCGGCGGATGCGTTGATGCAATAACTCAAAATCTCCCCGAATTTGACAAGGAGGAGCTTAGAAACATAATGGTCAACGCTATAAAAAGGAAAAAATACTGATTTATGGATAAAAATGCAGGGCTGTATTTTCACATTCCTTTTTGCAAAAACAAATGCCCTTACTGCGATTTTTTCAGCGTAAAATACAACGCAGAATGTGCAAATAAATATGCCGACAAATTAGTCGGAGAAATGAAAAAATATGACGGCGTCTTTGATACCGTTTATTTTGGCGGAGGAACGCCGAGCATTGTCGAAAGCAATCTGATTTGTCGCATTTTAAATGAGGCGAGGGCGGCATTTACGATTTTGCCCGAGAGCGAAATCACCATAGAATGCAATCCGTCAAAAAATCTCAGCGATGATTTTAAGGCATATGCAAAATCGGGGATAAACAGAACAAGCCTCGGTATGCAAAGTGCTGTTGACAGCGAACGGTTTGCGCTCGGCAGAGCAGCCGGCAAAAAAGAGGTTGTCGCGGCAATCGACGGCGCAAAAAATGCGGGCATCGAGAACATCAGCCTTGATTTGATGATAGGAACGCCGAAGCAAACGCTTGAGTCATTGGAGGAAACATTTGATTTTATTGATAAAATGAATGTTAAACACATATCGGCGTATATGCTTAAAATCGAAAGCGGCACAAAATTTTTTGAGATGAGGGACAGACTTCCCCTCCCCGACGATGACGAAGTTGCCGAAATGTATTTAAAAACGGTAAAATCCCTCGCAGAGCTTGGCTTTGCTCAATATGAAATAAGCAATTTTGCAAAACCCGGATTTGAAAGCAGGCACAACACAAAATATTGGCAACTTGTGCCGTATCTCGGAATAGGCGCGTCGGCACACTCGTTTTGGAACGGCAAGCGTTTTTATTATGACAGAGATTTCAACAAAATACCCGACGGTGACGGCGGCTCGACTGATGAAAAAATCATGCTCGGTCTGCGCTTGACTCAAGGCATTGACAAATCACTTGTAAACAAACCGTATGATATGTTTGTCAAAGCGGGGCTTATGACGGAACACGGCGACAAGATTGCGCTGACTCCCGAGGGAATGCTTGTTTCAAACACAATAATCAGCGAGTTGATATAAACGGCAAACATAAAAAAGACTGTGAATCGTAATTTGATTCACAGTCTTTGTTTTTGAATTATAAGTGATATACAATATCGTCACTCTTCCAATTGAAGAAGATGATGCCGATTGTAAGCACGAGTATTGCCGAAACCAAGGCGTAAACAAGCATTTTCCAGCTAAGCATATGGCCGTACAAAATACTTTGCCTGAACATTTCAATCATTGAATACAGCGGATTTATCTTTATTACATAGAGCAAATATTTATTCTTAATCGTTTGTATAGGATAAAGAATAGGGACAAGGTACATAACAAGTGTGATAAATACCGAATAGATATACTCAATATCTCTGAAATAAACCTCAAGCACCGAAAGGATAAGACCGAGGCCGGTTGAGAAAACAAGCAGTATAACCATCGGAACAATACACAAAAGAAAATACCATGTGATATGGAGTCCGTGACCGCCGCTCAATCCCGTGAGCTTGAAGAAAATCCAAACGCACACATAGCAAAGCATCGAGATTGAGAAATTAACGAAACAGGAAAGAACCGACGACAAAGGGTACATATATTTAGGAACATATACCTTTTTGATGATGGCGGCATTCCTTCTGAATGATGTCATGGCTTGTTTTGTCGCCGTGCTGAAAAATTCATACAAAAGACGGCCGGAGAAAAGCCAAACCGGGTAGCAGACAATGTTTTTATTGTGTCTGCCGAAAATGCTTCCGAATACAACGGACAATACAATCATATTAAGAAGCGGTTGCAAAAAGCTCCAAAAAATACCGAGCCACGAGTTTCTGTATTTCAGTTTAACATTCTTTCGTGTAAGCTCACCAAGGAGGTTTTTGTATTTTTTAAACATCTTGACGCTGTGATTAAGTTCCTCATTAGCGTTCGTAGTGCCCATAAAAACACCTCAATTTTTAATATAATATTGTAAAAACAGCGAAAATAATGGGCAAATACTGTTTGCCCACCTCAAATATGTGACATTATAGCACACACAATCCGATTTTTCAACTATATTTTAATATTGTTACTTTTGTTACTATTTGAAAATCTCCGAAATTTCGAGCGCAGTTTTTCTTGCGGACATATCTCCGTCGATAATATAATCGGCTGCAGCAGTGTATTTGTTCTTTCTTTCGTCATACAGTTTTTTTGCCTTATCGCGGTCCTGAAACAGCGGACGGTTTGAATTATTTCCTATTCTGTCGCAGATAACAGAAAATGATGCATCGAGAAATACAACGGTTGCGCCCTGCTTGATTGCATCGACATTGCGCTTGTATGTCATCGCGCCGCCTCCTGTCGAAACAACGCAGTTTTTCATTTTTGCAACTTTTTTGCACATTTCATACTCAAGGTCGCGAAAATATTCTTCGCCCCTTGTGGCAAAAATCGCTTTTATGGCTACGCCCTGCTCCTGTTCGATAAGCTCGTCCGTATCGACAAAACGACAGCCCATAATTTTTGCAAGTTCTCTGCCGACAACAGTTTTGCCGCTGCCCATAAATCCGCATAAAACAATATTTTGCATTATTTGCTCAACTCCCTTTCGGTCACGGCGATAACCTTATTTATATCGTCATAAGAAAATTTGACGCCGTTCCAAATCTCTTCTGCAACTGCCGCCTGCCAAACAAGCATTGAAAGGCCGCCCGAGCACTTTATGCCTGCACTCTGCGCACATTGAATGAGTTTTGTTTTAATGGGATTATAAATAACATCATATACCGCTTTTGACGATTTGATAACATCCTCGGCAACCGGGCAGGCGTCAATTTTTGGATACATACCTACCGGTGTGCCGTTAACTATAAGATCATAGCCGCCGCTGATTTCGTCAAGCATTGCAACGCGACAGTCTTTACCGAGTTTTTGTCTGATTTCGTCCTTTATCGTGTTTGCCGATTGAAGGCTTGATTGGCGCACGGCAATTGTCAAATCGCAATCTGCCAAAACAGATTCAAACGCAATCATTCGCGAAACGCCGCCGGCGCCGCACAAAAGCACCTTGCCCTTAAGCTCGATGTCTGACATTTCGAGAGCGCGCAAAAAACCGCTGCAATCGGTGTTGTAGCCGACGATTTTATCCTCACGGACATCGACGGTGTTGACCGAGCCGAACAGCCTTGCTTTGGGCGAAAGCCCGTCCAAAAGAGGAATAATATTTATTTTATGAGGAATTGTAACATTAAAACCGCACAAGTTTTTGAGTCGCGAAGCAAACACTTCTTCAAGTTTCTCGGTCGGGACCTCTATCAGGGTATAATTTGCGTCAGTATTGCTTATTTTAAAAAGTTCCTTGTGGATTACGGCGCTCATAGAATGACCGAGTGGACAGCCGATGAGACCGAATTGTTTTTCTGCCAAAAAATCTAATTTCATAATTCCCTCCAAAAAGATATTGACAAATCAGAGAAAAATTTATAATATGATAATAACATAAATGCAAAACATTAACAACATTTTTTTAAGGAGCGTATATAGTAATGATTTTTGATGAAGTAAGAGAAATACTCGCGGAGCAACTTGATGTTGACAAGGACAGCATTGAAATGAACTCAAAGCTTGCGGAGGATCTCGGTGCGGATTCGCTCGACGCAATTGATATTGTAATGACAATCGAGGACCAATATGCAATTGAAGTACCGGATGAAAGCATTGAGAATATGAAAACAGTTGAGGACATTGTTTCGTTTATTGAATCAAACACCGACGCAAACTGATACAAACAGCGGTTTTTGGATAATGAATTTTGCGGAATAAGTCATAATAGCCAAAAAAGTCGGCAAATTTTCGTGATTTTGATTCGTTGACACATAATTATTATAATAGTAAAATAAAGATTAGGAAACTAATCTTTATTTTTTTATTTTCTGCACAAAGGGTGTGTTTATATGGCAGAAAAATATGTTATGGCACTTGACCAGGGCACAACCAGTTCAAGGGCGATAATTTTCAACAAAAAGGGTCAAATTGTTGCAAAATCACAAAACGAGTTCACCCAATACTATCCGCAAAACGGTTGGGTTGAACACGATGCAAACGAAATTTTGTTCAGTATGATAAGCGCAATGATGGGATGTATAAGAAATACAGACATTAAGCCCGAGCAAATCGCCGGAATCGGCATCACGAATCAGCGTGAAACAACCGTAATTTGGGACAAAGAAACGGGTGCGCCGATTTACAATGCAATTGTTTGGCAGTGCAGAAGAACTGCCGATTATTGCGAACAACTCAAAAAAGACGGCTTTGAAAAATACATAAAAACCACAACCGGTCTTTTGATTGACGCATATTTCAGCGCAACAAAAATCAAGTGGATATTGGACAATGTCGAGGGTGCAAGAGAAAGAGCGGAAAAAGGAGAACTTCTTTTCGGCACAATCGACACATGGCTCATTTGGAATTTAACAGGCGGCAAGGTGCATGTAACCGACTATTCAAACGCATGCAGAACAATGCTTTTTGACATTGACAAGCTTTGCTGGGACGAATATTTGTGCAAAGAAATGGGAATACCTATGTGCATACTGCCCGAGGTTAAACCGAGCAGCTGTGTTTACGGCGAAGTTGACCATATCACCGGTATTGAGGAGCTTTCGGGAATACCGATTGCCGGCGCAATCGGCGACCAACCGGGTGCACTTTTCGGACAGGGATGCTTTGAAAAAGGTCAGGCAAAAAACACATACGGCACCGGTTGCTTTTTGCTTATGAACACAGGCGAAAACAGAATAGACAGCAAATCAAACCTGCTGTCGGGCATCGCTTGGGGTCTTGACGGCAAAATCACATATGATTTGGAGGGCTCGGCATTCAACGCCGGCTCCGTAATAAAATGGTTGCGCGATGAACTGCAATTAATTTCAAGCGCAAAGGAATGCGACGATTTGGCAGAGCAGGTTCCGGACTCAAACGGTCTTTACCTTGTTCCTGCGTTCACCGGCTTGGGTGCGCCGTATTGGGATATGTATGCAAGAGGAATTATGGTCGGCATAACACGCTCAATCAACAAAAAACATGTTTGCCGCGCAGTTCTCGAAAGCATCACATATCAAATGACGGATTTGCTCGAGGCAATGATGGCTGACAGCGACATTTTGCTTAAAGATTTGCGCGTTGACGGCGGCGCTTCGGTTTCAGACATTATGATGCAGATTCAAGCCGATATGACAGGTTGCAATGTCAACCGCCCCGTAAACAGAGAGGCTACGGCTCTCGGAGCGGCATATCTTGCGGGACTTGCAACAGGTGTTTGGAAAGACACGCAGGAAATTGAGGAGAACAGACAGGTTGACAAAATTTTTGTGCCGTCAATGTCTGCCGAGTTGCGCAACAAAAAGTATTCCGATTGGAAAAGAGCGGTTGAACGCTCTCGAAATTGGGAAAGATAAAATGTCAATATGCGGCACAGCCGCTTAAATAATAATTACTTTTTAAAAGGAGACTTTATATTATGGGAAAAGTTGTATGCCCCTGGAATTTAATCACCGATTTTGTTACCGACGCGTTTGTCGGCTACGGTGTTCCGAGGGAGGACGCAGAGGTTTGCACCGATGTTTTGCTTGAATCCGATAAGAGAGGAATCGAGAGTCACGGCTGCAACCGCTTTAAACCTATTTATATCGACAGGATTGTTGCAGGCATTCAATCGCCGACAACAAATTTTGAAATTTTAAAAGAAACAGAGACAACGGCTGTTGTTGACGGCCATAACGGCATGGGTCAGGTTATCGGCAAAAGAGCAATGCAGATGGCTATTGACAAAGCTAAAAAATACGGTCTCGGTATGGTTGTTGTAAGAAACAGCTGTCACTACGGCATTGCAGGCTATTATGCAACGCAGGCAACCGAACAGGGCTGTATCGGTATGACCGGCACAAACGCAAGACCGTCTGTTGCTCCGACTTGGGGCGTCGACGGAATGTTCGGCACAAACCCATTCACAATCGGCGTGCCGACCGATGAAAAATTCGATTTCATCTTTGACTGCGCAACATCAATCACACAAAACGGCAAGATTGAATATTACGCAAGAATCAACGAGCCTGTTCACCCCGGCACAATAATCGGCAAGGACGGAAAGTCGATTGAGGGCGACGCAGGCGAGGCACTCAAAAAAATCCGTTCAGGCGATGCCGCTTTGACGACACTCGGCGGAATCGGCGAGGCTCTCGGCGGATATAAAGGCTACGGCTTTGCAATGGTTGTTGAACTTCTTTCGGCAGCGTTGCAGGACGGCTTATACTGCAAGGACCTCAACGGTAAGGATGAAAACGGCAACATCAAGCCGTATCAATTGGGCCATTTCTTCATCGCCATCGACACAGACCACTTCCTCGGCGAGGAACTTGTGAGACGCAAGGCAGGCGATATTATTCGCGAGGTTAGGAATTCGACAGTTGCTCCGGGAGCTGACAGAATTTATACAGCAGGCGAAAAAGAATACGAGATTTGGAAAGAAAGAGAAGACCACGGCGTTCCGATTAACGAGGCTGTTCAGGCTGAAATCAACGCAGTAAGAGATAAGCTCGGTCTTTCATACACATTCCCATGGGAAGACAACTATGTTCCTTATGAGCATGACGAAAAAATCACGGCTCATATTGAAAGATAAACCGAATATATTTTAACAATTTCAGGGGCAGGATGCCCTCGGCGTTCTGCGCTGAGGGACCTGCCCTTGATTTGTTATTTAATTGTCATTGTTTGATAATTAAAAATCAATCACTAATAATAACTATATAAAATGAATAAGGAGATTCAAAATATGGATTATCGCAAAGTTTCACTTGAAAAACACTATGAATGGAACGGAAAAATCGAAATCAACGCGCGTGCAAAGGTTAACGATAAAGATTCATTATCACTTGCATACACACCCGGCGTTGCCGAGCCGTGCCTCGAAATTCAAAAGGATTACAAAAAGAGCTGGCAACTTACACGCCGTTCAAACCTTGTTGCCGTAATCACAGACGGCTCTGCCGTTCTCGGCTTAGGCGACATAGGACCGGAGGCAGGCATGCCTGTTATGGAGGGCAAATGTGTTTTGTTTAAGGAATTCGGCGATGTTGACGCCTTTCCGCTTTGTGTAAGAACAAAGGATGTTGATGAATTTGTTGAAACCGTTTACAACATAAGCGGCTCGTTCGGCGGTATAAACCTTGAAGATATTTCGGCACCGAGATGCTTTGAAATCGAAGAAAAATTAAAGGCAAAATGCGATATTCCGATTTTCCATGACGACCAACACGGCACGGCTGTTGTTGTTTCGGCGGCATTAATCAATGCCACAAAACTTATCGGCAAGCCGCTCGGCGAGTGCAAGGCTGTTATCAACGGCTCGGGCGCGGCAGGCATCGCAATTGCAAAGCTTTTGATGACGCTTGGCTTGAAGGATGTTATTTTGTGCGACAGAACAGGTGCGATTTATGAGGGCAGAGAAAAGCTCAACGAATCAAAAACCGCAATCGCCAAAGTCACTAACAGAGAAATGACAAAAGGCACTCTTGAAGACGCAGTTGTCGGCGCAGATATTTTCATCGGTGTTTCTGCACCGGGTGTTTTGACGGAGGAAATGATTAAAACAATGCATCGCGACCCGATTGTGCTTGCGATGGCAAACCCGACACCCGAAATTATGCCCGATGAGGCAAAAGAGGCAGGCGCAAGAATTGTCGGAACGGGCAGATCGGATTTTCCAAATCAAATCAACAATGTCGTTGCTTTCCCCGGCATTTTCAGAGGTGCGCTTGATGTGCGCGCAAGCCAAATAACGGAGAATATGAAAATAGCCGCCGCATACGCAATCGCATCGCTTGTTGACGATGACAAATTGACCGAAGACTACATTTTGCCGTATGCTTTTGACGAAAGAATCAAAGACACTGTTGCAAGTGCCGTAGCCGATGCCGCAAGAAAAGACGGCGTTGCAAGAATATAATAGTAATTAATAATTATATATAATAAATTATAATATATGGATAAGGAGACGCTTTAGTCTCCTTATTTTTTGCGCTGTTTGACCTTATTTTGCGCTTTTGTTCAATATAACAATAAAAGAAATGCAAATCGACATAAAGTTGAAAGGCAAACCGACTTAATAGACAAAAGTTGCGTATTTTGTCAACAGAAAACAATAAAGTTTGTAAACATTACACAATGGTTACAAAAATGTAACAAAATACATTGTGACTTATTGCCATAGATTACAAAGCCGTAATTTGTTATAATGCCAAATGTTGTTGTGAAAAAGCGAACATTTATTGTAGCATTTTCACAAACAGCGCTTTAAGCAGTCAATTTCAATTGACAATTTTGTTTAAATAAGCGAGTTCAATCGAAAACAAAAAATCGTTTCGTAATCATCCCACAGCATCAATATATTTGATTGCTAAAGAAAAAGGAAGGCATTTTATGGCTAAGAAGAAAACCCTGCTTATCATCCCTATTGTTATGATTATGACAATACTGATTTCCGCTTTAACGCCGATTTGCGCATATGCGGATAATGATAACTACGAGCCGAGGCTCACGGCACCAAGCTCAAGCAGCCCCTATTACTCAAGAAAGCTCAATGTTTATTTTCAAACGGGCACACCGATGCCAAACTGCGTGGCATACGCATACGGCAGAATTTATGAGCTTAACGGCGAGGCACCCAAAATCACTCACGGCAGTGCCGGCGACTGGTACGGCATGAACAAGCGCGCCGGATATTACGACTACGGCAGTGAGCCGAAAGTCGGAGCGGTTGCGTGCTGGAGCAACCATGTTGCCGTTGTTGAAAAAATCAGCGACAGCGGTGCGGTAACTCTTTCGGAATCGCATTGGGGCGGCACATATTTTGACACGGTGACTTATTCGGATATGTCGTCACACTTCGGTCAAAAGTTTTACGGCTACATTTACACCTATGAGGATAAATCAGCAGGTAATCAAACGATTGACGCGCCATATCAAAAAAATGTTGTTATTCCGCTTGAATCCGACAACTATGTAAATATGTTTAAAGCGGATTCGACAAACACAATCGACGAGGGCACTCTCGTTATGTCTCAATTATTATAATAAACATACATATATTATTAACCGTCCTGAACACAGGGCGGTTTTTTTGTAAAAAAAATAAATTTTTTGAAAAAAGTGTTGACAAATATGAAAAAGGGATATAATATATAAGCATAGTTAGCACTCGGGCGTTAAGAGTGCTAACGGATAAAAAACAAGAGTAGGAGGAGTAGCAATGCTTGGTGAAAGACGCTCGGCAATTCTTGAAATGATAATTGATTATTATATAAGAACGGGCGAGCCGATGGGTTCAAAAACACTTTGCCAAATGCTGCCCTACTCAATCAGCTCAGCAACAATCAGAAACGAGATGGCTTTTTTAACAAGCGTCGGTTTTCTTGAACAGCGGCACACCAGCGGCGGCAGAGTTCCGACAAAAGCCGCATACAGATATTATATCGATAATATAATAAACGGCGGCACGCTTTCGCCATATGAAAAGCAAAAAATCGACGAGGTTTTAAGCACGAACGCATCAGACCCCGAAAGATTGCTTGCAAACGCATCAAAGCTTTTGTCAGAGCTTACGGGTTGCGCCGCATTTTACAGCACCGTTAAAGACCCGCTTGACTGTGTTCAGGGCATCGAATTGATACCGACCGGAAATTCAAAAGCAATGCTTGTTATGATGTCGGTCGGAGGCAAAATCAAATCGTCGATTTGCAAAATCAACTGCCCTGTCGATAACGAATTCAAACAAATTTTTTACAGCATAACAAATGAGTTTTTCATCGGCGTTCCCCTTTCGGACATTGACCTGTCGCTGATTCAATCAACGGCTCCGTTTTTGAAAGACAAAATTTTTGATATGTTACCGGTGCTTTCGTCACTGTGCTCGCTTTGCGCAGAGGCATCCGAAGGTTCGCTTGTGATAAACGGCGAAACAAGACTGCTGTCGCAAAGTGAATTGGGCGACAGCGTGTATAACCTGCTGCTGTTGCTTGCACAAAAAGATAAGCTTGCCGCAATGCTTGAAAGCTTTGCAAAGGCAAACGCAAAGGCACGGCTTTTAATCGGCGACGAAAATCCGATGTACGAGCTGAGAAACACAACAATGGCAATTGCAAAATTGCAATACAACGATATGCAAACTGCAACAATCGGCATAATCGGTTCAACAAGAATTGATTACAAAAGAATTTTGCCGATAGTTGATTATATAATAAATGCAGTTTCACAACTTCTGCTTGAGGGAGGCGCAAGATATGAATAAAAAGTCCAAACCCGATGAGGTAAAAGACAAATCGGCTGAAAACAGCAAAGCCGAAAAAGCAACCGACAAACCCGAAGAAAAAGCGACCGAGGAAAAGAAGGAGCCGACATTGGAGGAGCAACTTGCAGACGCAAAAGAGCAATTGCTTCGCACAGCGGCTGAATTTGCGAATTACAGAACAAGGGTTGCAAAAGAAAAAGAACAAACCTATGTATCCGCAAAAGGCACTGTAATTGCAGAAATTCTTCCGTCAATCGACAATCTCGAAAGAGCATTGGCGCAGGACGGCGCAGATTACGACTCATTGAAAAAAGGTGTTGAAATGACGCTTTCAAGTTTAATGAGCGCGCTTGAAAAATTAGGTGTTGAATCCTTTGGCGAAAGCGGAGACGAGTTCGACCCGAATTGTCACAACGCAGTAATGCATGTTGAAGACGACAATTACGGCGAAAATGTAGTAACCGATGTTTTCCAAAAAGGATATAAAATAAACAACAAGGTTATCAGAACAGCTATGGTTAAAACAGCAAACTGACAACAAATCATAAACAAACAAAGGAGATATTTATCATGGCTAAAATTATCGGTATTGACTTAGGTACAACAAACAGCTGCGTATCTGTTATCGAGGGCGGCGATCCCGTCGTTATCGCAAACGCAGAAGGCACAAGAACAACTCCGTCGGTTGTTGCATTTTCAAAAGACGGAGAAAGAATGGTCGGCGCAGTAGCAAAGCGTCAGGCTATCACAAACCCGGACAAAACAATTTCTTCAATCAAGAGACATATGGGCTCGGATTACAAAGTAAACATTGACGGCAAGGGCTATACCCCGCAGGAAATCAGCGCCATCATTCTTCAAAAGCTTAAGGGCGATGCAGAGGCTTATCTCGGCACACCTGTAACAGAGGCAGTTATCACCGTTCCGGCATACTTCACAGACGCACAGCGTCAGGCAACAAAGGACGCAGGCAAAATCGCAGGTCTTGATGTAAAGAGAATCATCAACGAGCCTACCGCAGCAGCACTTGCATTCGGCATTGATAAAGAGGATGACCAAAAGGTAATGGTTTACGACCTCGGCGGCGGCACATTCGATGTATCTATCATTGAAATGGGCGACGGCGTTCAGGAAGTTCTTGCAACAGCAGGTAACAACCACCTCGGCGGTGACGATTTTGATAAAAAGATTATGGATTGGCTTGTAGCCGATTTCAAGGCACAAAACGGCATCGACCTTTCGGGCGACAAAATGGCTATGCAGAGAATTAAGGAAGCAGCAGAAAAGGCAAAGATTGACCTTTCGGGCATGACAACTGCTCAAATCTCACTTCCGTTCATCACAGCAGACGCAACAGGTCCTAAGCACCTTGAGGCTACACTTTCGAGAGCAAAGTTCAACGAAATGACAGCAGACCTTGTTGAAGCAACAATGGGTCCCGTTCGTCAGGCAATGAGCGACTCGGGTCTTTCAATGAACGATATTGACAAAATCCTCCTTGTCGGCGGTTCAACCCGTATTCCGGCTGTTCAGGAAGCAATCAAAAAGTTCTCGGGCAAAGAGCCTTTCAAGGGTATCAACCCCGATGAATGCGTTGCTATCGGCGCTGCTATCCAAGGCGGCGTACTCGGCGGCGATGTTAAAGGTATGGTACTTCTTGATGTTGCACCGCTTTCACTCGGTATCGAAACAATGGGCGGCGTAAACACAGTTATCATTGAGCGTAACACAACAATTCCTACAAAGAAATCACAAATCTTCTCAACAGCTGCAGATAACCAAACTTCGGTTGAAGTTCATGTTCTCCAAGGTGAAAGACAATTTGCAAAAGACAACAAGACTTTGGGTATGTTCCATCTTGACGGCATTCTTCCTGCAAGGCGCGGCACACCGCAAATCGAGGTAACATTTGATATTGATGCAAACGGCATCGTTCATGTATCGGCTAAGGACCTCGGCACAGGCAAGGAGCAGCACATCTCCATCACAGCATCTTCAAATATGTCTAAAGAAGACATTGAAAAAGCTGTTCACGAGGCAGAGCAATTTGCCGAAGAAGATAAGAAAAAGAGAGAGGCTGTCGACCTCAGAAACAACGCAGAGCAGATGGTATATCAGACAGAACAGCTTATCAGCGAAAACGGCGACAAGTTCTCTGCTGATGACAAATCGGCACTTGAAACAAAGCTTGAAGCTCTCAAAGAGGCTCTTAAGGGCGAAAACACAGACGCAATCAAGTCTGCTCAAGAGGATTTGACAAACAAATTCTATGAAGTATCACAAAAGCTTTACAACGCGGCCAATGCGGCACAGGGCGCACAGGCAGGTCCTCAGGCAGGACCTCAACCGGGCGCAGATGCACAACAGGCTGATTACACAGACACAGACTACACAGAGGTTGACGACAACTAATCACAATTAAAGCAAAAATCAATCCCACCATTTGCGGTGGGATTGATTTGAAAATTTCTATCTATACACGGAGGCAAATATGCCTGAAGAAAAAAGAGACTATTACGAGGTGCTCGGCGTAAGCAAAAACGCCTCGGAAGATGAAATAAAAAAAGCATACAGAAAAACCGCAAAAAAATATCACCCCGACCTTAACCCCGACGACCCGACAGCAGAGGAAAAATTCAAAGAATGCAACGAGGCGTACGAGGTTTTGTCCGACCCTGACAAAAAGGCAAAATATGACCAATTCGGTTTTGCCGGAGTTGACCCCAACTACGGTGCAGGTCAAGGCGGATACGGCGGCGCAGGCGGCTTTGGCTTTGACGGCGACATTGATTTGGGCGATATTTTCTCCTCATTCTTCGGCGGCGGTCAAGGAGGTTTCGGCGGATTCGGCACAAGAAATCCGAACGCTCCCAGAAAGGGTCGCGATATTCAGACATCAATTACTATCAGTTTTGAAGAAGCGGCAAAAGGCTGTAAAAAGACTGTTGACATATCAAGAGTTGAGGACTGCTCACAGTGCCACGGCACAGGTGCAGAGCCGGGTACCGACCTTAAAACCTGCCCAGAATGTCAAGGCAAGGGCTATGTAACCGTTCAACAGCGCACCTTCCTCGGAATGAGCACCTCAACTGTTGCGTGCTCGCACTGCGGCGGCAAAGGCAAAATCGTTGAACACCCGTGCTCAAAATGCAACGGCAAAGGCAAAGTCCGCAAAAAGACAAAAATCGACATTAATATCCCTGCAGGTATTGACGACCGTCAAGCTGTCAATGCAAGAGGTATGGGCGACAGCGGTGTGAACGGCGGCCCGAGCGGCGATTTGAGAGTTGTTGTCAATGTCAAGCCGAGCAAAGACTTTGAGCGTGACGGATATGACCTTTGGTATGAAAAGCATGTCAGCATAGTTGAGGCTACGCTCGGCGCAGAACTTCGCGTGCCGACACTCGACGGCGATGTTAAATACACAATGCCGGCAGGCACACAGCCGCACGAGGTGTTTAAGCTCCGCGGCAAGGGTATTCAGCGCATCGGCTCAACCGGCAAAGGCGATTTGTATGTCAGAGTTATTGTTGACATACCGAAGAATGTTTCTGCCGAGCAAAAGGAATTGCTTAAACAATTCGACAAAACCTATACAGGTCCCGGAAAAGGCGGCAAAGAAGGCTTTTTTGACAAATTCAAGAAAAAATAAATACATCACTGCAAAATAAAACCGACAGTCATCAGTGACTGTCGGTTTTGTTATTTATTGCCTTTTATTTTGAGCTTTTTGGCATATATTTATAAAGCTCAATTGCAAATTTGTTAATGGGCAGCGTTTGAACAAGAACTTTGCCCGGTCCCGTAATAACGGTATTAAACAAACCCTCACCGCCGAAAAGAACATTTTTAACGCCGCTAACGGTTTGAACATCCATTTTGCAGGTTGCGTCCATCATTGCAAGGTGACCGGTATCGAGAACCAGCTGCTGACCCTGCGCAAGATTGTATTCGACAACGGAGCCGTCAAGCTCTACAAAAACTATTCCCTCACCGTCAAACTTTTGCATAATAAAACCCTCGCCGCCGAAAAGGCCGCCGCTGAGGCTCTTTTTGAAATAAACGGACATATTAACGCCCGGAGTTGACGCCAAAAATGCGCTTTTTTGGCAAATAATCTCCTGACCGGGATGAATTTCAATAGCACGAATTTCGCCCGGGCAGCAGCTTGTGAACGCAATCAATCCGTTTCCGCCGCGGCAGGTGTATCTGTTTTGGAACATTTTGTCGCCGGAAAACATTCTGCCGATAGCCTTGCCTAAACCGCCGTTTGTGGTTGTTTCCATAACCATATTTGGCGACATCCAACTCATTCCGCCGCCCTCGGTAATCATCTGCTCTCCGTCATTAAGCGTGCAGATAACAGCCGGAAACGGCGCACCCTTAATCTCATATTGCATAAGCATTCTCCTTTCATCGTCATGCCGCGATTTATTCAATCGGCGACAGCATTGCTTATATATTCACATAATATCATATATGAAAGAATTTGGCAATAAATAATTAATTTGTAAGTTTTTTATATTGAACTTATCAAATAATAGGTATATAATTACAATGAAAAATTAAGAATATTTACAGGAGCAATGTATGAACAGTTTTATGGACAGGGAGTTCTTACTTGACACGCAAACGGCACAAAAGCTTTTTCACGAATATGCCGAAAATATGCCGATTTGCGACTATCATTGTCATTTAAGCCCAAAAGAAATTTATGAAAACGAACAACCGGCAGACATTTCACAGCTTTGGCTGTCGGGTGACCACTACAAATGGCGTGCAATGCGCAGTTGCGGCATTGATGAAAAGTATTGCACAGGCGACGCATCGCCAAAAGAAAAATTTGTTAAATTTGCCGAAGCACTGCAATATTGCATAGGCAATCCGCTTTATCATTGGGCGCATATTGAGCTTCAAAGATATTTCGGCATTGACACACCGCTTAACGCAAAAACGGCAGAGGATATTTACGAGAGAGCGAACGCCGCAATGGCAAAGGGCGATTTCAGACCGCAATCGCTCATCACAAAATCGAATGTTAAGGTTGTTTGCACAACAGATGACCCGATTGACAGCCTTGAATATCACAAACTGCTCAAAAATGTTGACGGCTTTGATTGCAAGGTGCTTCCGAGTTTCAGACCCGACAAAGCGCTCAACATAAATCTTGACGGCTTTGCCGAATATATCAAATCGCTTGCAGAAGCTGCACAACTTGAAATCAGCGACTACCGCGATGTTATCACCGCGCTTTTAAAGAGAGCTGACTATTTCAACGAAGTCGGATGCAAGGTGTCCGATCAGGCATTTGAATATGTCCCCTGCTCACCTGCCGACGATAGCGAAATCAATGCGGTATTCACAAAGGCAATGAACGGCGAGCAAATCAGCAACAGCGAGGCAGACATTTATAAAACAGCAATAATGAAAGCTCTCGGCGAAAAATACCACGAACTTGATTGGGCGATGGAAATTCACATCGGCGCTATCAGAAACAATTCGACAAGAATGTTTAAAAAAATCGGCGCAGACACGGGATTTGACAGCGTGGGCGACTGCGAAATCGCAAAAAATCTTTCACGCTTTCTCGATATGCTCGACAGTGAGGGCAAACTGCCGAAAACAATTTTGTTCAACCTTAACGACAAGGACAACACCGTGCTTGCAACAATGCTCGGCAATTTCCAATCATCGGAGGCAGAGTCAAAAATTCAATTCGGACCGGCTTGGTGGTTTCTTGACACGATGGACGGCATGACCGCACAGATGAAATCACTCGGCAATCTCGGCGTGCTCGGCAAATTTGTCGGAATGGAAACAGACTCGCGCTCTTTCACATCATATGGCAGACACGAATATTTCAGAAGAATTATGTGCCGCCTGCTCGGCAGATGGATTGAGGACGGCTGGTATGCCTTTGACGAGGAGATTGTTAAGGAAATCGTTCAGGGCATTTGCTACAACAACGCAATCAAATATTTTAACTTTTAATATATAGGAGGAACTGTAATGAACCTTAATTTAAGACCTAAAGAGGAATGCGCATTTGACGAAATTTCTCTCGGTGAAATTATGCTCAGACTCGATCCGGGCGAAGGAAGAATTAAAACAGCGCGCTCATTCCGCGCATGGGAAGGCGGCGGCGAATACAATGTTGCCCGCGGTCTTCGCAGATGCTTCGGCCTCAAGACATCCGTTGTCACCGCATTTGCGGAAAATGAGGTCGGCTATCTTATGGAGGATTTAATTCTTCAGGGCGGCGTTGACACATCGCTTATTAAATGGGTTCCGTATGACGGAATCGGCAGAACTGTCAGAAACGGTATCAACTTCACAGAGCGCGGATACGGCATCAGAGGTGCAGTAGGCGCATCGGACAGAGGCAACACCGCAGCATCACAAATCAAACCCGGCGACATTGATTGGGACTATATCTTCGGCACACTCGGCGTGAGATGGCTCCATACCGGCGGAATTTATGCGGCTCTCAGCGAAACTGCAGCCGAAACTGTAATCGAAGCTGTTAAAAAGGCAAAACAGTACGGCACAATTGTGTCTTATGACCTTAATTATCGCCCGTCACTTTGGAAAGGCATCGGCGGTCAGGCAAAGGCTCAAGAGGTTAACAAGGAAATCGCAAAGTATGTTGATGTTATGATCGGTAACGAAGAGGATTTCACCGCATCTCTCGGCTTTGAGGTTGAGGGCAACGACAAGGACCTCAAGTCGCTCAATATGGACGGCTACTACAAGATGATTGAAACCGTTACAAAGGCTTATCCAAACTTCAAAGTAATCGCAACAACACTCCGCACCGTTAAAACCGCAACCGTTAACGATTGGAAAGCAATCTGCTGGGCTGACGGCAAGATTTACAACTCGCTTGAATTCCCGGGTCTTGAAATTCTTGACCGTGTAGGCGGCGGAGACAGCTTTGCATCGGGTCTTATTTACGGACTTATGACATATGAAGACGCACAAAAGGCAGTTAACTACGGCGTTGTTCACGGCGCACTTGCAATGACAACACCGGGCGACACTTCAATGGCATCGCTCAAAGAGGTTGAGGCAAAGGTTAACGGCGCAGGCGCAAGAGTACAAAGATAATAAATCATCAAGGATTGGAGATAAACTATGTCTAACAAAATCGAAACACTTGCAAAAATTCAAGAGGTAGGTATTGTTGCCGTTGTTCGTGCAACATCTATCGAACAGGCTGAAAAAATCACAGACGCATGCATCGCAGGCGGCGTTGCGGCAATTGAATTGACATTCACTGTTCCTCACGCAGACAAACTTATTGAGGCAATGAAAGCAAAATACACAAGCGGCGAAATCATCATCGGCGCAGGCACCGTTATGGATGCCGCAACTGCAAGAATTGCTATTCTTGCCGGAGCAGAATATATTGTTTCACCTTATTTTGACCCTGAAACAGTAAAGACTTGTAACAGATACGGCGTTCCTTCAATGCCGGGCATTTATACACCGACTGAGGCTGTTGCGGCTATGGAATGCGGCGCAGATGTTCTTAAGGTATTTCCCGGTGACATTGCAGGTCCGAGATTTATCAAGGACATTCACGGCCCGATTCCAAACGCAGTAATGATGCCGTCGGGCGGCGTTGATGTTGACAATGTTAAGGATTGGATTAAGGCAGGCGCAATCGCTTGCGGCGCAGGCTCATCGCTTATCGCAGGCGCAAAAACAGGCGACTATGACAAAATCACCGAAACCGGCAAAATCTTTGTTCAGAGAATCAAAGAGGCAAGAGCCGAAATGGCAAAATAATCAAACAAAACACACGCAAAAGCCGTCCCTTGGGAGTATCCCTCGGGGCGGCTTTGTCATAAACCGAAATTAAACATTCATAAACTATTATTAAACACAATAAATTATGTCTTGAAAATACGGGGCTTATTTGGTATCATTGATATGAAATAAATTAAACCGATTTTTCGGTGGGAAGGAACGGATTATGAATCCTATTTTAATCGCGGCAACACTCGGCGACAAAATCGACAGCACATTTTTCGGTTTTGATGTTTGGGTGTTCAAATTTTTCGGAGGTATGCAAAACGGCTTTTTGACAACCGTTGCAAAAATTTTCACCTCCTTCGGTGACGAAAACTTTGTTATTCCTATGGCAGTCCTCGCAGTAGTGCTTTGCTTTTTCAAAAAGACGAGAAAACTCGGCTTTTCTATGCTTTTTGCAATCGCCATAGGCACGATAGTGACGAATGTCATAGTTAAACCGGCTGTTTTGCGCGTAAGACCGTACAACACGCTTCAATCGACCTCTGCGTGGGCAGAATACAGCAAGTGGTACATAGGCGCAGGCGCACTCAGCGAGAGCGACTACTCATTCCCGTCGGGTCACACAACCGCGGCATTTGAGCTTGCAGTATCCGTTGCGCTTTGTTTGAGAGAAAAGGGCAAGAAAAAACTTTCTTGGATACCGCCCGTTATCGCAATTTGCACAATGGGCTCAAGAGTATATTTGATGGTACACTATGCAACAGATGTAATCGGCGGTCTTATCGTGGGCACAATTTCAGGCGTTTTGGCATTCTGCCTTGCTAAACTTGCGTGCATGATTTTTGAAAAAGTCAAATTCCTTGACAGCATTGACGCCGAAAAGGTTGTAAAAAAGATAACCAAAAAAGATATTTCGCCAAAGGCAGGAACCGCAACAATTTTGGCGGCAACATTCATCATCTTCCTTATCGCATTTGTTCCGTCGCTTTCAAGCAGTGACAAGCCGCGCTGTGATTACAACGCAGAGCTTTCACAGCAATACGGAATCGAGGCGGAATACAACTGCTATAACGAGGCTAAAACAGACGAAAAGAAATACCCCGAGCTTCAAGAATATAAAGGCAAACATTTTTGCAAAATCCACTACAAACAATTAAGCGGTCAAACAAAATGACAAAAAAGCATTTTAAAACGGCTGTAATTATTGTATCGCTTGCCGCCGTTATCGCCGCTTTTTGCGGATGCTCAAAGTTAGAGAACAACGAGCAAAGCTCAACCGCCGACGCGCAATCTCAAACCGTTTCGCAAACGGCGCAGTCAACAGAGCAAGGCTCGCAATCGGCATCATCGGCGCGTATATATTATGACCGATACGGCAAGGAGCACTCGTCATACGAAACCCTGCCGCTTTATGACAGCGAGGGCAATGCTTACACCTTTGTCAACCAATCAAAAAACTCGTATTATAAAGACGAAAACGGCAACAAATATCCGTCGCGCCGCTGTTTCGTTGACAAGCAAAGCAATTTTATATACGACAAAAACGGCGAAATCACGCTGAGTGACGACGGAATGTCGGCAACCGGTAAGGACGGAACTGTATATTACCCTGCCGAAACTGTTATTTGGGATGTTGACGGAAACCTTGTGACAGTATTCGGTTTCGGCGAAACAATAAGATAATTTATCACACACTGCATCTTAAAATTTAAGGTGCAGTTTTCTGTTGCAAAAAATCAAAATCGGATATATAATACACTGATAAAGAAGGGATTAAGGTGAAAAAGAACAAGACAAAAAAGACAAAATCAACCTCTATGACAGAGGGCAACATATTCAAACAGCTGTTTTTCTTTTCGGTGCCGCTGATACTCGGCAATCTGTTGCAACAATTATATAACACCGCGGATTCAATCGTAGTGGGCAACTTTGCGGGCAGCAATGCGCTTGCGGCAGTCGGCTCGGGCACGGCTCTTATTAATTTGCTTATTGCTTTTGCGCAAGGCACGGCAGTCGGCGCAGGAGTTATTATCGCGCAGTACATAGGTGCAAAAAACAAAGAAAAGCTCTCAACCGCAGTTCACACATCAATGGCAATCGGCATTATAATCGGCGCAATAATCACGGTTGTGGGCGTTTTATTCAGCAAGCCGTTGCTTATATGGATGAAAACGCCGAGCGAAGTTTTGGACGATTCCGTAAGATATTTGAGGATTTTCTTCGGCGGATTGATTTTTAACATCATATACAATATGGCGGCAGGAATTATGAATTCCGCAGGCAACTCAAAGCGCTCACTGAGATACCTTGCCTACGCCTCAATCACAAACATTGTGCTTGATTTGGTGTTTGTCGCATGGTTTAAAATGGGCGTAACCGGCGCGGCTGTTGCAACCGACATAAGCCAGCTTGTTTCAAGCGTTTTTGCCGTATTGTATCTGATGAGAGTCAAAGAGGATTACAGGCTCAGCCTCAAAAAAATCAGGCTTGATAAAAGCACGGCACGCCTAATAATCAAAATCGGCTTGCCGACGGGTCTGCAAAATATGGTTATATCCCTTTCCAATGTACTTGTGCAGTCGGGTATAAACGGTTTCGGCGCAACTGCAATGGCAGGATACAGCGCATATATCAAGGTTGACGGCTTTAACATTCTGCCGGTGCTCAGTTTCAGCATGGCTGTCACAACCTTTGTCGGTCAAAACTACGGCGCAGGAAACCACAAGCGTATGAAACAGGGCATGTGGGTGACGCTTGCGATGACAACGGTTTATACGATAATCACAGGTGTGTTACTGCTGACATTTTCGCACCCGATAATCAGAATGTTTTCGGCAGACGAGGCGGTAATTTATTACGGCGCGGAGGCAATGAAATATTTCTGTCCGTTTTATTGGATGCTCGGAATACTCAACTGCCTTGCAGGCACTGTCAGGGGAACGGGCAAAACAGTGCCGCCTATGATAATAATGCTCATATCAATGTGTCTGTTTCGTATAGTATGGATAAAATTCGCCATGCCGCAGTTTGATTCAATAGACGGTATCTTTATCCTCTACCCTATTTCATGGGCTATAGGCGCCGTTATGATGGTGCTTTACACGATATTCGGCGAATGGCAAAACCCGTTGCAAAAAGGCGAAGATTAAAGATTAAAAATCATATAATAATATACAACATAAAACGGAATGTATCTAAACGATACATTCCGTTTTGGTTTCTTTGCAAATATAGTACCAGTGACAGTCGCTGCAAATGCTCTCGGGGTGCGGAGTTTTTCCGTCGGCAAGCGCATTTTTAACGGCTTTGTCATAGCCTTTGACCTTGACCTCCTCGGCGCAAACGCCGCCTTTATTGTTCGGACAAGCTGCACAAATATCGTCGCATGTGTCAACAAGCGTATAGTCGCCGCTTTTCATTTTTTCGCTGACAGCACGCATATTTTTGCAAAATGCGTCACTGTAGCCCTCGCCGATAAATCGCGGCGCACACATCAAATGGTGATACCTGATTCTCATTATTTAATAAATCTTTTGAGGCGGTTTGTAAGAACAGCCGCAATAACAATTTTAACAGCGTCCGGAATGAGGAACGGCACAACGCACATACCGAGAATTGCGCCAACGCCCATCGGAGTGCCCTTGTTTGTATAAACAATTGCAAACCAAGCGGTGCCGAACGCATAGCAAACAAGAATGCCGATTATCATTGAAACAACAAGTGCCCAAAGTTTGTTTGTTTTGTCGGCAGTGATGCCTACAATCAATGCGGTGAAAATAAAGCCGATAATGTATCCGCCGGTTGCGCCGCCGATAACGCCGAGACCGCTTGAAAAGCCGGCAAATACAGGAACGCCGATTGCACCGAGAAGAATATAAACAACCGTTGCGATAACTCCCCTTTTAGCGCCGAAAAGGCTTGCAATGAGAACAACGCCCATTGTCTGCAATGTAATCGGAACTGTCGGAAGAGGAATTGAAATCCACGAGCAAACGGCAATCAACGCCGCCGAAAGACCGATATACACAAGGTCGATAACTCTGAATTTTGATTTTGATTTTTCTGTTTTTGCTTCACTCATAATATTTGATATTACCTTTCAAAAAATTGCTCTGTTTTTTAAGAACAAAAATATTATATCAGCAAAAATGAGATTGTCAACCATAACTTCCGATTGGGTTTACAATTAAAAATGCTCTCATACGAGAGCATCAAAATCATCTTATTTTAATAATGTCGTTGAAAACGGCGGTCATTTTTTTGCTTATATTCAAATCCATATGGAGCGAGCCGAAAAACCAATGATTGTATTCAACGCTTTTCATAAGCTCCTGAAGATAGGTATTAAGCGGAGTGAGTCGCATCTCCTGATTTTTATGCAGTCGGATAAAATCCTTTGCGATAGCAGGAGCCTCGTGTGTGATGACATAATCGACCTTAAAATCATTGTCCTTAAGGTTTCTTGCGCCGTTCATAAGCTCCTCGGCGCTCGGCATTTCCTCTTTCCACCAGGTTTCGCCCTCGGTGCGCATTTCGCGGTCGTCGCTTTCGCCGCCGCCCATGCAGAAGAAAGTTTTTTTATCAAATGTATATATTTCGCCGCGCAAAAGCTGAAAAATATTCGGCGCGATTTTGTGCGCATTGCCGCCCTTAAAGCGATAATCCTTGTACGAATTTAAAATATCGAAATTTTCGTGAGCGCCGTCAACGAAACAGATGGTGTATTTCTTTTTTTCAAGCGTTTGAAGCGCCTTTTTTTCCTTATCCGACCTATCCCACAAAAAGCCGAAATCGCCGCACACGATAAGTATATCCTCATCGGTCAGCTTTTTGAGCTTCGGGTCCTTAAAAAAACTTATATCCCCGTGGGTATCACCGGTAACATAAACCATAATTTGCCTCCAAATAAATCGTTTTAAAACAATTTAATGCTTTTATTATGTAAAAAAATGTGTTAAGATAATATATATAATATATTTTATTTTGAAAGGTGTCAAGTCTATGAAAAAACTGCTGTCTTTTTTTATGACTTTGAATATAATAATCATCTCCGTTTTTTGTGCTCCGATTGCATCAATTGCGGCTGACGGCGACACAAAAAAATCGACCGACGGAATTTATCAGGTAAACACAAAGGTTTATGCCGACGCATATATGCTCATAAATCTTGATGACAATACATACCCCGTAATTGCATCAAAAAATGCAGAAAAGAAAAAATATCCCGCGTCACTCACCAAAATAGTAACCGCAATGGTAACACTGAATAATGTGAACGATTTGTCGCAAAAAACAACCGTTTCAAAAAGAGCTATTGAATCGCTTTACGGTACGGGCGCACAGGTTGCGGGGCTGAAAATCGGCGACGAAATCACGATTGAACAGTTATTGTATCTCACCATGGTGCACTCCGCGTGCGACGCATGCCAGGTGCTTGCCGATTATGTCGGCAGCGGTGTTGACGGATTTGTAAAGATGATGAACGATTGGGTTAAATCGCTCGGCTGCACAAACACAAATTTTGTAAATCCCGACGGCTTGCACGACGAAAACCACTACACAACTGCTGCGGATATGGCAACAATCACTCTTGCTGCGATGAAGAATGACACATTCAACAAAATATCGTCAACGCAAAGTTACGAATATAACGGCAGAAAGTTCATTCACACAAACTATATGCTGGACAAGTATCATATTTCGTATTACTACGAATATGCGCAGGGTATCAAAACCGGCTCAACAGAGCAGGCGGGCTATTGCGTAATAACAAAAGCGTCAAAAGACGGCTACAACTACCTTGCGGTTGTTATGGACTCTCCCAAACAGTCTATCGACGGAATAATGACAAAATGCTCATTCATCGACGCGGCAACGCTTTTTGATTGGGCTTTCAACAGTCTTAAATATTCAACAGTTGTAAGGCAAAATGCTGTTGTATCCGAAGTTGCCGTTGAAAACGGAAAAGACGCCGACACCGTTCAGCTTGTTGCCGAAAAAGACATCACAACGCTTGTGCCGACTTCGCTCGACCCGTCGGCAGTAATCATAGAGCCGCAAAATCCGCCGTCAGCACTGAACGCACCGATTAAAAAGGGGCAGGTTGTTTGCACGGCTAACATTATTTACGGCGACCGTGTTATCGAAAAGGTCAACCTTGTTGCCGCAAACAGCATCGAGCTTTCAACATTTTTGAAAATTCTAAATTCACTCAAAAAATTCTTTAAAAACAAAATAGTAATCAGCTTGATTGTTTTGATTATACTCGCAATTATTGCATATATTGCGGTGTTTATAATCAGAAGCCAAAAAGACAAAAAACGCATAACCCAAAAACGCCGCCGTCAGGAGGAGCTTGACAGGCAAAACGGCTACGGCGATGACGACGATTATCTTCCGCCGCCGAAAAGATATTAAAGAGGTGACAAAAATGCTTTTACCCGAGGATCCGTATATGCTTTTAAGCGTTGTTAATATGAAACTGCGTGACTCCTATCCGTCGCTCGACGCATTGTGCGAGGATTTGGAGATTGACCGCGAAGAATTGGAGGCAAAGCTGAAGTCTGTCGGATTTGTTTACGACTCGAAAAACAAAAAGTTTTATTAATCAAACCATATGATTTTAAGGAGGTGAGCGCTTGGCTGATTTATCCCCCGAGGGACACCGCAAAAGAATGAAGGAGCGATATATAAAAGGCACAAGCGACACACTCGACGATCATCATTTACTTGAGCTTTTGCTGTTTTATTCAATACCGAGAAAAGATGTTAAACCCGTTGCTTACAACATTTTGAACCGTTACAAAACGCTTGATAATGTGTTTGCCGCAGAATACGAGGATTTGCTGAGTATTGACGGCGTGGGCGAAAGCACGGCAATGATAATCAAACTTATCAACGATATTAATAAGCGAATAGACACCGACAAAAACAAAAATATCAAGCGGCTTTCGAGCTATGCCGAGGCAAAGGAATACGCAAGCAATATTTTGCGCAACCTGCCGACGGAGCGTATAATCGTCATTTCGCTTGACAACAAGTTAAACATAATCAACACCGAAACGGTTGCGGACGGCACGGTTAATTTTGCCGGCGTTGACCCTAAAAAGATAATCAAATGCGTTTTGAGAGACAACGCCGCGTCCGTTATAATAGCGCACAACCATCCGCACGGTGACCCTGCGCCGTCGCCTGCCGATGTTGATTTTACAGCGGATTTGCTGAATATTTTAAGGAATTTGAATATTCCGCTTAACGACCACATAATAGTCGGCGACAGAGATGCAATATCAATGAGCCAAATGCCGCGCTATGCACACTTTTTTGATTAAATACGGACTAAAAAATTGCGAAAGAAGTAAATCCTTCTTTCGCATTTTTTATATACATATACTCATTTATGATATTTTCCGTTATTTGAAATTGAAAACGCTCTGTAAATCTGCTCGAGCAAAACAACACGCATAAGTTGATGCGGCAATGTCATTTTGCTGAATGAGAGTTTAAATTTTGAAAGCGATTTGACATCGTTTGACAAGCCGAACGAGCCACCTATAATGAATGTAACCTCGCCGAAGCCCGAAAGCGACGCAGTTTCGAGTTTTTTTGAAAAATCCTCGCTTGAAAGCTGACTGCCCTCAATGCAAAGCGGAATGACATAACTGCCCTTCGGGATTTTTGAAATAATACGCTCGCCCTCTTTTTCGATTACGCGCGCAATCTCGGCATGCGACGGATTGTCGGAGCATCGTTCCTCGTTTATTTCAACAACATTCACCTTTGAGTAAGCCGAAAGCCGCTTTAAATATTCGTCGCACGCGGCGGTGAGATATTTTTCCTTAAGCCGTCCGACTGCAATTACAGTAACCTTAATCATAAAACAATGGGCCTTTCGCTGTTTACTGGAGATGAAACACGGAGCCTGTAATCCACATTTTCGGCAAAGCCTGCATCAGAGAGCGCGGCAACCGTTGTTTGGCGCGCCACATCCGGATGATTGTTTTCACGGCTTAAATGCGCAAGGCAAAAACGGGTTGTACCGCCCTTCGCAAGCTCTGCGGCAAAAACGGCGCATGCATCGTTTGAAAGATGCCCTCTTTCCGACATAATGCGCTTTTTGAGCTGATACGGATAAAAACCGTTTTCAAGCATTTTTGTTTCGTGGTTTGATTCGAGAAAAACAAGGTCACTGCCTGCAAGCGCCGAATGAGCGCCGTCTGTCACAAAACCGGTGTCGGTGCAGACGGAAACGGACCTGCCGCCCGGCAAATTAAAACGGTAGCCAACACATGCAACGCTGTCATGACTGAGTTTAAACGGTAAAATTTCAACGCCCGAAAGCTCCATATTTTCACTGATTGCCTCGGCTGATATGTACTCGTTAACATCACCGCCGTCGCGCATTTTGTCAAGCACATCTGCTTGCGCAAAAACAGGTATGTTATATTTTTTGGCAAACACTCGAATGCCCTTGATATGGTCGATATGCTCGTGTGTAACAAAAACGGCTGTTAAATCCTGCGGATTTTCGCCGATTGACGAAAGCGCCTCGCCTATCCTTTTGGCACTGACTCCCGCATCAACAAGAAATTTGGCATTTCCGCCCGATATAAAAATTGAATTTCCGCTGCTGCCGGAAAAAAGCTGGCACGCCTTTGCCATAAAATTTTCAACACCCTTCTGCATAAAAATAAAAATCGCTGTGTCTAACAGTCAAAACAAAACCCGGTGAAAAAGCACCGGGTATTTCTTATATTGAATATTAACCTGCCGACTGAACAGCCGTGCTCTCCTCAACATGAACACGCCTAATATCCGCGCCGAGCGATGAGAACTTCACAACAACATCCTCATATCCTCTGTCAACATATTGAATATTCTCAACAATAGTTGTTCCCTCGGCAACCATACCGGCAATAATCATTGCGGCGCCTGCTCTGAGGTCGGTTGCTTTAACCTTAACACCTGTGAGCTGTTTAACACCCTCAATAACGGCAACCTTGCCGTCAACCTGAATGTTTGCGCCCATTCGCAAAAGCTGACCGACATATTGGAAGCGGTTGTCCCACACACTTTCGGACAATATGCTTGTTCCGTGAGCGATTGAAAGCAAAACTGCCATCTGCGGTTGCATATCGGTTGGAAAACCGGGATGCGGCATAGTTTTGACATTGCACTTGTTAAGCGGCTTGAAGCGTGTAACACGAACTGCATCGTCATACTCGATTATCTCTGCGCCTGCCTCCTCAAGTTTTGCACTGATTGACTCAAGATGCTTGGGGATAACATTTTTAACAAGCACATCGCCGCCGCACGCAGCAGCCGCAACCATATAGGTGCCTGCCTCGATTTGGTCGGGAATGATAGAATATGTGCAACCGTGCATTTTTTCAACACCGCGGATTTTGATAACATCCGTGCCTGCGCCGCGAACATCCGCACCCATCGAGTTTAAGAAGTTTGCCAAATCAACGATATGCGGCTCTTTAGCGGCATTTTCGATGATTGTAAGCCCTCTTGCGAGGACAGCGGCAAGCATAACATTTATAGTAGCACCGACGGAAACAACATCCATATAAATAGATGTGCCGACAAGTTTTTCAGCCTTTGCGCAAACCATTCCGTCGATAATATCAACATCAGCACCGAGCATTTCAAAACCCTTTACATGCTGATCAATCGGTCTTACGCCGAAATTACAGCCGCCCGGCATTGCAACCTCTGCCTTTTTAAATCTTCCGAGCATTGCGCCGATAAGATAATAGCTTGCTCTGAAATGTGATGTAAGCTCGTAAGGAACGCTTTGGTTGCAAATATGTGAAGAATCAATTTCGATTGTGTCTTTATTAATAAGCTTTACATTAGCGCCCATTCTGTCGAGTATCTCGATAATCAGCTGAACATCGCTGATTTGCGGTATGTTTTCTATTCTGACCTTGTCATCGGCAAGTATTGCCGCAGGGATAATTGCGACAGCGGCATTTTTTGCGCCGCTGATATTAACTTCGCCGAATAATTCGTGACCGCCGTTAATAACAAAATTTTCCAAATTTACTCCCCCTAATTTATGGGACTTCTCATCTATATAAATAGTATTATTTTTAAAACATTAAATATGTATTCCATATTTAATTGATATTATACCAAAAAATGCGCACAAAAGGAATAAATCCCTAATCATTTTATCCAAAATGTAACCATTAAAGCCACCACATACGATACTGACGAGAGATTTAGACGCAATATATAGTATATTATCAAAATTTATATCAAATTCAACAAAATCTTGTTGCTTGATTTTGTAACAAAAAGGTAACACATTATTACATAAAAGTCAATAGTTTAGGGCTTAAATTTATAAAATTTTATCATTCTTTTTGTGACGATTGCACCTGCCGCACCGACTGCCGCACCGCACACCGCGCCGACTGCCAAAAGCACCGGCAGGTAATAGAAAATTTTGGAATTTTCCATAACAATCGCGGCAACCATGATTTGACCCGTGTTGTGTAGCGCACCGCCCAAAACAGAAACGCCCATAATCGAGAATCGGCTGTTGTTTTTGCTCAAACTCGCCATTGCAGCAAACGAAATAACGCCGCCGGCAAAGCTGTAAAGCAGAGAAAATGCGCCGCTGAAAACAAGGCCCGAAATAAGTATTCGCACCATTGAGATAAAAAATGCGTCGCGCCGCGGTAAAGTATACAGCGCTGACACAACAACAATATTTGCAAGCCCGATTTTAATGCCCGGGATGCCGAAATTAAGCGGTATAAGCGTTTCGAGATATGACAAAACAAACGCAAGCGCAATATTCAGCGCAATTATCGAAATCCTTTTTGTTTTGCTCATTTTGCCACTCCGTCAATTTCATTTTCGCCGCCCTCGACCGTCACCGTAACTTTGTTGGGCAGGCAAACTATTGTCTCGCCCGATTTTGAAATGCTTTTGTGGTTTTTGCATATTTTATCGGGACAGTCCGCATATGAAACGCTGACCGCATGATTTTTTATGACAACGGTATTTGTGATTTTGCCGTTGATTTTGACATCGTATGTCGTGTCCTTGTCAAGCGAAAGACGCGCCGCAACAGTCCCGTTTTGCTCGATAACGGCGGTTTTGCCCTCCGACGGCAAAAGCTTAACGCACAAAAAGCCTGCCGCGGCAATAAGAATTATTGAGGCAAAAATTATTATGTCGCCCTTTTTGATTTTAAATCCGTTCAATTTATCAAATCCTCAAATCCGTTTGAATAAGTTATTTTTCCGTTTTTATCTACCCACATTGCGCACAAGCCATCCATTGAATCAACAAGGCGAACGCCGTCCGCAATACTCATATTAAACAGTGCCGTTGACATTGCGTCACATTTTGCGGAATCGTTGCAGACAACCGTCACGGCGGACATATATTCGCTCGGCATAAGCGTGTCGGGGTTGATGATGTGACAGTATTTTTTGCCGCCGACGGTGAATGTGCGCTGATAGTCGCCGCTTGTAACAACACTCAAGCCGTTGCTTGCGCCGACGGTGCAGAGATAATCGCCGCCCGACGGATTTTCAACGGCGATATTGAATTTCGTTTTGCCGTCATTATGCTTTGTGCCGATTGTTTTGACATTTCCGCCGAGCGAAATCACCGCGCTTTGCCAAATACCGTTGTTTTCGATATATTCGGCGATTTTTTCGCAAACAAACCCCTTTGCAATCGCGCCGACATCAAGCGACATATTTTTTGATTTGAGCATAACGGTTGAATTTTTTTCGTCAATAATCAAATCGTTGATATTCGTATATTTAGCGGCATTTTTTAATGTCTTATCATCGGGCACTGCCGCCGTTTTCGGATTTTTGAGCGCATTTTCGCGGCTGTTATGCCAAAGTGAAAGCACACTGCCCATCGCGATATTAACTCTGCCGCCGGTTGAGGAATAAGCATTTTTGCCGTACTTTAAAAGCTCAATAATATCGCTGTCAACTTTGACGGGCGACCCTGCGTTGTCGTTGACGGTCTTTAAATTAACCACGCCTGCGTAATCGGCATAAATATCGAATTTTTGTGAATAGGCTTTAAGAGTATCGTACACAGTGGCAAACCGACCGTTAAACGCCTCCTGCGACGAGTCAACGGCTGATATTGTGCTTGCCGTGTCGAACAAATCGTTAAAACTCTTTGAATATGACTGTGGAGTGTCGCCGTGCGAGCATGCCGCAAGCGGCAATAAAAAAAGGAAGGCGAGAATTATTGAAGCAAGTTTTTTCAAAATTCGTCACCTTCCCTGAAATTATTAAGCTGCGGAGCCTGAATTTATTATACAACAAAATCAAACAAATTTCCACATATGATTGAGCGGACCTGAACCTTTGCCCAAATTGAGGTTTGCTTTAAGCGCGCCCGTGATATATTCTTTGGCGTTTTCAACGCTTTTTTCAAACGAAAAACCCATGGCCAAATTGCACGCAATCGCAGACGAAAGGGTGCATCCGGTGCCGTGAGTGTTATCGTTATCGACACGCTCGCTCTCAAACCAAACGCCTTTGCCGTTTGTAAAGAGCAAATCGTTTGCGGTGTTCACAAGATGACCGCCCTTAATCAAAATTGCGCCGTTATAAAAGTCGGAGATTATCTCTGCCGCTTTTATCATATCGTCGCCGTTTTTGATTTTTAAGCCCGACAAAACCTCCGCCTCGGGGATATTCGGGGTAATCAAATCGGCGGCGGGAATGAGAACATTTTTAACCGTGTCAATCGCCTCATCGGAAAGTAGCTTTGAGCCGCTTGTTGAAACCATAACAGTGTCTACCACAATATTTTTTGCATTGTATTGCTTTAGCTTATCAACAATAACACGAATAATATCGCTGTTTGAAACCATTCCGATTTTAACTGCGTCGGGAAAAATATCGGTGAAAACACAATCAAGCTGATTTGCAACAAAATCGCCGTCGGCTTCAAGGATGCCGTAAACGCCGGTTGTGTTTTGCGCTGTCAGCGCAGTAATGGCGCTCATACCGTAAACGCCGTGCGCCGCCATTGTTTTTAAATCGGCTTGAATACCTGCGCCGCCGCTGCAATCCGAGCCTGCAATAGTTAATACTTTTTTCATGTAATTACTCTTTTCCGGTCATTTGCTTTGATAACCTCAAAAGCTCGCTTGTAGCCGCGCCCACATCGTCCTTTGCAAAAATTGCCGAAACGACAGCCACGCCGTCTATGCCAAGCCCTTTAAGCTTAAGAATATTATGCTCGTTTATTCCGCCGATAGCAACAACGGGAATATCAACAGCACTGCAAATATCGGCAATTATTTTGTGGTCTATATTTGACGCATCAGCCTTTGTCGAGGTTGAAAACGCCGCGCCGACGCCGAGATAGTCTGCACCGTCTGCCTGCGCTTTGAGCGCCTGCTCAACGGTGTTGACGGTCACGCCGATTATTTTATCATCACCGATTATGTTGCGGCACTCAACGGGACCTATATCATTTTGACCGATATGGATGCCGTCGGCATTTGACGCAACAACAACCTCTGCATTATCGTCGATAACAAACGGGACAGCGTATTTGTCCGCTATCTTTTTAACACTTTTTGCTATTGCGATATATTCCTCGGTTGAAATGTTTTTTTCGCGCAGTTGCAAAAATGTTGCGCCCGAAGCCAAAATTTTATCAACCTGATTTTCCAATGTATCGTCCTTAAGCCAATACCTGTCGGTAACGGCATAAAGGAGCATATCCTCGCTTTTAACCTTCATTTCGCACGCCCTTATTCATCAAAAATAGAAACAATTTCGCCGTCCAAAATTCTGTTCATATTCTTAACAGCGCAGAAATTGCCGCACATAGAGCAGGTGTCCTCCTTCTCGGGCTTTGACGATTCACGATAGCGTCTTGCCTTTTCGGGGTCGATTGCGACATCAAACATTTTTTCCCAATCAAGCACCTTGCGCGCCTTGTCCATTTTCAAATCCCAATCAGTTGCACCGGGAAGTCCTTTTGCAATATCTGCCGCATGAGCCGCGATTTTAGAGGCAATGATGCCCTCCTTAACATCGTCGAGATCAGGCAGGCGCAAATGCTCTGCCGGTGTGACATAGCAAAGGAAAGCCGCGCCGTTCATAGCGGCAACAGCACCGCCGATAGCGGCTGTGATATGGTCGTAGCCCGGTGCAATATCAGTAACAAGAGGGCCGAGAACATAAAACGGAGCACCGTGACAAAGAGTTTTTTCAATTTCCATATTAGCGGCAATTTGATTGAGCGGCATGTGACCCGGACCCTCAATCATAACCTGAACATCCTTTTCCCAAGCGCGCTTTGTAAGCTCGCCGAGGGTGATAAGTTCCTCAATCTGCGGAGCGTCTGTTGCATCCATAATACAGCCCGGACGGCAAGCGTCGCCGAGGCTCAATGTAACATCATACTGTTGGCAAATATCGAGGATTTCGTCAAATCTTTCATAAAACGGATTTTCGTTGCCTGTCATTTCCATCCAAGCAAAGATGATTGAGCCGCCGCGTGAAACAATATTCATAAGCCTTTTGTTTCTCTTAAATTTAACAGCTGTTTCCTTATTGATTCCGCAGTGGATTGTCATAAAATCGACGCCATCCTGTGCGTGCATTTTGACAATGTCAATCCACTCGTCGGTTGTGATTTGAATAAGCGGCTTGTGATAATAAACAACCGCGTCATAAATCGGAACGGTGCCTATCATAGCCGGGCATTTTTCGGTGAGAAGACGGCGAAATTTTTGTGTATCGCCGCAGGAGCTGAGGTCCATAATAGCCTCTGCGCCCATGTCAACCGCGCTCTGCACTTTTTCAAGTTCCATGTTAAGGTCCTTGCAGTCCCTCGAAGTACCGAGATTGACATTGATTTTTGTTTTAAGCATTGAACCTACGCCGGCAGGGCTGATTGCCTTGTGATTTTTGTTGCACGGAATAATAGCCGTTCCTGCGGCAACATATTCCATAAGTTTTTCGGGGGCGATGCCCTCTTTTTCGGCAACGGTGCGTATTTCATCGGTGATGATACCCTGTCTTGCGGCATTCATTTGTGTTGTGTAGCTCATAAATTTTACCTCCTTGAAATATAAAAGAGATTTGCCGAAAAAGACAAATCTCAATAAATCTTAATTTCCCTTCGTTGGCATTATCCAAATCAGGTCAAAGGGTCGATACTCAATTATATCCTCTCAGCCGAAAAATCGGCTCCCCTACGCCCTATTCACTTTATAATGCTATTATACAAAAGAAACTGCAAATATTCAAGTGTTATTTTTGAGCCATAAATCCGCTCATAATGCAACCGCCTGCCGCACCGCAGGATTTGAGCACATCAATGTCAGAAAACTTTATTCCGCCGATGGCGTAAACCGGAACGGAAACGGCATTGCAGACATCGCGCAGAAAGTCGAGTCCGCGCGGCGCAACGCCCTTTTTGCAATCGGTTTGAAAAATATGACCCGCTGTGATATATGTTGCGCCGAGGCGTGCCGCCTCAACCGCCTCGTCAACGCTGTGGCATGAGCATCCGATAACCGAAAAATGCTTTTTACCGTCATCACTCATATTTCTCAACGCAGGGAGCGGCATATGGATTTTGTCGCACCCGAGGCGGATTGCCGCGCCGACAAAGGTGTGCAAAACAATCGGCACGCCGTATTTTTCACCGATTTTGAGGACATCGGCGGCAAGCGAAAAATAATCGCTCTCGTCGAGGTCCTTTTCGCGCAAAACAATTGCTTTCGGCTTTAATTCAGCCACCGATTTTGCACGCTCTAAAAACGGCTCGCGGCACAATTTTCTGTTTGTGATACAAATAAAATCAGACATACAAATAATCATTCAAAACAGGCTGTAAGCCCTCGCTTGACATATCCTTATACATAGTGTCGATTGAGCGGCTGTCGTTGATTTCAAACTGCTCGTCGCCCTCTGCCTCGCCGTCATTTTCACCGGTGTATTTACTTTCATGGTCGCCGATACCGGTTGAAACTCCTGCCGAAACCTTTGTTGCGGCGATTTTTGCAATGCCGTTTCTGAAACTTGCGCTTTCACGCGACGAAACCGTTATGCCTGCAAACGGAAGAAAAATTCTGTATGCGCAGATAATTTGGCAAAGCTGTGTTTCGTGAACATCGTGCGGATTGATTTTGTCGTTGTTTATAATAGGGCGAAGCCTCGGGCACGAAATCGACATTTCTGCCCACGGATATTTGCGCTGTAAATAATAAACATGGAGCGCCGTTGCAAGAGCGTCTTTTCTGAAATCCGACAAGCCGAGCAGTGCAGAAAATCCTACGCCGCGCATGCCGCCCATAAGCGCCCTTTCCTGCGATTCAAAACGATACGGCCAAACCCTTTTGTGACCCATAAGGTGCAGTGTTTCGTATTTGTCGGAATCGTATGTTTCCTGAAATACGGTGACATAATCCGCTCCGCACTCGTGAAGATATTTATAATCCTCGCTGTTGACGGGATAAATCTCAAGACCGACCATTTTAAAATATTTTCTCGCCAGCTTGCACGCCTCGCCGATATATTTAATATCGCTTTTTGCCTTGCTTTCGCCCGTGAGAATGAGTATTTCCTCCATTCCCGAATCGGCAATAACTTTCATCTCGTGTTCGATTTGCTCGTATGAAAGCTGAAGTCGGCGAATTTTGTTGTAGCAGTTAAAGCCGCAATATACACAATAGTTTTCGCAGTAGTTGGCAATATAAAGCGGAGTGAAAATATATACCGTGTTGCCGAAATGCTTTTGTGTTTCAATCTGCGCACGCTGTGCCATTTGCTCCAAAAACGGCTGTGCCGCAGGTGACAAAAGCGCCTTGAAATCTTCAACCGTGCATGTATCGTGGCTGAGAGCCGCTCTGACATCGCGCGCCGTGTAGTCATCGGGATTGTATGACTTCATATGCTCCATAACCTTTTGCATAACATCCGATTTGATTTGTTCCATGCCCGGCATATATTCCATATGATTTGTGCGGCACGCAGGATTTGTTTCAAGCTCGTGCTTGCGCTTTAGTGCCGCAGGCGACAATGTTTCGTCATCAATAAAATATTGTTTGTTATCGTTATCCATTTAATCCACTTCCTAATCGTGCAAAAATCCCGTGAGCGGGTCGGAGGAGGAGCCGCCTCTTGAAAGGACTCTGCCGAGTCCCGAAAGATAAGCCTGTCTGCCTGCCTCAATCGCTTTTTTGAACGCCGACGCCATTTGAACAATGTCGCCTGCCGTTGCAAGCGCCGTGTTAGCCATAACTGCGTCTGCGCCCATCTCCATAGCCTCGCACGCCTGTGACGGTGCGCCGATGCCTGCGTCAACAATAATCGGCACATCAATTTCGTCAATAAGAATTTGAATGAAATCCCTTGTGGCAAGCCCTTTGTTTGAGCCGATCGGCGATGCAAGCGGCATAACCGTTGCGGCACCTGCGTTTACAAGGTCGCGCGCGGTATTCAAATCAGGATACATATAGGGCATAACAACAAAGCCCTCTTTTGCAAGTATCTCTGTTGCCTTAACAGTTTCCTCATTGTCAGGGAGAAGATATTTTGTGTCGCGCATAATTTCGATTTTAACAAAATCGCCGCAACCGAGTTCGCGAGCCATTCGTGCGATACGAACAGCCTCGTTTGCATTTCTTGCGCCCGATGTGTTCGGCAAAAGTGTAACGCCCTCAGGGATATAATCAAGGATATTTTCGTGTTCCTTTGTGTTTGCTCTGCGCACCGAAAGTGTGATAATCTCTGCGCCTGCATCCTTAACGGCGGCATCGATAAGTTTAAGCGAATATTTGCCCGAGCCTAAAATAAAGCGAGAATCAAATTCGTGTCCGCCGATAATCAATTTGTCATTATTCATACTAAACCCTCTTTTTTGTGTAATATACGATAATAAATGTCAATTAGCCGCCTGCCATAAAACAAACGATTTCAATACTGTCGCCGTCGGCAAATGCCGTTGTGCCGTATTCCGATTTAGGCAAAATTTCCTCATTTCGCTCAACAACCACAGCCGCAGCGTTATAATTGTTTTGTTCGAGATAATTGGCAACGGTAACACCTGCCGCATCTTCCTCTTTTCCGTTGATTTTAACCACAAAATCACCCCTTTTTAATCTTTTTTGCAATAAAAAAACGCACGAAGAAAACCACACCCGCGGTGGTGTGCCCCTTCGTGCGAATAAATCACAGTCTGTAATTATTATATCATATAATTTTGCCGTGTCAATACTAAATAAAGAGCAGTACAGCGCATACTGCTTTTCGGCAATAATGATGATAAATAAAGCATATATGTTTTTCAGCTAAGTGTAAATCCGTTTTAATTTCAGCGGTGGTTATGAAACACTGTTCAAAATCTCAATGCATACTATCGTAGGGGCGAACTGCGTTCGCCAGAATTTATCAACAATCAAATTGCAACAAAATAGGCGAACACAGTTCGCCCCTACGGTCATATCATAAAGCATTCGCTTTCCACTTGAGGAAATTCCCCCGCCTAACGGGGGAAATGTCACGAAGTGACAAAAGGGAAGCGTTATGACAAAGTATTCTTAATTCTTTGAATATAAGCCTTCTCCTTGAGGAGAAGGTGCCGAGTGTAATGAGGCGGATGAGGTGTTATATATGCGCATCTGTTTAATTTGTGCCAATGTTGTCTTACCCCTCATCCGTCAACTTCGTTGCCACCTTCTCCCGAGGGAGAAGGCTTTTTATTGTAATTTCAACACAGTTCGCCCCTACGGTTGTCTGATGATATACAAATCTAAAACAAAAGAAAAGACCACACATTTGGGGCACACTGCATAAGAAAGTAATTGGTTTAAGCATTTTGAATTTTGCTTAAACTGCTTTGCACTCAAAAGCCAAAGAAACAGATGAAAGGCAAGGCATAATTTACAGTGCAGGCTGACGCCTGCGCTGTGAATTTAACGCAGCATTTCGCTGTTTATTTGATTTTTGAGCATTTATTTCTTATGTAGTGTGCCCCCTTGCGTGGTCTTTGTGGCTCCCCTTGTTGGACTTGAACCAACGACAACTACGCGGTGCGGTGCCCTGAATTTTTGTTCGCATTGTCAAGCAACGCTCCAAAATTCAGACCGCTGCCGAGTTCTTTTTGCTCCCTTCATCCGCCACCGGCGGCGGTCGCAAACGAACCAATTAACAGCCCGGCTGTTAACCTCGTTGTCAATTCACAAATCTAAAACAAAAGAAAAGACCACACATTTCTGTGTGGTCTTTGTGGCTCCCCTTGTTGGACTTGAACCAACGACAACTCGGTTAACAGCCGAGTGCTCTACCGACTGAGCTAAAGAGGAATGTCTCACTTTTCTCAAGTGCTTATACATAATAACAGAAAAGTGCGGCGGTGTCAATACTTTTTTTGAATTTTTTTAATTAAAATATTAACACCGTAAAAAGCACTATTCGTCATATGTTTTGAGGATAACATTATAAAATCTTTCTGTATCGTTTTGCCAAACAACTTGCTCATCGGTTGACAGTGCGGTTGGCTTTAAATCAAACAACGACTGCAAGTGCTTTTCATACGCGGCGGTCACTTTTGTTGCGCCGTAATAATTCATATGATTGCCGCCGTCCTTTGTATCATTCAGCCAGCTGAAATTGTCGAGCAAGAATGTGTCTGTGTTATAATCGACAAAATCAAGGCTGTATTTTTGTGCAAGTTTAACAGCGCCGTTATGCTTTTGCGGAGTCCAACTCGAGCCTGACGGTATTGCAAAAAGCGCAAGCTTGATATTATTTTCGTTACAAAAGGCAATTATTTTTTCAAAACCTGCCGCACTTTCGTCTGACAGCGGCTTTGCCGAATTTGTTTTTTCGGACATATATTCGTCACCGTATTTAAAGCCGCGACGCTCGGTAGTGAACATATATCCCTTGGCGGAATATTTATATCTGCCGTTTGGATTTGAAAAATCATTGGCGGAGAGCGTGCTCCACCTGTCATGATATTTCATAACAGGCCAATAAAATGCAAGACCGGAAACGATTTTGTCCTCCGTTTCTGACAAAAAGTCCTTTATCGTTGCGGCTGACGATTGACTTTCGTTGTATTCACGAGTAATCATTTTATAATACTTGTTTGACGCGCCGTAAAGACAATCGACCTCAAGCGCAATAACCTTAGGCGACTGATATTTTTGAATGTCGCAAAGCAAATCATACACTTTCTCGGAATCGACGGCGGACGGACCGACCGTGACCGAGGTTATACCCATATCGCGATAAATCTGTGCCGGGTTTATCCCTCTTGCAACATCGGAATTGCCGATAAAAACAACATCGACCGAATTTTTGCTTTCGGCACGATAGGAATATGTTATATCGTTCGTCATACCGCCCGGCTCGCCGTCAACCTTTGGTGTAAAAACCGTTGAAAGCACAACATAAAGAGCAAGAAACAGCATGACAAACACCAATCCCCTTGCAATCGAACGAAGATTTTTAGCTGTTAAAGAATTTTTGTTTGGTTTCATATCAAATCACTTAATTTTTGGTTTTTTCGTTTTTGCAAAATACATCATACACACTGCGCCGACAGCGATGCCTGCCGCAATGCCGACGGTAATTATCGCTGTATTTTTGCCATACTGCGCAAACATTGCACCGTCACCCTGAACAAGACCCGACATCATATAATAAAGCGCATTACCCGGCAAAAGCGGAATTATTCCCGGAATGAGAAAAATATTTGCCGGAGCCTTGAGCCTGCGGGCAAAAAACTCGGAATAAAGATAAACAAACAGTGCAGCTACAAAGTTTGACAAAAACAAAATTCCGCCGATTTTGTCGACAAGCAGATAAACCGCCCATCCGAGTGCGCCGCCGAGTGTGGAGGCGAAAACATTTTTTTCGCTCACACGAAAATAGATTGAAAATCCGAGTGTGCCGATTGCGGCAGTAATGATTTGAACAACAGCCGTCTTCATCACAGCACACCCCCAATCGTGATTATGGAAAGAGCAAAACCGGCGGCAATCGCAACGGCTGCAAATACCGCCTCGACAAATCTGTAAAGCCCTGCGACAATATCGCGGTTAAGCATTTCCTTGAACGCATTGACAAGCAAAAGTCCCGGTATCAAAAGCATAATATCGCCAATCATAATTTTTGCCACATCATTGCCGAAGCCGAAATGCGCAAAAACAAGAGCAATTGTGCCCGAAACAAAGCTTGCGACAAATGTATAAATAATATTGTTGACATTGCGCAACTTTAAATTATAATCCATAAGATAAATGGCAATTGCGGCAACGGCTGACGCAATGCCGTCCAAAACGGTGCCGCCGAAAAACACGGCAAAACCGCCTGCCGCGAGCATATAACCGATGCATTTTAAAAACGGCTTTGGCTTTGGACGATGATAGTCCTTGACAGACTCGGCAAGTTTATCAACATCCGGAGTTTTGGCGCAAATATCTCTGATTTGGGCATTAATTTCCTCAAGCCTGCCCAAATCAGTACCCGTACCGCCGGAGGTAACGCGAACGCTTTGCGTGAAATGTCTGCCGTCGGGCGTTGAAATTGTAGCGACAATAAGGCTTGTTATGGCATAAATTTCTATTCTTTCAAAACCGTATGCCGCAAAAATCCTGTGCAGAGAATCCTCAACGCGCTTAATTTCCGCACCCGTTTCAACATACTGTCTGCCAAGCTCAAGCGCGTTTTCCAACAGTTTTTCGCACTTCTTGCTGTCCGTAAACACCGCCCCCTTGATTATATTATGCCTGATAAAACTCACAGTACTTGATTATATTTTAACACCGTACAGGCGTATTGTCGAGAGAAAATAAAAAATCAATTTTCACAAAAAGCAAAAATTGATTTTTTTATTTTATGATTCTATATCGGAATGAAATTTTTTGGCATTTTCGTTCCAATTTTTGACCTGCGTCGGCGTAATATCCGATTTTCCGAGCTTAAATTCATTTTCAAGCACATTTTCATAGGCATGCATAACCTTAGTTGCGCCGTATGTATTCAAATGGTCGCCGTGGTCCTTTGTGTCGGTTGCCCAGTTGAATCCTTCAACCTCGGACAAATTCACATTGTAATCGGCATAATGCAAACCGTATTGCTTTGCAACAGCCGTCACCTCGTTGTGCCTTTTATAATTCCAGTTTGTGCCGGAGGGAACACTTATCAGCGCAAGCTTTGCGCCGTTTTTGTTGCAAAGAGAAACGATTTTGTCAAAATATTTCATATTTGAAGCGCTGATTTTTTGCGGAGCATCGTCCTTGTTGCCCATATAAGTGTCACCGTATTCAAACGGTTTAACTGTTTTTGAATAAAGGAAGCCCTTTGTTATGTAATAAAAACGCTTTTTTGCATCTTTGAAATCATTTATCGAAAGATGCTCCCATCTGTCATGATATTTCATAAGCGGCGCAACATATGCAACCTTTGAAAGCAGTGCGTCATTCAAAAACGAAACAGAATTTTTGATAAACTTGCTGTCATACTTAACTGCCGAGAAATCGAAATCGCCGATTTGTTCCTGCGTTGCACCGTGACCGTTGTCGGACGAAGTGTCATCCGAATCTTGCTTGTCCTGTTGAGCATCAACCGCAACGGACTGTGAGGAAGAACTTGCCTTTTGTGCGCTGAAATCGTTTGTATCCAAATAAAGATAAAGGCAATTTGTTTCAAACACAACAACCTTCGGCTTTTGCGTTTTGAACATATCTTCAAGCGTTGAATAGGCACTGCTCATTGTCATCATCGGCTTGCCGATAACGCAGGAGGTAATTTGTTTATCCTCCCAAAGCTGAATTGGGTTGAACGCTCTGTATGCATTTGAATTGCCGATAAAGACAACATCAAGCACATTATCATCCTCAGCCCTGTATGAATACGAAACATTGCGGGAAAGACCCGTTTTGTCCATACCGTCCTTTGGGTCAAATACGATTGAAAGCTGAGTGAAAATAAGCACAAATATGCCGAGAAAGGCAACAAATTTTAAAAGTCCTTTTAAATTTTTCTTAACTAAAGCTTTTGTTTGTGTTTTCATAATAATTAAAACTCTGCGTAAATCATACCGGCGTTTTCAAAATTGCCGCCGTAAATTCCAAGAATAATTGTTGAAAAAATCAATACAAGATAAATCGACCATCTAAGCACAAGCGGCTTTGCGAAAAGTTCGGCTCTTATGCTGTGTCCCTTTTCCTTGAGCAAGCCGATTACAAAGAGCACGGCAACGCCCAAAATCAAAACAAGATAGTCATAATTCGACACATTTTTAATAGCGACTGCGCCGTTAAACAGTGCGCCGAAATCAAACGATGTGAACATTTTTGCGATATATGCGCCGCAGTCGGCAAGAGTTGCACTGCGGAAAATCAGCATGCCGATATTGACAATAACAAATGTTCGCGCAATTTGGAACAAGCCGAACGCCTTTGACTCTCTGTTGATTTTTGCTTTTTGGCAAAAACTGTCGCAAAGCGGCTTTGCAAATTCGCCGAGCATCATCAGCAAATAGTAATACAAACCGTAGAAAATATATTTTCCGCTTGCGCCGTGCCAAATACCGTTGCAAAACCAAACAAAAAACAGCGCATATGCGGCAGGAATCATCTTTGTAAGATAATCGTTTTTGACATGTTTTTTAACAAATTTGTCAAAGTTTTTGAAATTCTTTGACAGCGAAACGGGATAAAAAACATATTCCTTAAGCCACAAACCGAGCGTGATATGCCATCTGCGCCAAAATTCGTTGATTGAATGCGAGAAAAACGGCTGTCTGAAGTTTTCGGCAACATTGATGCCGAACATTTGCGATGTGCCGCTAACAATATCAATACATCCGGAGAAATCGGCATAAAGTTGGAGCGTGTAAACAAGCATTCCGACGAAAATCGAAGTGCCGCCGGCACTTTGCGAATCGAAAATACCCGAAACGATAAGCCCTGCCCTGTCCGCAATGACAAGTTTTTTGAAAAGTCCGTACATAATGAGCAGTGCGCCGTTTTTAATCACATCATAATCGAGCGAATGCGGTTCGCGGAATTGAGCGTCAAGCTTGTCGTATCTGTCGAACGGACCCTCCATAATATGCGGGAAATATGACACAAAAAGGAGCAGGCGAAAATAATTTTTCTCTGCCTTGATTGTGCCGCGATAAACATCGACAATATAGCTTACTGACATAAGCGTGTAGTATGAAATTCCGAGCGGCAAAGCGATTTTGAACACCGGAACAAGCGCCGATGCGCCGAAAACCGAGCCGATGCCGTTGACAATCGAGCCAAAGAAGTTGCAATATTTCAGCGCGGCAAGCACGCCGATTGTGACAACAACCGTCGCGGTGAGTATTCTTTTTTGCTTTGCCTTTGTCTTTTCCTTTAAAGCCTTGCGTTCTGCCTTGTCAAGTGCGCTTTTTTTGCTTTTGAAATCATCTTTCAACCGTTGTATCACCCTTGCAGAAAGATAAACAATCAGCGTCGTTGCAAGCATATAAAGCACAAGAATCTGTGCAATTGACACATAAAATGCTAAAGATGCAATGAGTAAAACTATCCATTGCATCTTTTTAGGTAAAACATAATACAGAATTCCGCATATAGCCAAAAAGATGACATATATAAACGAAGTGTATTCCAAATTTTAGTCCTCGTCTTCCAATCTTTGAATCATGGCATACATTGCCTTTGCCGAATTGAAGTTTGCCGGAACAAGGTCTGTTACCTCAACCTCAACATCAAATTCGTCAGAAATCTGACCTACAAGCTTGATAATATCAAGCGAGTCGAGAATGCCGTTGTCGATAAGCGCGGTTTCGTTTTCAAAATCAACGCCGGGCTTAATATCCTGCAAAATCTCAAGTAATTCTTCCATATTAATCACCATAGCCTTTCAGGCAACAAATAGTTTATTAAAAATCACCTGATTGACCTGTGTTGCCTGAACAGGCGTAAATGGTGATTTCAGCCATTTCAAAATTATGCCGCAGGCAAATTTTGAAGGCAATATAATTTGTTAGTGTGATTTTTCACACTAACTCCTCCCGGATTTGAAAATCACATCAAATCCTTATAAATTGTTTGAAGCGCCTTTCTGTCGATTTTGCCGTTGGCGTTTTTGGGCATTTCCTTAATGCGCAAAAACTTATCGGGCATCATATACGACGGCACCTTGTTTTTAACTGCCTCAAAAATAATTGACGGGTCCTTAACCTTTCCCTCATAAACGAGAGCAAGACAATCGGCATCCTTGTCATAAATACATGCGCACGCCTTCACCTTATCAACGCTGTTTGCGCCCGCTTCAATCTCGCCAAGCTCGATGCGATAGCCCATACGCTTGATTTGGAAATCCTTGCGCGATATGTAAATAAGCTCGCCGAAATCGTTGTATTTGACAATATCGCCTGTTTTATACACTCTTTCGGGGTAGCAATTGTTGAGCGGATTTTGAACGAATGCCTCGGCTGTTTTTTCGGGATTTTTATAATACCCGTCTGCCATAAAGGTTGAGCGGACATAAAGCTCGCCCTCCTCGCCGGGAGCAGCCTCCTTGCCGTCATCGGTGACGATAAACACATTGCAGTTGTCGCAATGCTTGCCGATAGGCAGGCTTTCGTCGTTTGAAAATTCTCTGTCAACAACATAAAATGTGCAAATATCGGTTGTTTCGGTCGGGCCGAAAAGGTTTGCAAATTTTACGCCGTCGAGACTCTTTATCCAATAGTTGAGTTGTTTTGTCGGCATAACCTCACCGGCAAACAAAACGGTTTTTAAATATTTTGGCTTTGCGACATCAAACGCTTTCCAGTTTGAAAGGATTGAAATTGCAGTCGGCACCCAATAAATCGTGTTAATTTCGTGCTCATCAAGATAAGTGATGAGATTGAGCGGAAACGAAAAGTTTGCCTTTGGGATGATGTTATAGGTACAGCCGCATTTTATCGTTGAATAAAAATCGGTAACCGACATACTGAAGTAAAGCGGCGTTTGTGAGCCGAAAGAAGTTGTTTCGTCGAAGCCAAACTCCTCTGTCACCCAATTGATATAGCTGATGAGCGCTCTGTGGCTGATTACTGTGCCCTTTGGCACGCCTGTCGAACCGCTTGTGAAGAGAATGTAGGCGGTATCCATATCAATCATTGCAGAGCGAACGGCGCAAAGCGCATTTTCATCAACCGCAGTTTTGACTGCGTCCTCATACAAAACAACGCTGTTGTCGCCCTTTACGGCATTTGCAACATCAAGCGACGCACTGTCCGTGATGATTACGGCACTGCCGAGTGTTGAGAGAATATTTTCGATTCTGTCCTGCGGTGAATGAACATCGACTACAATATAATAATCGCCGGCATAAAGTGCACCGAGCATTGCGTCAATGCAATTGCAGTTTTTGTCGATTACAACGGCAACTGCTTTTTTTGTACCGAAAGCTGTCAGCGATGAAGCAATGCTTTTTGCGTTTTGCATTGTTTCGGAAAATGTTGATTTTCTGTCGCTGTCGGTGAATCCTACTTTATTCGGAAAATTTTTTGTTGTTTCTTCAAAATACTCTAATACATTTTTCATAGTGCAGATTATATATTATATATAATGTTAAGTCAATAAATTAAATCTAACAAAAGTCTTAAATTTTCTTAAAAAGCGGCAATAAACGCAAAAATGCCCTGCAAATGACAAAGTTTGCAGGGCATTTTTTATGAATTATTTAATAACTCTCACCTTAATTACACCGTCGATTTTTTCAATATCCGAAACAACGCTTGTTGAAACATCGGTGTCGCAATCAATAATAGAATAAGCAATTGCACCGCGGTTTTTATCCTCAAACGATGCGATATTTACGCCATCCTTTGAGATTGTGTCAGTGATGAACGCAATCATATTCGGCTGATTTTTGTGGATTACGGTTACTCTGACAGAGCCTGATTTTGCCATTGCAACGGTCGGCATATTAACGGAATTTTTGATATTGCCGTTTTCAAGATAATCAATAAGTTCCGAAGCGCCCATTACAGCACAGTTTTCCTCACTTTCGGGTGTTGATGCGCCGAGGTGAGGAATGGCAATTACGCCGTCAACACCGATAAGCTTTGCATCGGGAAAATCGGTGACATATGCAGCCATTCTGCCGTCTTCGAGAGCCTCGATAACATCGTCGCTGTTTGCAAGAGCGCCGCGAGCAAAGTTCATAATACGAACTGTATTTTTCATTTTGTCAATTGACTCTCTGTTAATCATTTCTTTTGTATCATCGGTGAGCGGAACATGAACGGTCAAATAATCGACAACGGGGAAAATTTCATCAAGATTGTTATTAACTGTGATGCCTGCCTTAAGCTGTGCATCGGCAGGAAAGAACGGGTCGTATCCCACAACCTTCATACCGAGATCAACAGCAGCATCGGCAACAAGTCTGCCGATAGCGCCGAGACCGATAACGCCGAGCGTTTTGCCCTTGATTTCGGGTCCTGCGAACGCGGATTTGCCTTTTTCAACGGTTTTGCCCACATTGTCGCCCTCGTCTTTGATTGTTTTGCACCAATCAATAGCCTTTGTCACCTTTCTTGACGAAAGCAAAAGGCCGAGAATAACAAGCTCCTTAACGGCATTTGCGTTTGCACCGGGTGTGTTGAAAACAACGATGCCCTTATCCGCACAGTCTGCAACAGGGATATTGTTTGTGCCTGCACCGGCTCTTGCGATTGCAAGGAGTGATTTTGGCATTTCCATATCATGCATTGATGCGGAGCGAACCATAATTGCATCGGGATTTTCAATATCGTCGCCGTAAACATATTTTGATTTGTCAAACTTTGAAAGTCCGACATTTGAAATTTTATTTAATGTTTTAATATTATACATTATGCGTTTTCCTCCTCAAATTTCTTCATAAATTCAACGAGCTTTTCAACGCCCTCAATCGGCATTGCGTTGTAGATTGATGCGCGCATACCGCCGACTGTTCTGTGACCCTTGAGGTTTACAAAGCCTGCTTCGGTTGCTTCCTTGATGAATTTTGCGTTAAGCTCGTCGCTGTCCGTTACAAACGGAACATTCATAAGCGAACGGTCCTCGGGAACAACAGTGCCGCGGAACATTTTTGAATTGTCGAGGAAGTTGTAGAGAATTGCGGCTTTCTTTTCGTTGTGAGCCTTCATAGCCTCAAGTGAGCCGAATTCCTCCTTAATCCAGTCAAGAACGAGCTTGCAGATATAAATTGTCCAGCACGGAGGAGTGTTGTAGAGTGAATCTGCATCTGCCTGAACCTTGTAGTTCATCATAACCGGTGTAATATCTCTTGCGTTGCCGAGCAAATCCTCGCGGATGATTGCAACAACAAGACCTGCCGGAGCAACATTCTTTTGTGCGCCGAAATAAACCATACCGAATTTGCTGATGTCAAGCGGCTCGGAGAGAGCGCAAGAAGAAACATCGGCAATAAGCACTTTGTTGCCTACCGGCGGAAGTTCCTTGTATACAGTGCCGTAAATTGTATTGTTCATGCAAATGTAAACATAGTCTGCATCTTCTCTGAAATCCTCGGGCTTTGTTTTCGGAATATATGTAAATGTTTTGTCTGCCGATGATGCAGCCGCAACAACATCGCCGTATTTTTGAGCCTCTTGGAATGCCTTTTTAGCCCACTGACCGGTGATGATATAATCTGCCTTACCGCTGCCGTTCATAAAATTGAGCGGAATTGCGGAAAATTGAGCCGATGCGCCGCCCTGAAGAAACAGCACCTTGTAATTATCGGGAATTTTGTAAAGCTCACGCATGAGAGCCTCTGCCTCTTTGATAATATCGTCAAAAACCTTTGAACGGTGGCTCATTTCCATAACTGACTGACCGCAACCGTGGTAATCCATAATCTCCGCACCTGCGGTTTTCAATACTTTTTCCGGCAGTGTTGAAGGACCTGCACTGAAATTGTAAACTCTTGCCATAATATAAAACCTCTCTTATATCAATTAATATATACCTTTAATAATATGCGATTTCGCAACCGCATAATGAATATTATAGAGATATTTAACTTTTTGTCAATATCTATATGTAAATTTCGTGATTTTAGACAAGAAATTGTTAATTATTTATCATACTTACGCAAAAATCGGCACAAAACAAAAAATCAGCCGCACAAAACGCGCGACTGAAATTGAGATTGTCATATTTTTATTCAATTTGCAGAATCAAATCATATAAGCTGTGAAAAATCGTCCGAATGCTTATTGACTTTCTTTTTAATAATGAACACAGCCCAAATAAGCAATGCCGTTGCGACAGCCGAAACAGCCGCAAGTATCGCAAAGAAATATTTTGTCATCGAGTAAAAGCACTGTGAATAAACGGCAGGCGAAAAGTCAAATTTACTGCCGACTTTTAAAACAAGGCACAAAATCGAGCCGAGGAGCACCCCACCCGAGCCTGCAAGCCAGCCGCTGACGGAATACAAATATCCCTGCTCTTTTTTGCGATAGACATACAAAACCGCACCGAATGCAACGAGCGCCACGAAAAATGCACCGAATCCCACCCTTGAACACGAGCCGGAAAATTCAATAATCGCCGTATTTACGGAGTCGGTATTGTGCATACCGACGCAGTTGCTGTATATTTCAGCCGCCTGACGCGCCGTGTTGCGTACATTCGACTTGTTGTACGATATTTTTTTAACATCAAGATATTCCGTGCAAATTTTATAGAAATAATCAACACGCTCTTGGCTGTATAGCGTTGAACTTTCGTTTGAAAACATATTTTCGGCGGCAAGTTTAAGCGAATCCTTTGTTGAAAAATCCTTTTCTACCGAAAGAAAAATTCTTTTCGGTATGCCGCTTTTGATTTCAAGCGCGGTATAATTTTCATCAAGCTCTTTTTCACACTGTGAAACAAGGTTGTCGGTGACCAAAAACTTTTCCACAAAGTTTTTATTGCCGAATGTTGCCTGCAACGTAAAAGCAGTGAGCATAAGTGTTGTTAACACTGCGATAACGGCGCACAAAATAACGGAAATTATATTTCGTGTTTTCGACAAATTTACCATCACTGCACCCCCTTGTAAATATGAACGGTGTATTTTGACGAAAATCCGACAGACGCCGTTTTTTCATAATACACAACAAGGCTGTTTTTGCAGTCGGGCGCGAGCGAAAGCACCTCATTTTCAGACGAAGCGGTAACTGTTTTGTCGAGAGTGAAACGCTGTTCGCCGTTTGCCGTTGTCAGCACAATTTCGTCGGCGGCAGCATCGGTTTTGAGCGAATTGCCGAGTGCATAGGCATAAAGGCAACCCGTTTCACCCGAGAGATTGCTCTCTTTTTTGAGTGAAAGCGCTGTGCCGAGTTGTGAAAAATCGGCGTCATATTTCAAATCAAAAACAGACGAGCCGATTTCGAGTTTTCCGACCGTTTCGTTTTTCTTGTAAGGCGCACCCGACGGCTCCGTTTCGTCAAAATAGGCAAATGTTTTGCCCTGCTCAAACGGCAGGACCGTTTGCGGACGCAAATAAAAAAAGAGAGAGAAAGCGACGCAGAGAACCAAACCCAAAATCACGGGCAATATTATTGCGGTATGCAAAAAATCTTTTCTCTTCATCGTTTTCTCCCTAAAATTCCAAAATAAAAAATCACTGAGGTTGAATCATATTGTCAAGCGAAAATGCTTTTTTCTTTTTGTTCGGCTTATAAACCGGCGGATTTGCAAGCTTTTTTGTGAGCCTGTTTTTCTTTGCGGTAATCTTATTAACCTCGTGAACGGGACCGGACATATATTCTGTCATATACTTATCGGCAACAGCCATCATCTCGGGGTCATTCTTCATTTCGCCGAGAATTGTAACGGCGATAATATCCTGAACTTCGTTTGTGCCGTCCTCAAAAATATCGCCGAGGTTTTTGAAAAGCTTTTTCTGCTCAGCGGCGGTGCCGTTTTTGATAATGTCAAGCACCTTTGCGTTGCCCTTTTCCATAAAGAATGTTTCGGGCAAAAATTCGCCGTATGTTGCGATATTAAGTTTAATATCATCTTTAAGCTCGGGATAAAGCGTTGCAAAGCGGTTTGCAAGAGTATCGACATCATAGCTTACGATACCGTTTTTAGCCTTGCCTCTTGAAACAGCCTTAGGCATTTTAACCTTGTCGAGATTAACCTTTTTCCTTGCGTTGAAAAGTTGCTCAATCTCGTCGCGTGCCTCATTTGCGGCACTTTTAATATCCCTGTCGTCGATATGGTTAATATCAAAAAGCGACCTTGCTACGGTGTTAAATTCTGTTCCGTTTTCGCCCTCTTCATAAGCGCAGTCAAACGAAAGAATCGTATTTTTGTCGTCATATACCATGCGGTAAATGCCCTTGTCGCCCTTGAAAACAACGCTGTTGTCTGTTTTTTCCGAAATCTTAAAGCCAAGCTCCTCATTTGTTTTTTCGAGTTGCTTAATAATGCCGTTAAAAGCGTCTGTAAGTTGCATAATGTATTCCTTTCAATACAGATTGTCCCATTTATACCTATGCATTATATCATTATTATCGGCAAAATTCAATCTTTTAAATAAAATTTGATTTTTTAGTCATTTTCTGCTAATATTTATAAAAGAAATTAATATCATATATGTTTATATTAAAAGGACAAAATTATGTTTGTTGATGCTACTAAAATAAAAATCAAGGCAGGCGACGGCGGCGCAGGTGCCGTTGCGTTTCACAGAGAAAAATATATCGCCTCGGGCGGACCCGACGGCGGCGACGGCGGCAAAGGCGGCGACATTGTTTTTGTTGTTGACGACAATCTTGCAACGCTTGCCGACTTCAGATACAAAAGGAAATACTCCGCTCAAAACGGCGAGGGCGGCAAAGGCGGCAGATGCAACGGCAAAAAGGGCGCCGACCTTGAAATCAAGGTGCCGCGCGGAACGATAATCAAGGAGGCAAACTCCGGCGCGATTATGGCTGATATGAGCAAAACCGAACGCTTTGTTGCCGCAAAGGGCGGCAGAGGCGGCTGGGGCAATGTTCATTTTGCAACGCCGACAAGGCAAACGCCGCGTTTTGCAAAGCCCGGCGTTCCCGGCGAAGAATGGGAAATCAATCTTGAATTGAAATTGCTTGCCGATGTCGGTCTTGTAGGCTATCCGTCGGTCGGAAAATCAAGTCTTATCAGCGTTGTTTCGCAGGCTAAGCCGAAAATCGCGGAATATCATTTTACAACACTCGTTCCGAATTTGGGCGTTGTTTCAATGGGCGAGGGCAACAGCTTTGTTATCGCCGATATTCCAGGTTTGATTGAGGGCGCAAGCGACGGAATCGGCTTGGGTCACCAATTTTTGCGCCATGTTGAGCGTTGCCGACTGCTCATTCACATTGTTGATGTCAGCGGTCACGAGGGCAGAGACCCGATTGACGATTTTAATAAAATTAACTCCGAACTTGAAAAATTCAACCCCGAGCTTGCAAAGCGACCGATGATTGTTGCCGGCAACAAAATTGATATGGCAGAGCCGGAACAGATAGAAAAATTCAGAGCATATGTCGAATCAAAAGGTTATGAATATTATTCGATATGCGCACCGATTTGCGAGGGAACGCAGGAGCTTATGAATGTGACATGGAACAAATTGCAGTCATTGCCGCCGATTAAGGAATACGAGCGCGAGGAAATTCCGCTTGACGCAATTCTTAAAGACGACAACGGATTTAAAATCACCGTTGAGGACGGCAACTACTACATTGTCGAGGCAAGCTGGTTCCCGAAAGTGCTCAAGGGCATTGATATTGAGGACTACGAGGCATTGCAATATATGCAGCGCGTGCTTGAAAAAAGCGGCATTTTTGACGCATTAAAGGAGAAAGGCATTCAAGAGGGTGACATTGTTTCACTTTATGATATTGAATTTGAGTATATTCCGTAATGAGATTTGTAGACAAAGAGGTTAATCCACAGCAACTGAGTCCGCTGAATTTGGCGTTCATAGGCGATTGTATATACGAAATATTTGTGCGCGAACAGCTTGTTTGCAACGCCAACCGCCCGGTCAACGATTTGCACAAGGAAAGTGTAAAATTTGTAAGCGCAAAGGCGCAAACAGCGGCTTATCACAAAATAGCCGATATTTTGACCGAGGAGGAGACGGCGGTTTTCAAACGCGGCAGAAACGCAAAAGTCGGTCACAACCCGAAATCGGCAAGTCAAAGCGAATACCATACCGCAACGGGTATGGAGGCACTTTTCGGCTGGCTTTATTTGACCGAACAAATGCCGAGAATGAAAGAATTATTTAAAATTATCAGCGAATAGAAAAATAACACTTGACAAATGCGAAAGATATGTTATAATTAATAACGCTGAACGGAAGCATAGCTCAGCTGGGAGAGCACCTGCCTTACAAGCAGGGGGTCACAGGTTCGAGCCCTGTTGTTTCCACCAATAATAAAAGACATCCAAGCGGATGTCTTTTATTATTTTATTATCATCATATATAATACAGTCAGTCGGTGCTCGCGGGTTGAGCGCCGTTATTTTTTTGCAAAAATCATTGTATATTTATTAAAAATATTATACAATTATATAAAGGCGGCTTTGTGCTGTCATTTTGAAACCACAAAGAAAAGGCGGGAGCATATGTTCAGAGTTTTGGTAGTTGAGGACGATGCGAATCTCAACAAATCAATGTGTTCTTATCTTAACCACAACGGATATGAGGCAACGGGCTGTCTTGAGGCGGAGAGCGCGTATGACAAAATTTTTAACACCGTTTTTGATTTGATAATATCCGATGTAATGATGCCGAAAATCGACGGCTTTGAATTTGCGCAGGCTGTAAGAATGATAAATCACGATATACCGATAATTTTTGTGACGGCAAGGGACGATTTTGCATCAAAACAGCGTGGCTTTAACTCCGGCATTGACGATTATATGGTAAAACCGATTGACCTTGAGGAGTTGCTTTTGCGCATGGGCGCACTGCTGAGGAGGGCAAAAATCGCTGAACAGCACAGCATCACAATCGGCACACTGACGATGAATGTTGACGAGCGCACGGCAACAATCGACGGCGAAGAGGTTGCTTTCACCGTCAGAGAGTTTAACATTTTATTTAAACTGCTTTCCTACCCTAACAAGGCGTTCACACGCACTCAGCTTATGGACGAGTTTTGGGATGTTGGAACAGCGTCGGGTCCGCGCACGGTCGATGTTTATATGACAAAACTGCGCGACAAGGTATCGAATTGCAAAGATTTTGAAATAAAAACCGTTCACGGCTTGGGATACAAGGCGGTGATTAAATGAAAATAAATCAAAAGGTTAAGCGAAGCCTGTTTTCGTTCGGTCACTTTGTTGTGCATTTTGTATTTTACCTTGCGGTGATTACATTTTGTTTTTTGCTTTTTGCGACATTATCCGGCTCAACGGCGGACGATACACCGTTTGAAAAAGTAATGACGGCAATGACAATCATAATTATGGCGTCGGCAACCTGTGTTGCAAATGAGATATACAGAAAGGTGACGATTGAAAAACCGCTGAAAAAAATCCTTGACGCTACGGAAAGAGTAACCGAGGGTGACTTTTCAACGCAAATCCAATTGAGCAAAAACAAGGGCGAAAATGAGTTTGATGTTATTTTTGAAAACTTTAACAAAATGGTTAAAGAACTCGGCTCAACGGAAACATTGCGCTCGGATTTCATATCCAATGTGTCGCACGAAATAAAAACCCCGCTTGCCGTAATCCAAAACTACACAACACTTTTGAAGGACGAAAGCCTGACGCCCGAACAGCGCGGCGAATATCTTTGTGCAGTGAACGAAGCAACAAAAAATCTTTCAACGCTGATTTCAAACATTTTAAAGCTGAACAAACTTGAAAATCAGGAAATTTATCCGAATTTAAAAAAAATCAATCTCTGTGAAAATGTTTGCGAGTCGCTGTTTTATTTTGAAGATGAAATTGAGCGCAAAGGCATAACGCTGAATGCAGACATTGACAAAGAGATAATCATTGAAACAGACAGCGAACTTTTGACGCTGATTTGGAACAATCTTATATCAAACGCGTTGAAATTTACAGAAGACGGCGGCACTCTTACAGTATCCGTTGACGAAAGTGACAACAAGGCGGTTGTCACAATTAAGGACAACGGATGCGGAATGTCACAGGAAACGGGACGGCGGATTTTCGACAAGTTTTATCAAGGTGACACGTCGCGCGCATCGCAGGGCAACGGCCTTGGGCTTGCGCTTGTAAAAAAAGTGATAGACATTATCGGCGGTGAAATCACAGTGGAAAGCAAGCTCGGTGAAGGCTCGACTTTCTCGGTTGGCATTTATAAATAATGCGGAGGCAAATTATGGAAGATAACGGCTTTAAATACACTTATTCCTCGGCACAAAATCAAGAAGTAAAAAACATTCGCGACAAATACATAAACAGCGAAAAATCAAAGATTGAACAGTTGAAAGAGCTTGATGCACAGGCGCCTAAAAAGGCTTTTATGATTGCAATGGCGATAGTCATTGTTGGCGCGGCAGGTCTTGTTGTAGGCATTGTCCTTTCGTTTGTTTTAAGAAACTTTTATGTGACGTTTGTCGTTTGCTTTGTATCCGGGCTTTTTATAGTTATATCATACCCGGCATATTATTTTTTCTACGGCAAAGAAAAGAAAAAGCACGCCGAAAAAATAATAGAACTTGCAAACGAAATTCTTGATGAAAAAGAGCAAAACACAAAATAAGTCAAAACTTTTTGTAAGTTAATAATTTATTCACAACTCTTCATCATTTCACTAACATTTATAATGTAAAAAATATGTGTGAAATGCAAAAGGCACTTCACCAAAAATGTTCATAAACTTTTTCATAATTTAAAGCAGCACCGACAGTCAGTCAAACCGTCGGTGCTGTTTTATCTTTTCCGATTTAATACACAGCATAATGTAAAAAATCCCCTTTTGGGGCGCACTGCATAAGGAAGTAATTGGTTTAAGCTTTCTGAGTTTTGCCCATTGCACTATTAAAAAAATATGCCAATACGCAAGTATTGGCATATTTTTGTTAATGCACACTGAACAAAATCAGTTTGCTTAAACTGCTTTGCACTCAAAAAGCCAAAGAAACAGATGAAAGACAAGGCATAATTTGCAGGGCAGGCTTGCCGCCTTCACTGTAAATTTAACGCAGTATTTCGCTGTTTATTTGTTTTTTGAGCATTTATTCCTTGTGTAGTGCGCCCCTTGCGAGGGGATTTTTATGTATTGATTATAATAAAAGAGATTATTCGCCCTTCATTTCAAGAAGCTTAACTCTGCCTGCCTCAGCCTCAACAGAAACCTTGATAGAATCTGTGATAGCAGCGTTGATATCGTCATCGGTAGCGCCGAGTTCTCTTGCATATTTATCTGAATAGAAAATATCAATATCCATAATTTCAGCAAGGTTGAACGGATCCATACCCGAATCAATGCCTCTCTTCTTGTAGTCCTTAATAACGCCGATCATACCCATCTTCATCATCCAAGGAGCAACGCCGACAATTTTTCTGTCAGCGCCCATGCCTCTTGCGGCATAAACAATTTTAAGGAACTTATCCCATTTCATATTATACATACCGATTGGGAAAGACTCAAAACCTTTAACTGTTCTTTCAGCGGCACCGCAAATAACCTCGCCAACCTGACGGCATGTGAGCATTGATGTGCCTCCCTTTGGATAAAGAGTGAAAGGAAGCTTATCCATACCTTTAATTTGTTCGATAAGGATAGTCCATACAGGTCTTCTGCCCGGCTGTGTGCCGAAAATATAAGGAAGTTCAAGAACTTTTACGCTGAAATCATCGTCGCAGAAACCGCGGCAAACTTCTTCCTGCTGAAGTCTTGCAGCAAAATACTTGTTTTTCTTTTGGAAGCCTCTTTCAGGATACTTCTTTGAAAGCCATGAGAAATAAGAGCCGAGAACAACTGCATTCTTAATTCCTGCTTTTTTACACATAGGAAGCATTCTCTTGAGAGGTGCAATGTTGAATTTGTAGTAATAATCCTCAACAGGTGCCGGGAACTCTACTCTTTCGTCAACGCCTGCAGCAAAGATAAATACATCGTTGCCTTTAAGCATTTCCTCAACTTCTTCGTCCGAACGCTTGTTAATGTCGCCGAAGATGATTTCCATTTCCTTAGGAATCGGAGCTCCTTCAGGAAGTGGAGGAAGAGCAACAGATGTTACCTTGTGACCGTGTGCAATGAGTTGTTTTGCAGCCTCGCAGCCGAGAAGGCCTGTGCCGCCAATCATAAATACATTCATTTTAATTCCTCCGTGAAATTAATTATAAATTACTAAATGTCACTGTTTCTAATTATAGTACATTTAATCTAAAAAATCAAACAAAAAAGGAAAATAATGCATCAAATTTCAAAAAATACGGCAAAAAATTAATTTTTGTGATTAAACGGCTTCTTTTTTCTCATTTTTCGCTGAATTTTGAGCAATAAACACGCTGAGCTTGTCGCCCCAAACAGCAGCGTTGAGCACATTGAGCATAGGCATACTGTCGCCGAAAGTGACGGCGTTTGAATCATTTGTCCGTTCCTCACAAATCGCGTCGGTTGCGATAAGCATAACCTTTGCCCCGTAAAATTCCGCCCTTTTGAGTATCGGCAAAATTTTAGGCATAAGAAGCGCATCGGTAACAAAACATAAAATGGCACTGCCGACAAAGGACTCCCTGTTCAAAGCAGCAAGGTTTGCAGGTGAAAGCGCGGTGCAGGACACACCGCCGACATCCTCAAGCCAAAAGGCACATTCATCTGCAATTGCGGCATCGGCGCCCAAGCCTGTCACAAAAACTCTTTTGCTTTGCATAATTTGAGGAATAATACTTTTCATCATTTTTTCGTCACGGATAAGCGAAAGTATTTTTGACGGCAGCTGCTCGGCAAGTTTGAGCGAAAGCGACATATAAACATCGGACACAACACCTGCCTTTTTGCCGATATAAAGCCCAATGAGGCACAGTGTCATATAAAGCGACACAAATTCACGAAACGACACGCGCTCGCTGTTGAAATCGGCACCGGGATTGACGGCATAATCGCAAACTTCGGCAACATATGAGATTGCAGAATTTGTGACGGCAATTGTTTTTGCTCCGAATTTTTTTGCTCTGCGAATGCAAAACGCCGCGTCATTATCCTCACCGGTATGCGATGCAACAAGAAGCAATGTGCCCTTATCGAAAATCGCACCGGAACAACGCAGTTGAGTTGATTCGACAGCGGTACACGGAATATCGCAAAGGCTTTCGATATAATATGCCGCCGCGCGTGAGGCGTTGTAAGCCGAAGCGTTGCCGGTAATTACAATGCGTTTGATTTTCTCTGTCGAGCGTTTTGTAAAATTCAATTCGTCAAGCGCAATTTCGCCTTTTTTGACAATCCGTGAATAGATTTCGCGCAGAACGAGCGGACAGTAATACACCTCTTCCGACGGAGTATAGCTGTTTTCAAACAACGCATAATCGGGGCACGGCTTTGCCTGTTTTTTGATTTTTTTCATTCGACTGTCATAAAAAATAATTCTGTTTCTCGCTATGCGTGCGCTTTCGTGATATTTTAAGAATACATATTTTTTGCAATACGGAACAATCGCATTAAGCTCACTTGCGACATAGTATCCGTCGTCACAAAAGCCGACAAACAAAGGAGATTCGCCGCGGTGGCAATACAAAACATCATCTCCGTTTTGCGCAAAAGCAAAAGTCGGCTCACCTTTGACGGCGGTGAATATTTTTTTAATCAGCGCAAGTTTGTTGTCGCTCGAATTGACACACAGCATTGCAAGGAGCAAATCCTCAGAGCTGTTGACAGGGAAAGGATTTTTGCACCATCGCTTAATCGCCTCAAAATTTTCAACCTCGCCGTCAACGGCAACGGCATACATATTATTGACCGCAGGGACTGCCGCGCCTGAATTGTTAAAAACCGACCTGCACTCGGCCATTCCGAATGTAGAGTCGCCGTCATATTTTTGAATTTCGTCGCAAAGTCCGGATATGCCGTTTGACACAATCGACACAAAATTCTTTTGTTGCAACGCCGCACCGGCGACAGAATTCCCTCTTTTTTTCATAGTTTGCAAGGCGGCTGTCAAATTGCCTTTGCAAAGTTCTCTGCCGACATAGCACACTATACCGCTCATAAAATCAATTCCTTTCCATCCTGGCTATAATCACACTCATATCGTCAATTTTTTTGCCCCTGCTGTTTTCAAGTGCGGAGGATAGCAAAAAATCAGCACTTTTTTGCGGCGATTCTCCGTTTATCAGGCGAAGCGACTTGTTTATCCACTCGTCGCCCAAATCGGTGATGCCGTCGCTGAACAGCACTATCGAATCGCTCGGGCTTAAAACCGCCGTTCGCTTTGCAAACTCAATACCGCGCAAAATTCCTGCCGGCATCGAGCTTAACTCACACTTGTTGACGGTTGAATTTTTTATAATAAAGCTTGCCGGCGCACCTGCCTTGTAGATTTCGCACTTGCCGGTAAACAAATCTATATTTGCAATATCAAGCGTTGCAAGGCTTTCGTCATTGCTTTTGACAAGAAGCGCGGAGTTGACAACCTTTAGTGCGCTGTCAAAACCGAATCCGACATTCAAAAGTTTTGAAATAAGCCCGGCGCCCATTGCTCCGTCGAGTGCCGCGCGCGAACCTTTGCCCATTCCGTCGCTGATAATCAAAATTGAATGGCCCTTGTTATCATTGATTATTTTAACCGTATCGCCGCAGAGGGTGCCCTCGGCACTGTGCTGTGCAAAACCGATTGAAAGGCGATAATTCGGCTTTTCGGAAAAAGAGAGCATTGTTTCATTTTTAAAATTAGTGATTTTTCCGTTTTGAAAATAGCGTGAGCAAATTTTACCGATTTCTGTCGGCAGTTTTGGATTTTCAATCCCAGTTACACCCGAATCGACAAGAATTTCAACCCTGATTCTCCCAAACTTATCCTCAATCACCGAAATGTTTTTGGGATAAATTTCATATTCGCCGAGGAGCCTGCGCACCTTTGCCGACGCCGCAGAATCAAACCGCTCCGCCTCGTCAAACTCAAAGGCAAGGTCCTCAAGCATATCCGCAATTGAAAAAAATTGGTCCGACGCAACCATTCTGATTTGATTTGTTTTTTCAAGCACTATTTCGCGGCAGACATATTCCTCGGGCGTGATTTTATCCTTGTTTTTCTCGTTTTCGCGTCTTGTAATATCGTTGATTTTTTCGCGCACCTGGTCAACGCTGTCACTGATTGCCGCCATTGCAGACGAGGCAAAGCGCAATTTCAGTACAAGATTTTGGCGCAGCGAGCCGTCCGGCGGCGAATTTTTGCCTGTGTCCCACAGTTCCTCCAATTTTTCGTTTGCCGCATTCGGCAAAAGCAGGAATACAACTGAGCCTATCAGCGAATTCACAAAAAGTGCAAGCGCATATTCATTCCCTGCCGCAACGGCGAAAAATCCAATTGAGCACATATATGCCGCCGCAATGCCGAGGCTCGACAGCGATGAAAACAACATCGCAAGCATAGACGAGAATGTAAGCGCACCGATTATAAACAGCGTTTCCTTTGATGTAATTGCAAATGAAAAGCCAAAACAAAGCGACAGGATTATCCCCCATCTGTCGCCGCCGTATTTTACGGATGACAAAATCACACCGACCGAAAGCGCCATAACGGGATAGAAAACACCGATATGCAACTGTGACAGATTGAGTATAACTGTCATTCCCGAAATCAAGATACACGCTATATCCGACAGCGGAAGCGCCTTGAAGCGCAATCGCTTATAATTTGCGCCGAGTGCCTTGTGAAAGAAGTATGCACTGCCGCCGCAAAGCACCGACTCGCCGAGCGTGACAAGATAGTCGCTGCCTATTGCGCCGAGCCTGAAATTGAGCACCAAACCGCTGAACAGACATGCCGCCGATGAAACAGCAATTGAATAATACGGCCGTGTATTCAAATCAAATGCTCCGGCTGCAAATGCACCGACAGTTGCAATCACCGCTGCGGCTATGTAGCGCGCCGACTGTGCGTCTATACCGGCGATTAAATAACCGACTATCGACCCTGCCGCAGAAAACGGAAAATATTTTTTGCCCGACACGGCAATTATCGATATGCCGAACGGCTTTAATCCGTCCATAACACTGCCTGTGCTCATAGCAACGCCGATTATAAAATAAAACAGCGATTTTATTCCGCGCCTTAAAAGCGGCTTGTCTTTTTTTATATCGTCAATCCTGATTTTTTCCTTTAACGGCATATTTACACATCCAATCAAAAGAATTATAAACAATAGGATATGCGAAATGTGTCTGTATTTGTAGCGGCGCAAAAAAACAGCAGTTCACCATGGAGTGTGCCCCTTTGAGATGAACTGCTGTTAAAATAAACAATGATATGATTATTTATATAATATATAAATTATAACATATTATTTTGTAGCGAGATAGTCTGTAATTGATTTAAGAACAACATCGCTGTCGAGGCCGTGAACTTGGCAAGCCTCTTCAAGTGTTTCGCCGATTGATGCCGGGCATCCTACGCAATGCATACCTGCCTCCATCAAAACAACGCCGATTCCTCTATCATATTCAAGCATATCGCCCATAGTGGTGTTTTTTGTAATTTCCATAGCATTAAACCTCCGCTTTTTCTTTTGCCGTTCGGCAAAAACAATAGTAACACAATAAATATTGTATGTCAAGGAATGCAAAATTATTTTTATAACAGCGTTATATAAAAAAGTGTTGACAAATCAAAAAAAATATGTATAATATAAATTGTAATCGATACAAGTTAGCAATCGTTACAAGTTAGGCGGTGAACGAATGACAGAGCAAAAAATAGTTGAAATATTTAAGGAGCGCAATTTCAGAGCAACTCCGCAAAGAATCGCTGTTTATAAATATTTGCGCGAGCATCCGACACACCCCGATGTTGACGAAATTTACAAGGCAGTTTTGGCTGATAATCCTGCATTTTCGCGCACAACGGTTTACAATTCGTTGCAAGCGCTTGAAAAAGAGGGTTTGATTCAAAGTGTTAAAATCGACAGCGGCAAGATTCATTACGACGGCGATTACAAACTGCACGGTCACTTTTTATGTGAGAAGTGCAAAAGAATTTTTGATTTTGAGGTTGACGACTCGTTTTGCAAAGGCATAGACGGCTTTGAAATCAAAAAAAGAGATGTATATTACAGCGGCTTATGCCCTGAATGTAAATAATTTTTTAAATTAAAGGAGTAAAAGAAAATGGCAAAGAAATATTACTGCCCTGTATGCGGCTATGAAAGTGACGAACCTATTGAGATCTGCCCGATTTGCGGTGCAAAAATGGCTGAGAGAGACGACTCTGCCGACAACGCTTGGGCTGCTGAGCACAAGGTAGGAATCATCGACGGCGTTGACGAGGAAATCGTTCAGGGTCTTCGTGACAACTTCAACGGCGAATGCTCCGAGGTCGGAATGTATTTGGCAATGGCAAGAGTTGCCCACAGAGAGGGTTACCCCGAAATCGGTCTTTATTGGGAAAAGGCAGCATATGAAGAGGCAGAGCACGCAGCAAAATTTGCTGAAATGCTCGGCGAGGTTGTAACAGACTCAACAAAGAAAAACCTTGAAATGAGAGTTGCCGCAGAGAGAGGCGCAACAGAAGGCAAGACAGAACTTGCTAAAAAAGCAAAAGCTGCAAATCTCGACGCTATTCACGACACCGTTCATGAAATGGCTCGTGACGAAGCAAGACACGGCAAAGCTTTTGAAGGTCTTCTCAAGAGATACTTCGGTGAATAATTAATTAAACAACAGCGAACGGAGCTGTCCCCAACGCAGGACAGCTCCGTTTTTGTGTTCAATATTAAATTTAATTATACTATTTTCCCTTTTCGCCGTGATTTTCGATTTCATAAATAACAAAAAGGCGATTTTCATAAATACGTTTTAAATTTTTATCGCTGTCCATAGCTTTTATTTGCTTTTTATATATCTTTTGTATGAAAGCATATTTATAATCGTACTGATAAATAAATTCCTTATAAGAAACCGTTTCTGATTCAAAGCCGATTTTTTCGGCAAGGTAGTTTTTGCTGTTGTTGATTTTGTCTGAAAACACCTCTGCCCTTGTGTCAGCATAAGTCCTAAAGCCGAGAAATTCAAGATACGAACCTTCGTCATCAAGATTGAAAACGCTTGTGCCTTCGGGATTCGGCTCATATTCATAAAGCGCATCGCACGCGTCGGTAACATATTGCTGATAGTGAGTTTGTCCCCACGAAGCGTCAAAAACAGAATCGAACGACACAAGTGCAAAAATCAAAGCGAACGATGCTTTCATAACATTGCTTAGATTTTTGAAATCAAAAAAATACGCCATAAGCATTGCCGCAGGTATAAGCATAAATGACATTTGTCGAGCGGACATCATCGACATCAGCGTTGTTCCTCCGAAAAGGAAGAGATAGCGCAGTTCAATTTTTTTCTTTTTCGCAAAACCGTAAACAAAAATAACAAGCGACACAGCAATTACAAAAGCATTTACCGAGAGCGGATTAGGCGCCCTAACCTCCGATATAAGCATTTTAAGCTCCGGAATTTGGAGAGACTTAACCAAATAAACAACAGATTCAAAACCGTACGGATTAATAACCGCAACAACAGTGCTTGCGATAAAGGTGAGCCAAATCGGTAATCTTTTGTATTTTCTGGCTGGCAGGATTTTTAGTTTTTTGACAATCTTGTCTGAGAATGACACATCAAACATATATGGCAACATAAATATAAGCATAATAGGCCATATTGTCGAATGGAGCTGAATTTCGACAAGTGATAAAATCGGAATAATCACGAGCAGGCGCGTTTTGTTTTCTCTGACATATTTTTCAAGCACAATAAGCTCTATTGCCAAAAACAGATAAGTGAACATCTGCGGTCGGGTATAGAGATATTGAGTCATTGCGGCGTTGAGGACAACAAGCGTTGCGAGATTTTGGATTTTTGCATTTTTATTGATATATTCAAGCAGTTTATACATCGCAAAAACGAACGCCATATAAACGCCGTATAAAAACAGCTTCAGCGCAACCTTGCCGAGATATTTATATATCAGCCAAAACAAAATGCACGAAAGCCATTTTTGAAATGTAAATTCCATTCCCTCGTGAACGGTAAACGGCTCATACTGCGGATAAAGTCCGTTTTTCATTATATATCTGCCGTGATTGAGCATAAACCATGTGTCATTGTCAATATCACGAATTAAAAATACCGCAAGCGGAATTGCGATAATCAGTGCGACAAGCAGCGCGGTGCAAATAATATCTTTTTGTTTTTTCATAAAGCACTCCTCAAAAAAACAATGTATTATGATGTTATTATATCATCAAGCGCAGCGAACCGTCAATCAAAGGCAAAATATATAAATCAAAAATTAATAAATGCGGCACGGCAAAGCCGCACCGCACAGTGAAATATTAAATTATACTTCTTTAAAACTCAACCATAATCGTCGTGCCGACATTTTCAACACTGTGAACGGAAATTGTTGCGTTGTGCACCTCGGCAATATGCTTTACAATTGCAAGTCCCAAGCCGGTGCCGCCCGTTTCCTTACTGCGTGATTTGTCGACGCGGAAAAATCTTTCAAAAATACGCGACTGATATTTTTCGGGTATTCCGATACCGGTATCCGAAACGCTGACAGTTATATGATCCTTGGCGGTAACGCTGACATCAATGGTGCCGTTTTCTTTATTATATCTTATAGCGTTGTCGATAAGATTGTAAACAAGCTCCTCAAGAAGCGATGCGTTGCCGTTGACAACGGCGTGCTCCTCTTTAAGATTGATTTCAATACCCTTTGCCTTTGCATTCATTTCGAGTGCGTCAACACATTTTTCTGCAATTTTGCCCATATCGACCTCTTCGATTGAAAGGTCGCCCTCAATTTCGTCAAGCTGTGAAAGCTGAATAATATCCTCCGTCAGCGAAACAAGGCGAAGCGCCTGTTTTCTGATAGTGTGCGCAAACGGCTTGACATCCTCGGGCTTTGCCATCCCGTTTTCAATCAACTCGGCATAGCCGGCAATCGAAGTAAGCGGAGTTTTAAGTTCGTGCGAAACATTTGCCGTAAACTGCTTTTTTTGCTTGTCGAGCAATTTTTGCTTTTTGCGTTGTTCCTTAACGGTTTCAACAAACGGCTGAAGTTCCTCATATGTTTTGACATTTTCAATATCGTCAAGATTTTCGCCGAGTTCGGTAATCGGGTTGACAATGCTTTTGGTAATTGCATAACTGAGTGCAAGCGAAATTATCAAAACAACTAGCATAACGGCGGCAATTATAATAAGAGAATTATAAAAAACGACATAAACGCTTTGGCTCGTAACGGCTACACGCAAAACATCGCCGTTATTCAGTTTTATTGCATAATAAAATGTTGACTCGCCGATTGTCGATGACTTTCTGATTGTTGAACCGGTGCCGCTTTTGAGTGCCTCTTTAAACTCAGGGCGGTTTGCATGCGACTCCATTTTTGAAACATCGCTTTGCGTATTATCAGCCAAAACGGTACCGTCGGGCGCAATCAGCGTGAGGCGGGTATTGTCGTCTATACCGTCATTTATAAAGGAATAGTCGCCGTTTGTATTAAGCTCTGACGAAACAATTTCGGCAATTGATTTAAGATTGCTTTGCGCCTGCTTTTCATAATAAGTATGGAATATGCAAACGGTTATCACGCTTGTGACAAGCACAATCGCAATGCCCAAGGACAAAATTTTTGAAAAGGTTTTATTAATCATAATATATCACCCTTAATCTATTTTATAACCCACATGGCGAATCGTTTTTATATGGTCGCCCGAAGGACCGAGCTTTTTTCTGAGCGACTGAATGTGAACATCAACCGTTCTGTTTCCCTGCTCAAAATCATAGCCCCAAATATTTTCCATCAATCTGTCACGCGTAAGAACAATGCCTTTATTTATAATAAGAAGTTTTAAAATTTCGTACTCCTTATATGTAAGTTCGACCTGTTCGCCGTTGATATAAACTATGTGGCGTTCCTCGTCAATCGTAATTTCATCGAGTGAAACGGTGTTGACCTTTTGCGTTTGCGTTCTGCGCAAAACAGCTTTTATGCGGCTTATAAGTTCCATAACGCCAAACGGTTTTGTTATATAATCGTCGGCGCCCATATCAAGCCCTTTAACCGCATCTATCTCGCTTGTTTTAGCGGTAACCATAATAACAGGTATATATTTATAGTTTGGAGTTTGGCGGATTTTTTTGAGAATATTGAGTCCGTCCTCGCCCGGGAGCATAATATCAAGAATTATAAGCACCGGCAAATTTGTGCCGAGCGCGTTGTAAAGCTCCTTTGAATTATCAAAGCCCTCAACTGTAAAGCCGGAATTTAACAATGCATATTTTTCGAGTTCTCTGATACTGCTGTCATCTTCAACAATATAAATAAGGTTGTTTGTCATAGTTAATCACCTCTTTGTCAATATAGTATATTATAACAGTTAATTGTAAATTTGCACAGTGTTAAATTTATGTTAAATCGCAGTTTTACACGAATTTAACATAAACCGAACGCAAAATAAACTATGTTAAAGTATTTTAACATCGAGGTGAATAGATATATGACAATTTTTAACGCGCTGTCGCTTATAGGCGGCTTGGCACTTTTTTTGTTTGGCATGAATTATATGGGCTCAAGCCTCGAAAAATTCGGCGGAGGCAAATTCGAGAGCGTTCTTGCCAAAATGACTGACAACAGATTCAAAGGCGTTTTGCTCGGAATGGGCGTAACTGCGATTATTCAATCATCAAGCGCCGTTACCGTTATGGCTGTCGGCTTTGTAAATTCAAGCATTATGTCACTGCACCAGGCAATCGGAATAATTATGGGCGCAAACATAGGCACAACGGTCACCGCGTGGCTTTTGTCGCTGACAGGCATTCAAAGCGACAATATTTTTGTTGCACTTTTGAAGCCGTCGTCATTCACGCCGGTGCTTGCTTTAATTGGTATAGTAATGCTTATGGTTGCAAAAAGCGAGAAGAAAAAGAATTTCGGCTCGATTTTGCTTGGCTTTGCAGTATTAATGTACGGTATGGAAGCGATGAGTGCCGCTGTTGAACCGCTGAAAAGCGTTCCGCAATTTACACATATGCTGACAATGTTTTCAAATCCGATTTTGGGCGTTCTTGCCGGCGCAGTTTTAACGGCGATTATTCAATCGTCTTCCGCATCTGTCGGAATTTTGCAGGCACTTGCAGTTACGGGCACAATTTCGGTATCGTCTGCGTTTCCTATTATATTGGGTCAAAATATAGGCACATGTATCACTGCGGTTTTGTCATCAATCGGCACAAGCAAAAATGCAAAGCGCACGGCAGTTGTGCATCTTGCGTTTAACACAATAGGCGTTTTGCTTGCGATGGCGTTGTTCTACGGCGCAAATGCAATTATCGGTCTGCCGTTTATAAATGACAAAGTTAATGCGGCGACAATCGCAATCATACACACGGCGTTTAATGTTTTTGCGACGGTTGTTCTGTTTCCGTTCGGCAAACAGCTCGAAAAGCTCGCCTGCCTTATCATAAGGGATAAAGAAGAGCCACAGGCAAAATCAAGCGAATTGCTTGAAGAGCGCTTTGTAAAAGCCCCCGGCTTTGCAATTGACAAGGTTAAGGAGCAGGCAGAGAAAATGGGCGAGCTTGCCAAAGAAAACATTTCGCTTTGCCTTGAATTTATCAAAGCATATTCAAAGGAAAAGGACGAGTTGATAAGCAAAAACGAAAAGGAACTTGACGCATATGAGGACAGGCTTGAAACATATCTTGTAAAAATCAGTGCAATGGATTTGAGCGTTGACGATTCCGTAAAGCTTTCAAAGCTCAGCCACTCAATCAGCAACTTTGAGAGAATAGGCGATTACGGCGTAAATATTTTGAAAGTAAAACGCCGCATGCACAAGCAAAACATTCACTTTTCGGACGATGCAAACCACGAGCTTGAGGTTATGAGCAAAGCGGTTTGTGACATCATCGACAAATCAATAACAGCGTTTAACAATGACGATATTGCACTTGCGGCAGAAATTGAGCCGCTTGAGCAAACGATTGACAATTTGAAAGAAGAGCTGCGCGCACGCCATGCAAAAAGGCTTGAAAGCGGCGGATGCAGTATCGAAAACGGTTTGCTTTTCTTTGACATAATCAATTCATTTGAAAGAATAGCCGATCATTGTTCTAACCTTGCGGTGTGCATTATCGAGCTGTCAAAACGCTCGTATCAAACGCACTCGTACTTAAAGGGCGTAAAGAGCCATTCAAACAAGAGTTTTATGGAAATGTTTGAAGAAAATCTTTTAAAATACAAAATTAATTGATATATATAATTAACTGACACACATAAAAAGCAGGAGGCATTCGCTTACGAATGCCTCCTGTTTGTTATTTTGAATATTTAAAATTTAGAACCAAGAACCAAAGAAAGAATTGATTACAGAGCTTATAACCGTTTTGCACTGAAGATAAGCCAAAATCAGCATTACAACGGTGAATACGAAAACAACGCCGAAGAAATAGAGTTTTTTGAGCATTGATGTGCCCTGCGTTTTTGTGTATTCAATCAAAACGCTGATTTGTGAAACGGCATAGGTAATGGCAATAATCACATAGTAAACCGCAATAAATACAGGCGATTTAATAAGCGAAATGAATATGCCGAGAAACAAAAGCGCCGTTGTCATAGGTGTGTGAAGGATTGCCTTGCTTATAAGTTCAACAGGGTTTTGCTTTTGATTTGTGAGTGTTGTGTAAAGAATGTTTGAGCCGAAAGTCATAGCCAAGCCGACAAGTGCAAACACAACTCCGAAAACGAAACATGCGCCGGCTTTATAGCCGATATTGATGCCGAGTCCCAAATCGCAAAGTCCGCTCATAAGAACAAACAAAATGCTTAAAATAATGAGCGTTGCCGGATCTTTTGCCTTTGCGTGCTCGTTTACCGCCTCATTCGGATTTACAAAATAGTTTTTAAAGAAATGAGTGAATTTTGAAAAATCGACTGAGCTTGGAGCCGCCTGAACCTGCTGCGGAACATATTGTTGATTATAAGGCTGACCGTACGGCTGACCCTGCGCAGTATAATAAGGCTGTTGAGGCGGTGCTACCGGCTGATTGTGATTAATCGGTGACTCCTGCTGCTGTGGCGGCGCATTGAAAACCGCTGCCGGATTTTCGCTGAAATCGGGTGTCGGATTTTCTGCCGGTGCAGGGTGCTGTGCCATCGGTTGAGCCTCTTGAACAGGAGGCTGCTGAGGCATTTCCTGTGGTTGAGGAGCGACTTGCTCGTGTATTTCGTACTGAATTTCCTGCGGTGTCGGCTGTTGTGCCGATGCCTCCTCATAAACGGGTGTGTCCGTCGATTGCGGTGCGGGTTGTTGCGCATTGCGCTGTGCCTCTGCCTGTGCATCGGGGCAGGTGCAAAGCTCGTTGTCGCCTAACTGTCTTCCGCAGTATTTACAAAATCTCATTTTATATTCCTCCTTAGCCAAAACGGCCATTAATTTAATTTTTGAATTTTAACCGAATAAAACGATTTGCTCGACGCCTTATATTCCTTTTCTATATCCTTAAGCGAAGCCATCGAATCGGTCACGCTTGTTGACGCGTTTTTGGGATTTGTGACAAGATTTTTGCCCGAGTCGGATTTAATATCCGTAAACGCAACGGTTGCATAAAGTTTTTTGCCCGTTGACGAATCATCGTATGAATAAGTAAAAATCAATCTGTTTGTATATCCCTCGCCCCGATACGAAAAATAGATTTTTTCTTCTTCGGCATCGGAATGATAAGCTTGAATTGCCTTTAATGCTGCATTTTTTAAACTTGACAAATCGGACGCGTTTAATTTTGTTATATCCGATGTATAATCACAATCGCCTACTGTAAATTTCTTATCGGTTTGCGTAAATACAATCCCGTACTGCGCAAATTCCTCTTTTTTGCACGAAAGCTTAACCGAAATCTCATTCGGTTTTTGCGCCGATTTTGCCGTGTCGGGAGAAAATCCGAATGTGCCGACAGTATTTCCGGCGCTGTTTTTAACGGCAATCTCGTCGCCGTCAACAGCAATTTTGAAATCGCCGACAGTCTTGATAAGCTGTTTATTATAAACGCAATGAATTTCGCCGTTTGTTTTGTCATAAACAACGCTGTTTAAAAATTCAAACGCATTGACATCGACAGCCTGCGGCAATGAAGAGGCGGCAACGCTCACCTCAAATTCATTTTTGCCTATCAGTTTTTTTGCAAATCCCAGCGAATTGATTTTGTCGGTATCTATCGAAACATAAAATTTTTCGGCGTCACCGTTTTTAATGTTATCATCTGATGAATACTTGATTTTTATTGCCGATTTCAAGCTTTTGTACGAGGTGAAAACCGACTCAATTTCACGCGACGAATAGCTGTAGCTTTTTTTGACATCGGCAACATCAAGGCTTAAAAAATCCGCCTCGTTTTCGGTGCCGAAAACCTCGCCGCCGAGTGATTTATAAAGTGCGAATGTGTCAAAAACTCCGCTTGCATCATCGGCAACGGAGCCGTAGCCGTCGCACCCCGTGAAAATTTTGCCGTTGTCGGCGTCGGTCACAAACGATTTTGTCTGCACCGTGAACAAAAGCACAACCGCAACGCATGCGGCAACAAGCACTGCAACAATCGCCGTAACGATTGCGGCGATTTTTGCGCCGTTTTTCTTTTTCAACATAGGCGGATTTTGTGAAAAACCACCGTAATTCGGTTGTGCCGCCTGTTGAACGGATGCGCCTATCGGAGTGACAATGCCGCGCTGATCATCGGGTAAAATAATGGTGCGCGAGTCCTGCTCCTGCAAGGTATAATTCGGAACAGGTTTAACAGGCGTTTGACGCGGCTGTGAGGGGAATCCCCGATCGGGTGCGTTGTATTTTATCGCAGGTTTTTCCTGCGGTGTAATGCGAAAGCCGCATGCCGTGCAAAATCTTGAATTATCATCTATAATTGCCTTGCAATTTGGACAAATCATTGTTTAATCTCCGTAATTTTTGTTATAAATCAATTATATACTATGCCTTCTTAAAAATCAACGAACGGCAAATTTGTTTGCAAAATTTTAATGCTTTGGTAAAATATTACTATTTGTTAAGTTCGTTAACCGTGTAGCCTGTGGAATTGATTACCTGCTGCAAAGCATCGGAATTTTTCGTATCGCTTTGCAAACGGATAACATCATAAACATCGTCGTCATAATCGGTATTGCCGTTGAAGAAAGGCACCTCGTAGCCTTTTTCCTCAAATTCGGAATTATACACACGCTCGCCGTCTATATAATATTTGATATAACCGTATTCCTTTTTATACTTGGCATCATATGTGCGCTTAAAGTTTTTGCCTTTGAACGAATACATCGACGAGGAGGCGTTAATCGTTCTGCCGTAATCCTCGACATCAAAATCATTTATGCAAATATATTGAATATTATTTTGATATTTGAGCATAAAATAAATTTCGTCGCTGTCATTCAGGGTGTTTGACGAGCCTTGGTTTTGATAAACAAGCTCTGCCGAACTGCCGTTGTATGAATAAATATCGCAATTGTATCTGTAAACATTTTTGCTGATATAGTTGCCGTCGGAATCTTCGGAACGGATTTTGACGGCACGGCGATAAATAAGCATAAGTTCGCTTACATTATCGTTATTAAAATCGACAAGTTTAACAACCGCAAGTCCGTTGATATAAGCCTTTGAGCCTGATTTTTTAAGCTCCGCCGAGCCGTATTTTTTTGTATATTCGTTGACAAGTTCAAAATATGCATCGTTGAGCGACTGACCCGTCACCGTTTTAACGGTTGAGTTTTCACTGCTTCGCGTAAAGCCTCCGACGGTTGAATTAACAAGGTCTGCCGTTTTTGTGGCGCGGCTTTCGGTGAGAACAGAAAGGCGAATCATTTCAAAATCGCCGTTTTTCTCATCAATTTTAAAACTTTGCGAGTTTGAATCAAAGGTTGCGGACTTTTTGTTTTTAAACTCCGTGCCCTTGAGCGTGTAAAGGTCCACCTTTGAAAGATTTTCGCCCGAGTGGTTGCCTATATAATAAATGTTGCGATGATAATAAAGAGTTATCCAAACATCCGATGCCTTGTCGGTTGTCTGCGCCGCCTTTTGGTGATAGAGCTTTTCAAATTTGTGCTTTTTCTTATATCCCCAAATATCGACATAATAAATGCCGTTGTCACGGTACGCAACAAGCAGTTCGCTTGTGCCGTCGTTATCAAAATCCATTTCGCGTGCGTAGCAAAGACCGATCATCTTGTAGCCGCCTTCGCTTTCAGCCGCCGCAACGCCCTCATAACTGCAGTTGCCGTAATCTGCGGCATATTTGGCGCAAACCTCGCCCGCGTCCGCCTTAAACTGCTCGATTCTGCGGTTTTCGCTGCTGAATTTGACGGCGAAAATGACAACAAGCAAAATAAGCGCAACAATAACACAAACTGTGAGTGCAGTAACGCGCACCTTTTTGTTTGTGCCGACAATTTGCTTTGCGTCACGCAAATCCTCAACGATTTTGGCTTTTTCACTGCGCTCCTTTGATTGAAGCCGACTCAAAAAGTCGGAAATATCCATTTTGTCAAAGCGCGGCTTTTTATCCTTGCGTGCCGAAGTGTCGGTATCGTCAAAGTAATTATACTTTTTTCCCAAAGCTTCACCCCCGTTAAAGGCAACGGTAATTTTAATCATTTTAACATATAAATAAAAAATAAGCAATACCGACAAAATCCGCCGCTCGAAAATCGGCACAAAACATATTTTTTTAACAAAGTAAAAAATAATTCTTGACAAACGGTGCAAGTGTATGTATAATAAATCTCGCAAAGTAAATGCGGATTTAGCTCACCCGGTAGAGCGTCACCTTGCCAAGGTGAAGGTAGCGAGTTCGAGTCTCGTAATCCGCTCCACAAAGCGTAAGGCTGTTTGGCTTTACGCTTTTATTTTTGTCATATATTAGGCACTTTACTTTTATATGTATTTTTGATAAAATAAATAATATGCATCGTGAAAAGGGGTGAGCAAAACGGAATATCAAATCATGCCCATAGGAAGCGTTTGGCAGGACGGCGCATTTTGCGTGCCGCAGAGGATTGCAACGCGCTATATCAAACTTGCAAGCGAATATCAGCTTAAAGCACTTATGATAATTTTGTCGAAAAACGGCAAAGCAAGCAGTAAAGAAATCGCAAAAATTCTCGGTTGCACAGAGAGTGACGCCGATGATTTTCTCGACTTTTGGGTTGAGGAGGGCGTGCTTTCAAAGGACGGCGTTGCCGTTGAGATTGAGCCGATTGAGGCACAGACAACCGCCGCAGAGCCGCAGACAGAGGCAAAGCCCGAAAAGCCGCAACCCGAGAAAGCGCAAATTAAAATTGAACAAGCCAAAAAAATGCAAACAATGCCGATACCCGTTTTATCGCCCAAGGATATAGTTGCCGCGTGCCGCGAAAGCAAGGAGCTGACAGAGCTTATGCGCAACGCGCAGGAGGTTTTGGGCAAAACGCTCAGCCACGCAGAGCAGGAATTAATTATCAATATGGTGACATACTACGGTTTGCCGTATGAAATAGTGCTGACGATTTTGCACTATTACAAAACGCAAAAAGAGCGTGGCAAGGCAGTCGGCACGGGATACATAGGCGCAATGGCTAAAAATTGGAGCGAGGACGGAATAACAACGCTCGACGCTGCGGACGAACGCCTGCAATCGCTTGCAAAATCCGACAAGCTGTGGACCGACATTGTTGCTCTTGCCGGAATAAGGCACAAAAGCCCGACAATGAAACAGCGCGAAATGATTAACCGCTGGGCAGAGGAATTTTCGCTTGAAATGATAGAAATTGCGTGCAATGTAATGCGCGAAAACGCAGAAAAACCGACACTTAAATATGTTGACGGCGTGCTTAAAAATTGGCACAAGAAGGGCATCAAAACGCCCGACGATGTGATTGCCGACAATGAAAAGCACACAAATTCAAATAAAAAGGACTCCAAAAAGAGCAACAGACTTTCGTCAACGCCGAATTTTGATATTGACGAAATTGCGAAGAAAGCCATGTTTGACGATAATTTTGACATTTAACAGAGGATAAAAATATGCCTTATTCAACCGAAATATACAAAAAAGCAGAGCAGATATTGGAAAAGCGCCGCGACAAGGCAGTTATGCAGGCAGACACAAGAGCCGAGGAGATAAAGGAAAAGCTCCCCGAGGTTGCCGAAATTCAGCGCAGATTGTCACGAATCGGACTTGAAATATCGAAACTGTTTTTTTACAACGGCGACAAGGACGAAAAGGTGCGTGAACTGCGTATGCAAAGCGAGGCACTTGTTGAAGAGCGCACAATAGTTTTGAAGAAAAACGGATACAGCGAAAATGCGCTGAAGCCCGAATATGTTTGCCCCGTTTGCGAGGACAAGGGCTTTGTCGGCGGCAGACTTTGCGCGTGCCACAGACAGCTTTTAAAAGATATTATGCGCAGTGAAGTTGCAAAATTTGCACCGCTTGACAAATGCACATTTGAAAACTTTGATTTGAGCTATTACAGCGAAACACCGCTTGAAAACTCAATCGTGCCGAGAGCAAAGGCACAAAAGGTTTTGGAGGCAACGAGAAAATACGCTCAAAACTTTTCGCCGAACAGCAAAAATCTTTTGTTCCTCGGCAAAACAGGTCTTGGCAAAACACACCTTTCGCTTGCAATCGCAAATGTTGTAATAAACAAGGGATACAGCGTTTGCTACGGCACGAGCCAAAATATTTGCGACGATTTGCAGTCGGAGCAGTTCGGCAGAGATGAAAATATCGTTTACACAAAGCGGCAGGTGCTCGACTGCGATTTGCTTGTGCTTGACGATTTGGGCACCGAGCTTGACAATCAATACAGCATTGCCACAATTTATAACATAATCAACACAAGACTTCTCTCCGCCAAGCCGACAATAATCAGCACAAACTGCGAATTTGAGGAACTGCTCAACAAATATGACCAGCGAATCACAAGCAGAATCACCGGAGAGTATGTCAAACTTTACTTATTCGGGGACGATATAAGAAACAAATAGCCGTTAGATTTCACCGACAAAGAAAGGATGCCTGATGAAATTTTTTAAGCAGCTTAAATTAAAAAACATATTAATGCTCACGATTGCAGGAATAATAAACGCCGTAGGCGTGACAATGTTCCTGCAACCCGTGCGCCTTTATGACAGCGGAATATCCGGCACCTCAATGCTTTTGGGGCAGCTCACGCCGGACTTTTTGTCGCTGTCTTTTTTTCTTGCCGTTTTGAACATACCGATATTTTTGTTCGGCGCAAAAAAGCAGGGCGGCGTTTTCACATTTTACGCCGTTTATGTTGTGGCGATATATTCACTGTCGGCTTGGCTGATAACCGATGTTTTGCCGATTGATGTTGAATTTTTGTCACCGTTTGCAAAGGACGATTTGTTTTTGTGCGCCGTTTTCGGCGGACTGATTTCGGGCGCCGGCAGCGGAATTGCAATAAGATACGGCGGCGCGATGGACGGCATCGAGGTGCTTGCCGTGATATTTGCAAAGCGGCTTTCACTGACGGTGGGCACATTTGTGATGATATACAATGTTGTGCTTTACATAATATGCGGCGTGATATATCAAAGCTGGATTTTGCCGCTTTATTCAATTGTGACATATGTTGTCGCGCTGAAGGTGATTGACTATATCGTTGAGGGATTTGACCGCTCAAAATCGGCAATGATTATCACAACAAAGCACGACGAAATATGCGAAAAGCTTTCGGTCGAATTTGAAAACGGAATAACATTTTTTGACGCAAAGGGCTATTATTCCGACAGCGACAAAACCGTGATTTATTTTGTGCTCAACCGCTTTCAAATCGGCAAAATGCGCGAAATAGTTCACTCAATCGACCCGGCGGCGTATATTTCGATAACCGAAGTGGCAGACATTTTCGGCGCAAAGCAGAAAAAGGAATAATTCGACCGCGTTTGTAAACATACACCGCCGTATGTTATTATGATAAAAAGAAACTTATGTGAGGAACAATTATGAAAAAAGTGCTGAAAATCATCATACCGATATTGATAGTATTGCTCGGCGTCGGAATTGTTTTTATCGACGAATCAAACGCAACCGTCGAAGATGTCATTTATCAGGAGGCGGCAACAGGCGACACCTCCCCTGTTAAAAGCATGATAGGCAGTGAGGAAAGCGGCAATATAAACATATATCTTTATGAAACGGAGGACGGGCGACTCGGCTTTGCAACCATTGAAGAGAGCGATTCTCTTCTTGGCAACAAATATTCGCTGTGCACCGTTGAAAACATAACCGAGCAACTGCTCAAAAGCAATCAAATTCACCGCGAATACGATAAACAGGGAATGGATTTTTATTACGGAGTAATCGCCAATCCGTCCGCTGATTCGATAACATACAAAGGCAAAAACATAAAACTTAAAACCCTTGATTATAACGGATATAAAATAGGTATTTATATATTAAATAATTTAGCGTAGGGCTATTCTTAACATATCGGGTGAAATAATTGAAAAAGCATTATTAATTACAATTTCGATTTTAGTTATTATCTGCTCATTTGCGGCGTGCAAGAGCAACGGCTCGGGCAACAACTCGGGCAACGATATGACAACAGTTGCCGTTACCGACAAAAGCGGAGAAACGCGTTATTATGCGCAAGTGACAGACTAAGGATGGCTGGGTTGACAAATGGTATTAACGGCAAGGACTGAAATTGCCGACAAACGCAAAACACAATAACACAAAAGGCACATCCGATACAATGTATCGGATGTGCCTTTTTATATGCAAAGTTATGCGCCTATAAGCTGTTGGTCAAACTCGAACAACACCTCATTTATGGTGAAAAAATCATACACATGATGAATTATGAAATACTCGACTATAATATCGAATTTGTCGCTGTGCGAAAAAGCATAGCCTGCTTTTGCAAGCATTTCGCGCGCCGTGGTAATATCAAGTTCAAGCGCAATCACAAATGAAACAGCTGTTATTTTGCTCGGCTTATATGTCGGGTTGTTTTTTATTTTTGAAAACAGTTTTCTGTCAACATTCGCCTTTTTGTAGCACTCGGGGTCTGTCATATGCCTTTCGTCGATAAGCCTTATGAGCATTTGAGAAAAACTTTCGTCAAGCATATTAAGGCGACTCTGCAAATCGTCCTCCTCAAACAAATCGTCTTGGTCATAGCCGGGCACCGACTCGCTTTGGTAACTTTTTGGGCATGAGAGCGGAGCACCTATACTCGGCGAACAAAGCGGCGGAATATCGGGCACATAATCAGACGCAAAATCGGGATTTAAACGAACCGATTGCTCAAAATGCGAATCTGCATAAACATCGTCGATATATTCCTTAATATCGTCAATCACGGCACTGCCTGCGCGCATTGCATCGGCGTCGAAAAGCACAATATAAATTGCCATCTTGTTGACCGCCGGGTGCTTTTTTATTGTATCTACCGCAACCTTGAACGCCTGTGACTTAGGATAACCGTAAACTCCGCCCGAAATCAGCGGAAACGCAACGGATTTGCACCCGAACTGCACGGCAAGCGCAAGCGAATTGTTATAGCACGATTCAAGCAAAACACGCTCGTTATGCTCGCCGTCCCTCCAAATCGGACCGACGGTGTGAATAACATATTTTGACGGCAGATTGTAAGCAGAGGTGATTTTTGCCTCGCCCGTTCGACATCCGCCGAGCGTTTTGCACTCCTCCAAAAGCGCTTTGCCTGCCGCAGCATGAATTGCTCCGTCAACACCTCCGCCGCCCAAAAGCGAATTGTTTGCGGCATTTACGATAGCGTCAACCTTAAGTTTTGTTATATCGTTTCTTATAACGGTAAGTGACATCGGTTACTCCCCTTTTTCAAGCTTTTTAAGTGATTTGTTAAACTGAATTGCAAACAGTATTGCGGTGAATGTCACTGCGATTATATCCGCAACCGGCTCAGCGGTGTAAACGGCAGTTGTTTTGTCCGAAATGAAATTAGGCAATATGTAGATAAGCGGAATAAGCAAAACGAATTTTCTCATTATCGCAACAATTATCGAGCATACGGCGTTGCCGATTGAAACAAATGTCATCTGGCACGCAATTTGTATGCCGAAAATAAACATAACCGCAAAATAAACGCGCATTGCATGTACCGTAAACTCTGTCAGCGAGGCGTCGGTTGTGAACATTCCTGCGAAAATACGCGGGAACAGCATAACGCATCCCCAAAGCAAAAACGAATAGCAAAGGCAAACAACAAGCAAAAGTCTGAATGTTTTTTTGACTCTTTTTGCGTTGCCTGCGCCGTAGTTATAGCTTGTAATCGGCTGTGCGCCCTGCGCAATTCCCTGAAGCGGAAGCATTGCAAACTGCATAACGCTTGTCAAAATAGTCATCGCACCGACAGCGACATCGCCGCCGTATTTCAAAAGCGATGAGTTAAAGCAAACCGAAATAACGCTTTCGCTCGCCTGCATAATAAATGCCGACAAGCCGAGAGCAACGCACGGCAAAACAAGTTTCGGCGCACCGAAGAAATTGCTTTTCTTAAGACGCAAAAATGTCTTTTTACCCGTTAAAAATGCAATGGTCCATGCACACGAAAGCGCCTGCGAAATAACGGTTGCAACAGCGGCGCCCTTAACGCCCATGCCAAATCCGAAAATAAAAATCGGGTCCAAAATTATGTTTGCAACAGCGCCGATAGAAACGGTAATCATTCCGATATTGGCAAAGCCCTGCGCCGTTATAAATGCGTTCATACCGAGGGTGAGCTGAACAAAAACGGTGCCTATGGCGTAAATATTCATATACTCAATGGCAAAATCAATTGTGTTTTCGCTTGCGCCGAACGCCAAAAGCAACGGCTTGTCCCAAATAAGCAAAACAACAGTGAGTATCGCCGAAATGATAATTTGCATCGCAAAACAGCCGCCGAGTATTTTTTCGGCAGACTCATTATCGCCCTTGCCCATGCAAATCGACGCACGCGGCGCACCGCCCGATGCAACAAGTGCGGCAAACGCCGAAATGATAAGAATTATCGGCATACAAATGCCCATACCCGTAAGTGCCAAACTGCCGTCGCCCGGTATGTGCCCGATATACACCCTGTCGATGATGTTGTAAAGCATATTTACAATTTGCGAAATAACGGTAGGCACCGCCAGCTTAACAAGCAACTTCCCCACCGGCTGTGTCCCCAAAAACGACTTATCCTGAGTCATAATTAACCTTCTTTATTCAAATATTTAAAAAATTATTGTTATTTAAGGATTATAAATCCGCAAAAAACCTGTGTCAACATTATAAATCAATGTGCAGAAAAAAATTTACAATTATTACCGAAACCTTATGGGGTAAAATTCCACGCAAAGACAGTCCGATACACCGCATATATTGTAAATAATATATATAATTAGTAAAATATTGTAGTAATTTGCCATAAGAATTGAGGTAATATTTAATGAATGACACAATAAGCAGTCAATCAGTGCGAACCGTATCAAACAGCATCGGTATAAAATTATATGTTATCGATTATTCTGCCGTCGCCAATATTGATTCGTTTGACGAAATAAGGAAAATACTCAATCATTCAATTCAAAACAAATTGCAGGTGGCAGTAAGTCAGGAATTCTATAAAAACTACGAAATAATCACACTTTGTGCTAACGAAGAACAAAAGAAAATAGCAAAGCTTACAATTGATACAATAACACGCCTTAATGACGCAGGATGTCTTGCATATTTTTCAAGTATAACCGATTGCGACGAGATTGTCGAAAAACTTCACAGCAATCCGCAGGTATGCTTTGTTTACAGCAAATCGTCGGAATTTGCCGAAAGCATCAAAAAATTTACAGGCGTTTGCCGTGCGGCATCTGCTATTGTCGATGATGACGGCAGGCTTATTATGTGTCAAAGCAACGAACAGGTAATGAAACTCATCAACATCAAAGCAAACGAAATAGCATTTGATGACGCCCATTTTGCCGTTTCGTATGAAGGAAAAGAAAACACTGTTTTAAAAACGCACGACGGGATTCAAATAACCGTCGGCAAAAAGCTCGGCAGAGGCGGAGAGGGCACCGTTTTTGATTGTAATTATAAAACCGATTATGTTGTAAAAATATACCACTCTGGTCAGCTCAACAAACTTCGTTTAAAAAAAATGATGTTGATGGAAAAGAAGCAGGTCAGGTATGATGGAATATGCTGGCCGGAAAAGGTTGTTTACTCCCCAAAAGGTGAGCCTGTCGGTTATTTAATGAAAAAAATAAAGGGCGAATCGCTTTCAAACGTATTCGACACTGATGAGGCCCTGCTGAAAAAGTTTCCGAATTGGACAAAAAAGGACTCGGTAAACCTTGCACTTGATATTCTCCGCAAAATTCAATATTTGCACCTTTTCGGAATTTTGCTCGGCGATGTGCGAATGCAGAATATAGTTATTGACGACAGCGGCAATGCATCGCTTGTTGATATTGATTCCTGCCAAATCGATGACTTGCCGTCACCGATAGGATTTTCGGACTTCACTCCGGCGGAATTGCAAAGAGTAGAGTTCAAAAAAAAGTTGAGAACATATCAAAACGAGCGTTTTTCATGCTCGGTATTACTGTTTAAAATTCTTTTCTGCGGCGCTCACCCATATGACCAAAAAAATGGTGCAGACACGATTGAAGAGGAAATTGCGATGCGAAGCTTTCCCTATCCGCAGGACTATACGGGTGATTTTTCAAGGCTGCCCGTATTCGGTCAGGATGAAATGTGGAGACATTCTCCGTATCAAATAAAGCAATTGTTTACAGATATTTTTAAATATGACAAACGCTATTCGCTAAACGAGATGATTATGATTCTTGAAACATACCAAAAATTTTTGGATGCAAATATTCTCACGCATCCATCATTAAATAAAATTTCATTTTAATTTTTCGGAGGTATAAAAATGAGCATTTATGAAGATTTGACACCCGGCGATTTCGCCAAATCCACAAAAAAGAGATTGCCGATCTGCTTTTGTCTTGACACGAGCGGTTCTATGGATGCACCGACAGAGAGCGGCAGAACAAGAATTCAGGAATTGAACGACGCGTTTTCAAAATTCATTCAAACAATGAAAGAAAACGCAGAGGTTTCCGCTTCTGCCGACATTGCAATTATCACATTCGGCGGAACGGCAAACATTGTTAAGCCGTTCGGTCCTCTTTCGGAAATGCCCGATTTTGAAATTGAGGTCAACCACAGATCTCTCACTCCGATGGGTGAAGCAATCATTGGTGCGCTTCAGCTTCTTGATGTCAGAAAGCAAGGATATAAGGATAAAGGAATCAAATATTTTCAACCTTGGCTTGTTGTCTTGACAGACGGTGAGCCGGAAGGCAAGGACGCATTGGAAAATATGACAACCGCAATTCAACAAACAATTGAACTTGAAAGAAACAACAAACTTGTTGTATTTAATATCGGAATCGGCACCGATGCAAATCTGGACATATTGTCGCGTCTTTCAATTAAGCGCGAGGCACCGATAAGCGCGGATGTAACAAATCTTGATAAAATATTCCAATTTATCGGCTCAAGCTCCGACACAATCGTAAGCGGCGGCAATGTAGACGATATTTATGTTGACACTGACAACATTGACAAGGGCGAAGAAATCGATATTTCGCAATGGTGCATATAAAACATGAACATTATTCAAAGCTATGCTCAAGGGGCACGGCATATTGCCAATTCCCTGCCGTGTGAGGACAGAACACTCGGAAAAATCCAAAACGGCGTTTGTGTTATCGCTCTTGCCGACGGAGCAGGAAGTTCAAAATACACACATTCCGCTCTAGGTGCGGAATGTATTACGGAAACAATATGCAATTTTTTCTGCAATAATTTTGACAAGTTTTATGACATTAAAGCCGAAAAAGAGCAACAACAGATCATAATGGCAATTTGTCACCATGCCCTAAAGCAAAAGGCAGAGGAAATAGGGCTTGATTCAATAACAAAAATGTCATCGACAATGCTTTGCGTAGCAGTAAAGGACAACAAAGCAGTTGTGTGCCATATCGGCGATGGTGTCATAGGCGCATTGACAGACGACGGTGTAAAAATTGTGTCAAAGCCGGACAACGGCGAATTTGCAAGCACAACATATTTTATTGCAAGCTCGGCGGCAAGTGAGCATTTGAGAATACAAAAACTTACGATAAACGGCGAGCACGCATTCTTTATGATGAGTGACGGTGTTTCCGAATATGTTTATAACGAAAACAGCGGAGAATTAAACAACGGCGCGCTTAAAATGTCGCTTATGGCGTTTGAAAAAAGCGGCAATGAAAGTCTCGCCAAAACCATTGATGAATTTATGATAAAAAAGGACTCCGCATCGGATGACTGCTCATTTATTTGCGTTTCGCTCACAGACACTGTTCCTCCGGCATTTGTTGCACAGGAGGAAAAAGAAGACGCACCCGAAGCCGTTTCGTCAGTTGATACGGAGAATGATTCAACTTCTCAACAGTCTTCCGCGCTTTCGAGTCCTTCGGCAGAAAAAACAGCAGAGGTCAACAATGCCGTTCAAAGCTTCAATCAAGCACCTACGCAACACACAAATAACAACACAAACAATACAGACAGCAAAAACAATAAGAAAAAAATTATTGTTGCAGCGGCAGTAATTGCACTTGTTTGCGCCATCGTTATAACAGCTGTCGGATTGTCAAGCAAGAGCAAGCACGACACAAAGCCTGCGAAAAATTCAACCACCGCAAGCCAAAAGGCAAGCGAAAAGCAGTCAACAAATGTGACTATTGAAACGCAAACCGTAACCGATGCTCCGACGGCGGCACCAAGCACACAAAAAGCCGATACGACATCTTCAAGAAGATATAATCGGACAAGCTCGACGCGACGCTACTCACAGACGACACAAAGGCGCAGTTACACATCAAAAAGGCAGGCGCCGATAACTAAAAAAGTTACGGCAAGCACTGCCAAAGTCACCGAAAAGCGAACACAGACAACACAAAAAGCAACAACAAAAAAACAAACAACACAAAAGCAAACCGCCGTGGCAGAATCAAACACATCTGCAAAAGCGGAATAATCAAGTAAGGGGAAGCAAGATATGGATGAAAACAAAGTCGGAATATCACTTGATGATATTATGAATGCCGCCGATTTAGACGGTCAATCTCCGTCGCCTGTGCAAAACGCAGGCAAAAAGGTGAAAATCGGCGGAGGTTCCGCACCTGCATCTAATGCCGCCGACACATCAAAATCAACAGCGCAATCGTCGGCACAGTCGGCAACGCAATCTGCACAGGCAGGAACTCAAACAAACACTAAAAAATCGAAAATGACTATCGGAGGCTTATCGTCAAACAGCGGAATTTCGTTGGATGCAATCAAAAGTGCCGCAGGATTCGGCTCCGGCTCCGCAAAGACCGACGCCGATACGGATACAGGCGCAAAGGCAGAACCTACTGTAAAGGAATTACAATGTCATTGTCCAAAATGCAACAACAATTTTGTCCACAAGTACGCCGGAGTTAAACCGACCTCCGTATTTTGCCAAAATTGCGGTTGGGATGTAATGAAACCCATTATAAGAACCACTCACGAGGTTGAACACACCGAAAATCTCCGATGCCCACATTGCAATAACAGTTTTACATTCAAATATAAGGGCGCTAAACCGACAAAAATCTTTTGCAACAGTTGCGGAAAGGACATTAATCAACCTGTAATAAAGAAAGTTGATTCAGCCGCACCGACAGAGCACACGGAACTTATGCATTGTCCGAAATGCGGCAATGACTTTGAATTTTCATACAAGGGCAAAAAGCCGAAAGAAATTTTCTGCAACCAATGCGGCGAAAATGTATTAAACGCCGATGCAAAACCGGTAAGCAAGGCAAGATCGTTAAAGAATTTCTACTTGTTCGACCTTTTTGCAAGAATGGTTGAGGCAAAGAACTGGGGACTTCTTGCCTGGATTATCATTAACTTTGTGATTATTGAAACCGTTTTCGGAATAATTCTGTATTGGTGGGGTGTATTCTTGGTGGGCCCTTTGGCTTATTTTATTTCTCTTGCAATCGCACTTTCACCAATTGGCGAGGAGTTGCTCAGAATTTCAAACGGATGCCGCAAAATCAAAAATAAGGATATTAAGGCAAAAATCGAACCTGTATTCAACGAGGTTTATTCAAGGGCAAAGGAAAAAGACCCGAGCATTTCTCCGAAAATTGAGCTTTATATTTGTGACGATGAAAGCGAAAACGCATTCGCAACAGGCCGTCGCACCGTTTGCATAACAAAAGGACTTGCAAAAATGGACAGCGGACATATCGCAGGCGTTTTGGCTCACGAATTCGGTCACCTTTCACACAAAGATACCGACTCGCTCCTTATCGTAGTTGTCGGAAACCTCTTTATGACAGTAATTTCAACAATTCTCGGTTTCATTTCAACTCTAACGGGCAGTATTCTTGACGGAATTCTTGACGAGCACGGAATCGGCTGTTTCTCATTACTTTCAAAGGGTATAACCTTCCTTTTGACAACAGCGTTTATGTTTGTTTGGACAAAGCTCGGTGCACTGTTTTGCCTTAAGGGCGGAAGAAAGCAGGAATTTGCCGCAGACAATTTTGCCGCAGAATTAGGCTATGCTCAAAATTTGATTGACGCATTTGTTGAAATGGAGGCGGCTCCGGCGCCGAAGGGACTTTGGGCAACGCTTTTATCCACCCATCCTGATACAGCAGACAGGGTTATGGAACTCCAAGAATATATTGAAGAAAATCAATCAGCACTTGTTTAAGGAGAGTTTGAGTTGTTTAACATAAATGCTATTGTACCGATTAAAAGAATGAATGATTTGGCACAGGCTTATTCTCAACTGAAAAAATATGGTTACAGTGATATTGCACTGAAGAATGCATTGGCAACATATTTGGAGCATATTGAGCCGTTAATAAAACGCAACACAATTCAAAATGACATTCAGCCGTCAATCTTTTTCGGCTATCGCGACATTTTAAGCAATAACGGCGAATTTTCGCACGGAGAAATAGGCTTTTCAAATTATTCGGATTATATAATTGACATCAAATCATCTCAGGCAAGCGACAGGAACATTGCGCCGTTTATTCAGTCAATCCTTATGTCTGTCATAAAATCATCACCAGACGGGTCATACAGATTCAGACTTGCCGATCCGCTCGGCGCAGGCGCAAATTTCGGCCAATTGATAAAAATAGCAGAATCAAACAAGCGCACCTTCGGCGGAAAAATATACTCCGACTCGCAGGATATTAAGCAGTTGTTTGAGGAAATTGAGGGAGTTGTCGCAGATAATATAAGCAAAATCGGCGGAATGTATGACTCTGTATTTGAATATAACAAAAGCAACGAAAAGAAGATACCTATATATACGGTGGTTATATTCAATTATGATTCGATAGACGAATATGCCAAACGCGGCTTTGCATCTACAATAGGAGTATGCAAAAAAGCGGGAGTAAACATTATTTTTACTTCCGTCGAAAAGATCGACAACAACCTTTTCACACTTGAATTGCTCAATGATGACACTGTTTCAATTACAAAAAACGATTTTCAAATCAGATGTAAATATCGCATTGCTCCGATTGACATAAACGACATTGAAAAAGCAAGCGAGCAAAAGAAAATCGACACAATAGCAACAAGCTATTTTGATGTTGAAAATATCAAAATGGATATGGATTCAACACAAAAACTCTCTATCCCCTTTGCTGTCAACGAATACGGCGAGGTTCAATGCTTGGAAATCGGCGGAACCGCACCGGCGCATGCGCTGATTTCCGGTGAAACAGGCTCCGGTAAATCGGTATTGCTCCACACAATAATTGATTCAATAACTATGCACTATCACCCAAACGATGTTGAAATTTGGGCTATCGACTACAAAGCGGTTGAATTTGCCTGCTATGTCGAGAGCAGGACTCCGCATATAACCGTAATCGGACAAGATAAATCAGATGACTTTTCGTTCAGCCTTCTTGAACTTGTTAACAAAGAATACGAACGCAGGAAAAAACTTTTCGTAGAAGAAAAAGTTAAAAACTTTAACGAGTATCGCCGAAAAGGTCTTGAAATATCAAGAATCATTATTGTAATTGACGAATTTCATAATTTGACGCAGGCGGTCCAGCAAGAGCCAAAATACAAAACAATGCTTGAAAACCTATTGTCCGAAATGCGTGCGATGGGTATGGCATTTGTATTTTGCTCTCAAACAATAAGCAGCGGACTTCAAGGCTTGACCGAAAAAGGCAAAAACCAAATCGGCTGTCGCCTTTGTATGAAGCAATCGTCAATTGACGAAATCAAGCAGACACTTGCCGAAAACATTTCGCTGTCGTCAGAATATGTCGATAGCATTAAAGGCTTCGGCAAGGGTCAGGTTTTATACAAAAAGGCGCAGGAAACAGGATATACTTACGACTATTTGAATGTACTGTTTATTCCTGATGAAATGCGTGAAAAAGCAATTGAAAATGTCTATAAAAAATTAGGCGGCAATTACACAAGACGCAAGGAAGTAATTTGCAAAAACAGCGAGCGTTTTGACATCTCCGAAAAGAGTGAACATTCGCTGTGCAAATTTATCAACGGCGACAGTTTTGACTCGGACAGTGAGGGATTTGTATTTTACCCTGCCGCTCCGACAACGCTTGAAGATGAATTTGCAATCGAAATTGACCGTAATATGTCCAACAACATAATTATTTGCGGCGAAGACGATGATTTGCGCGAATCAATGATAATGTTCTCTGTGTTAAGTTTGCTTGCAAACAGCAGTAACAGAGTCAATGTCAGCATTTTTGACGAAAACAATTCAGATTCTAAATCGCTGAATAATATTTTGTCAAAGATACAAAGCGATAATTTGAATATTTATTTCGGACCGCAGGAGGCAATAGGTCATCTGCTTTCTTTAAAGAAACTGCACCCTATGCCGAACGGCAACAATATTGAAATATTATACGGTCTGCACAAAATCAAAAGTCTTTTATATATGCTTCAAAACAGCGATGACGACGATCAGGCAGAACCCGAGCCGTCACCAAAACCGCAAAGAGTCGAAAAGCAGGATATCAGCGGTATGGACAGTGCAAAGCTTGACAGCTTGATTGAAGATTTAATTAACAGCTTAGGTTCAACCGCACCGACGCATGACGAACCGCAGGAGAGGAAATCACCTGCCGCCGAGTCGCTTGACGATGCAAGTTTTGCGGATATAAAAACAATATTGATGAATTTGTTTGAGCACGGACCCGATTTGGGATATTTCAACATTGTGATTCTAAACAATGCAAAGCAAATCAAACAATCCGAATGCATCAAAACGGAAATGTTTGAATACAGAATCGGCACAGAGATGAGTGCGGATGACTCATATACTCTTTTCAGCACGGAATATTTCGTAAGAAAGGCAGACGAAAAGACTGTTGTATTCTACTCCGGTTCACCTAAAAAGGTAAAGACTTTGTGGCCTTACATATTCCCCGATGATGATTTTATAAACAAATTCAACGAAAGGATAAAATCAAATGAGCAGAATTAACAGAAATCCCGAAGCTATGCTTTCATATGCAAATACTCTTGAGAAAAAAATTGAAGGCATTGAAAGCACACTTTCCGCAACCCAAACAAAAATAGATCAGATTTCGGGTGAGCTTGACAATAAGACGCAGGAGGCAACAGAAAAATTCAACGAATGCTGTGAAAAACTGCGTGAACAGGTAAACGAATATAAAAGGCTCGTAAACATGATAAGGAAAAACGCAAACGACCTGATAGAACTTCAGGACAGAACCCGTTTTTAATTAAGGAGAACAACAATGGATACTATTAATTTTCAACTCGGAACAGCATATGATTATATCTACTCTTTGACAAAATGCTATCAGGATGTTGAGTACTATCAAGAGGATATAAAAAGCACGTTTGACGCACTTCAAAGTGCATTTAACGACCCATATTATCAGGAATTCGCGGTGGAATTCAATAAAGGCGACAGAATAATCACCCAGTTGAAAGAAACTATATCAACACTTTCAAAAAGCATGTTAAGCTACGCAAGAGAAATGGACGCTCTTGCGCACGGTAAAGCTTGATGGGAAGCACTGTTGTACTTCCGGAATCTTCGGACTTAAATGAAATCGCTCGCGGATATTCCTCACTCGGCGAAAGCACACAGCAAAAGGGCGAACAATTCAATCGCGACATAAATATGTTCAATTACAGCGTTGAGGATTTCAAAACGCAAGTTAGCGGCAAGCTTGAAGAACTTTCGCAGGTTATCGAAGAACTGCAACAGCAAATGGCTCAAATCAAATCCGAAATTGATCAACTGACATATCAATTTCAACAATGCAAGCAAAACTGTCGTGCTCTGCAACAGCAAGCCAATAGCTTAAACAGACAAATTGCGCAAATAGAGGCACAAATATCGCAGTTGCAAAGCGGCAACGAAGATGGGCAAAATGATGCTCAGATAGCGAGCCTTGAGCAACAGAAAGCGATGCTGTCGCAACAAGTTAACTCTTTGACCGCACAATACAACGCAGAGATTGAAAGGGCGGCAAAAATCCAAAATGAGATTGACAATTTGACTCAGCAATATAATGAGTTAAACGAAAAATACACCGCATACAATAACAGATACCAAGAAATATATTCTGCCGCGTACGAGTTTAACGGTCATTACAACCAATTTATCGAAAAAGCAAGCAGTGCAGATATAGGCAACTTTTGTGATAACAGAGCAAGTCAGCTTTCGCAAATCAGCTATAAAATGCAGCAGCTCGCAGAAGAGGTTGAAACATTGAGTGGAGGACAATTATGATTGATTTTTACGAAGAATCAAACCATATTGAAAAAATCAGCGAAAGAATCGACAGCTCTATACAAATGGATTTTAAAAATGATTTAGTCTATTCCTGCGGCGAAATTAAAAACCAATACAACCAAAAAACACAGGAATGTGATGAAATCTATACAAATATGGATCAGCTACAAACCGAAATGGAGCAAATCACCGATTTGATGAATCAAAGCATTGAGGAAAGCAACGGAGTTGCATATAAAAAAAGATTTGGCAGGTGATAAATATGAGCTATACAGAAAACGGAATCAAAGCAATTCAGGGTGGAAATTTTTCCGACGCATTTAATTTACTTAAAACAGGATTTTTTGAAAACGGAGAAGAAAAAGCAGGATGCTATTTGGCACAAATGTATTATGACACCAAAATAACTCCGCGCACCGAAAAATCGCTGTCCGAGGCAATGTTGCTTTGGTGTATAACAAAGGACATTGTTCCGTCATCAAGGCACAAGCTCGGTGTAACACTTTACGCCGCAAAAAATCAGGAGGCAAGAAATGACGGCTTGCAAATGATTCAGCAGGCATCAAATGAGGGCTATCAGGTTTCGTTTTGCGTTTTGGGTGTTTTATCATATACAAAAAAAGATTATGACACGGCGTACAACTATTTTTCAAAATATGAAAGTATTAAAACCGATCGACAGGCGTTGAAAATGTTTGGAGATTGTTGTGCAAAAATGAGCATACCGAATATTGAAATGGCGGAATCATTGCTTTCTCAATGCGGCGAATCATTTAATGATGCCGACGCTTATCAAATGATTTCCGAAATTTATCAAATGCCGCAAAATCTTAATCCGCAAAAGAGTCTGCATTATTCAGAACTTGCCGCAGAGGCAGGAAATATTGACGCTATGTTTACAGTCGGTCAAATGTATTATGAAGGCAAGGACAAAAATTCACAATACCCCGATGCCGACGATCAAAAAGCATTGAAATATTTTTCAATGGCAAGCACAAAGGGCAATGCGAAAGCAATGAAAAAGCTTGCTTATATGTATTGCGACAGTCGCGGAGTAGACAAAAATTATGATGAGGCAATAAAACTTTTGCAAAATGCGCAAAAACTCGGCGAGCAATGCAACTCCGAACTCGGTTTTATCTATTTAAGACAGGAAAAAGTTCAGCTTGCATACTCATGCTTTATGACTGCGCGCAAAAACGGAGAAGCAGTGTTTTACGATGACTTGTTTTATTGCGCGAGAGTCATTGAAAGCAACAATCAAATCAGCTACAAAGAGCTTTTGAGCCTTGCTCTTTACTGCGAAAAAGAATCACCGCAAATAACCGACGATATGGCGATTGTATTAAGCGAGTTGTATTATTATGACAACGACATGGTTTCCCCCGATTATCAAAAAGCGGAAAGCTATGCGCTTCAGGTGCAGTGCCCGCAAAGTGACTACATCGTCGGTAAATTGGCGGCATATGGCAACAGCAATCGCTTAAAGCCTGCAGACGCAGAGGAATATCTTAAAAGAGCCGCCGATGCAGGATATGTTGATGCGATGCTTGTACTCGGAAAATTATATGCTGTTTGGAATTTATATACAAGGTCTGTAAATATGCTGATGAAGGCATATAACAACGGTTGCAAAGAGGCAGCTCACGAAATCAGCGAGTTGTACGCAACCGGTATGGTAACCGGCAGAGCAGATTCGAAAAAAGCTGCCGAATGGGAGGCTAAGGCTCAATAATGAAAAAAATATTTTCTTTAATAATTGATGCTGTATGCGGTATTTTGTTTTTTAAGGTGATTAAAAAATCACTTGATACTAAAATTTTTGATAAAAATAAGCATTTATAATTAAGGGCATAAAATGAAAATCGAAACTGATTATACCAAATGGTATGTTGACGGACTTGAATCGTTTGAAAAAAATTCAAAACCGAAAATTATTACAACAAAAACAGGTTTTGCACAGCAAGATTCTGATATACAAACGAAAGTTAACAATGACAAAACAGACATTGATACAAAGATTGTAATAGGTCCGTCCACACAAATCGAAAAGAATAAAAAAAGCAAAAAAATTATAGCTCGAGTATTGATTTGTATAATCATAACAGCCGCAATAGTTATTTCCGCTTTGTTTGCAAAAACAGTTATTTCTAATAACTCAAACGATAATTACAATGACTACGAAGACATCGGCTACACAGAACAACCGAGCGAAACAACGACTCAATCGACAACGCAATCCACAACAGCCGCGCCTACGCAATACAACGGCAAATGCGGAGATAACGCAACATATACAATCAGCAAAGGCTCTGACGATATGTGGACCCTTAATATCAGCGGCTCCGGTGAATTGTGGGATGATGACAATGTTGACTGGCAAATCGAGGATAATTTAATAGATGAAATTATAATCTATGATGAGGTAACGGTTATTCAGGCATATCAATTCAGCGGCTCTCCGTTTTCGGCGGTAAAAAGAGTTCAGATTAATTCCGCTGTTAAGCACATAGGAGAAGGAGCATTCGGTAACGACTCATTAGAAGAAATAAGCATTGATAACGCAGATTGTCAAATTGATTATATTTCAGACGACTCTATAATCGGAACACTTGGATATTCAGACTCAAAAACAATCACTATTCATTGCTATGAAGATTCAACGGCGGACAAATATGCAACCGAGTGGAATGACAATTATCCCGGCACATATGAAATAGACTACTATTAAGGAGAGCAAAATGGATAAAAACTTTTTAGTATATAATATGTGGTATGTTGACGGACTTGATGAGATTGAACTTGCGGACAGAGAAAGAGTAAAAAAGAGAGCAAACAGCGCCACGGTATTACAACACAACAATATTGTTAACAAAGACGGCTCAAATGCGGCATTCGTATCAAGCACATCACAAACAGCAAATTCAAACACATCTGGTGCAAATAACAATTCGCTGTTCTCATACAACAAGCAAGCAGAAAAAGTATTGATTAAAAAATATGCCTCATTGGTTCGCATGGCAAAAATTAATTCCATGGTTTTAATGCTCATATTTATTGCCGTTACATTATTTACTTTTTTATACTTGAGCTATTATGCCGCATTACCGGCGATTATTACAATAATATTATCAATCGTCTACACAGTACAAAGAAAGAAGCTAAATAAGATAAAAGGAGTATTCAAAAAATGCTCAATTACGGATTTAAAAGTGTTATACGAATCAAACGAGGAACTTAAACCTATTGCACCGAACAGCATAATAAACGGCAATTCGCACATATTGATAACATTAAGCAAATTACCGATTGTTCCGAATTCAGTTAAATCGCTGACGATGATAACGCGTCAAAACACTCCAAAAGGATCGTCTTCACTTGATATAGTAATGCAAAATAATGAGCATATCGTTATTCCAGAATCATTAGCTAACAATCAGGATTTGATTAATGCAATGATCGCTATTAATCCGAAAATTTATATATCGCAAAAAATGATATAAGTAAATCATACAATATACATATGAAAGGAGTAATTGACAATGGCATGTATGCATATTCAGTATGACGGCGGTGAATACAACTGCTATCGCTGTGATTTATGCGGCAAAAAATGGGATTGGGGTGATGCACATGTTGAACATGTTTGCGAGAGCGGCGAGGAATACCGCAAATGCCCGATTTGGGAAAAATATGCTTGGTAAGCATATTTAACACTTTATTTGCAAAATAATAAGATAACCCCGAGCTGTAATTTGACACGCTTGGGGTTATCTTCTTTATTCAAATATTTGATTTAAAAATGAAATTCTGTTGTTTACGGCGTAGGCGGTTATGGGGCTGTGAGATGCCATATCGAAACCGTGGACAGTGCCCTTTGTTTCGTCCAAAGCAACGCTGTTTCCGGCGGATTTCAACGCATCGGCAAAGGCAACGCCCTCATCGCGGAGGCAATCAAACTCCGCTGTTTGTATGTATGTCGGCGGCATATGCGACAGGTCGCTTGCAGATGCAGGCGAAACATATTGCGCATTTTGACCGTCGGCCTTTTCGGGCAAATAAAGCTGCCACATTTTGCGGTTGAGAATACTGTTCCAAACAGGGGTATCAACAAACTTTTTCATCGACTCGGTTGAAACGCTGCTGTCAAGCACCGGGTAAACAAGGAGCATTCCGCACAGATTGACTAATCCCTCATCGCGCGCCTTAAGAACAGTTGCGGCGGCAAGGCATCCGCCTGCACTGTCGCCCGCTACGGCAAATTTATTTAAATCCGCACCTATTCTGTCTGCATTTTTAACCGCCCACTCAAGCGTGGAATAGCAATCAGGGAAAATTTGATTAAAATTATATTTCGGCGTGTTTCTGTAATCAACACAAAGCACCCTGCAATTTGCGCCGTGGCAATACTCCTTGAGCAAACGATAATGATACGGCGCCGCCTTGTAAATAAATCCGCCGCCGTGATAATAGACAACAAGCGGAAGCTTTTCGTTTTTGCCACGCGGAGAATACAAAAGACACGACAATGATGTTCCGTCTGAATTAATACTGAATTTTTCGACCGAAACATTTTTGTCGGAATGATTGACATTCACAAAAACGCCCAAAACCTTTTCTGCCGCAGGGGCAAAGCCTTCAACAATCGGGAATGTCATCATTTTTAGTTTTTTAAAATCGTCATTAATTGGATAATCCACATTTTCTCCTTAATTTTAACAAATATCAGCCGCGCTGTTAAACAGCGCTCAATTGTTTTGTTTTCAACATTTTTTGATAGATTTTAATCAAAAGTTTAGTTATGCTTTTTACTCTTCTCCGTTTATTTGTGTCGCCCAAATATATTATATAATAAAATCTGTCAATTTCAACAGATAAATTAAAACCGCTTCACAAGGGGGGCACACTTCATAAAAAATAAATGCTCAATAATTAAAACAAAATCGGTATGGTTGCGAAAACCATACCGATTTTAATCAAATATTCACTCAGCCCCAAACCTCGTCGGCAATTTCCTTAACGAGTTTAAGCTTTGCCCACTGCTCATCTTCGGTGAGTTTGTTGCCGATTTCGCACGATGCAAAACCGCACTGCGGGCTGAGGCAAAGTCTGTCAAGCGGAACATATTTTGCCGCCTCGTTAATTCTCTTAATAACCTCGTCATTGTTCTCGAGCTTAGGTGATTTTGTTGTGATTAAGCCCAAAACAACAATTTTGTCGGATGAAACCTTTGCAAGCGGCTCAAATCCGCCCGAACGCTCGTCATCATATTCAAGGAAAAGGGCGTCAACATTTTCTTTTTCAAAAACCCAATCGGCAACCGGGTCATAAGCGCCGCTTGAGAAGAATGTTGAGTGATAGTTGCCGCGGCAAATGTGCGAGGTGATTACCATATCCTCCGGCTTGCCCTCAAGAGCAAGATTGTTGACCTTGAGAAGCTGATTCTTAAATTCCTCGGCGGTAACACCGAATACTTCGGTGCCATCGTCGGTAAGTGCAGTGCCCCATGAGCAGTCATCAAGCTGGAGATTGCGACAACCTGCTGCATAGAATTGAGTGATTACATCACGGTAAGCGGCGGCAATATCCTCGATAAGTTCGCCATTTGTTGCATAAAATTTTCTTGTAAGCTCAATATTTCCGGGAACGGTAAACTGCAAATATGTTTGCGCCGGAGCCGGAATTGTGTATTTGGCAACTGTGTTTTCGTCCTCAAACTGCTTTAAAAACCTGAAATACTCTACAAACGGATGAGCCTTTGCCTTGAATTTTCCCACAAGATACGTGTCGTCAAGAACGGCAAGCTCGTTGTTAAACGGAACTCCGCCGCCTGTTGCCTTGTGCTCAACTCCGTCAAATCCCCACATAAAATCGAGATGCCAGAATGTTCTTCTGAATTCGCCGTCGGTGATTGCGTGGTAGCCAAGTTCCTTTTGCTTTGCTACAAGTTTTGTGATTTCGTCATTTACGATTTTGTCGTACTCGTCCTTTTGAATTTTTCCGCTTTTGTAATTTTCCTTTGCGTCTTTAAGCGCCTGCGGTCTTAAAAAGCTTCCTACAAAATCATATTTAAACGGTGTTTTTAATGTGCTCATAAATAAAACTGTCCTTTCGTTTTTTGCTAAGGACAGTTTATCACAAAAATATTCTTTTGAAAAATATTTAAAATTCGCAGTCATTCATAGTTTTAAACTATGGCAGAATACTTTTTCAGCGCACTTATATATGACTGCGCATAACGCGAAAGCATAATGTTTTTCTTTTTAATCAACCCGATATGCATATCGCAATCCATTTCAAGCGGTTTTGCGATAATATCCTCCCCGTTAAGCTCCTTGTCGATTATGCCGGAGCTGACCGTAAAACCGTTAAGTCCGATTGCAAGGTTAAAAAGCGTTGCACGGTCCCTCACCTGAATACTTTTCGGCATATCAAGCACGCTCAAAAACTCCTCGCTGAAATAAAACGAATTTCGCTCGCCCTGCTCATACACAAGATACGGATAAGGCTTCAGCTCGTCAAGCGTGATTTTGTCCTTATGTGCAAGCGGATGATTTTTGCTGATAAAAATATGCGGCGATGCGGTGAACATTTCCTCAAAGAGCAAATCGTTTTTCTTGAAAAGCTTTGTCAAAACATCTTCGTTGTGATTTGAGATATAAAGAACGCCGATTTCGCTGTTGCCGTTTGCAACATCGTCGATTATTTCGCCCGTTTGAGTTTCGCGCAGAATAAAATTGTATTCGTCAGCGTCATATTTGCCGACGACATCGACAAATGCGTTAACCGCAAACGAATAGTGCTGACACGAAACGCAAAATTTCGGGTTGCGTTTTTCGTCGGCACAAAAATGCTCTTTCATAATTTCCGCCTGCTCAAGCAAATTGCGCGCAAACGAAAGCAACTCCTCACCATCACGGGTGATGCTGACACCCTTGTTTGAGCGCACAAACGCGGTAACGCCCATCTCACTTTCAAGATTATGTATCGCCGCGCTCAGGCTCGGTTGTGATATAAAAAGCTTTTCGGCCGCCTCTGTAATATTCCTGCACTCGGCAACCGTCACCAAATATTTCAATTGTTGCAGTGTCATACCGCACCTCGCATTAATTTGTAAATAAAGTTTTATTTTATTTCCGAATCTCGGTTGTTACCTGCAATTTGTATTCTTTTATTGATTTCTTCCATAAACTCGTCACATTTTTCAATACAAAAAATATACTTTCGGTCTAAGTCATCGGTAATTTTTATATAATCCAAGCCATATCCGCCAACAATTGAAAGCTGACGATCATTCCATTCGTTGTAGCTTTGAGGGTTCCAAGCGTGTTTTTCAACAGAAACAATATCAGTATATAGTATTTTTGGATTAACAGGAAACGGATGCACAGAAGAAATTTCGTGCCTTTGAATTTGAAGATAATCATCAAATAAAAGGACGCCTCTAAAATCATCACATCGTTTGTATGCAAGTGCTATACCGATAAAAGTCAACGCAACTATTATAACATAATTTGCAGTATGCGGTATAGTAAATCCATTTAGGCGGTCTTTAATCACTGCACAAATGACGGCATAAATAAATAACAATGAAATCGGTATCGCAAAAAATGACAATACATTATAAGTTCTTCGTTGTGACTCGCGTTTTGTAACAAACACATAATATTTATTTTCCATTATATCTCCCCCGCTAAAGCCTTTACAATAAAAATCATTTTCACTGTCACATATCATCACTTTATATTATCATAAATACCACCGTCTTGCAACCGGGCTGTTATATCACTCTACGGCGACGAATCGGCTTAATTTCTTATCTGTGATTATTATATCATCAAAAAGCCGCGCCTTCCACCATATAAATTTGTCAGAAAAGTTGAATTTATGTTAAGTTTAACTGCGCGTTTTTTGAGCAAACAATATAACATCGCCGTCACCTGAAAATTCGGCAATAATCAGCAAGCGAATAATACAAGCCGATATAATTCAAAATTTTATTGACCGCCGCACTCCGTTTATGCTATTATCGGAGTATAATAAGGGATTAATATACCAAAAAAATACAGAAAGAGGTATATTTATGAAAAATAAAAAACGCAAAACCGTTATAATCACATTGTTTTCTTTGTTCTGCTTGTGCGGAATAATATTCACTGCAATTATCTCATCACATAATAATCAAACCGATAAATACACACTTGAAAACACATACAACACATATCTTAAGTCCGACAATGCAACAGTAGCAATAGTTGACAATACAGAAATTACAAACAAACAACTCAAATTAATTCAATATTCTTATAAAACAAGCAAGCCTCTTGACACGGCGATTAAACAAACAGCAATTGTCAGATTGGCAAAGGCGGACGGTTTTTCTTTAAGCGAATCCGATTTAAAAAAAGAAACCGATTATATTGGCAAGGCTTATGAAAAATTGAATATTCCCGAAATTGAAGAAAACACCGCATTTAAAAATGATTTAGAAAAAAATCACCTTGAAATGGCACTCTCAATCAAATATCAATCCCATATTAAAGAACAAATTTTGAATCAAAAATTTTATTGTGATGACGAAGAAATAAATAAAAGCTATGAAAAATACAAAGCTGTTTATAAAGATTGGACAGACGGAGGAAAAAACAATTCGGCATTATATAAAAGGGCTTACAATCAAAGAGAAAAAATCGTCCAAGATTATATTGATTATCGAATTGCCCGTCTTGAAATCACCAAGTTTTAATTATCACAGCTAAATTGAATCAAACTAAATAAAGCATATTTTGAAGAACATTTATCAAAAATTGAATGAGGTATCTTTTATGAAATCATCCAAAATAATATTAATCACCGCTGTTTGTTTGGTTTTACAATTGTTATTTTGTTCCTGCGCAAATCAAAACACCGGCACGGCGGCGAGCACAACCGCGAAAACAACAACTGCACAGGTCAGCTCATCATATAAAGAGCAAATGGACACAGCGTTCCGACACATATCAAATCCAAAGGTATTGGCAACCGTAAACGGCGTAAAAATAACGCAGGTTGACATGGATTTGTTTTCTATCGGCGGGAGCAAGCACACGGTCGACGATATAATCGAGTATTATGTAGTCGCCGATTACAGCAAGAAGAACTCGCTCAAATTAGACGATTGGTTTCAAAATCTATACGATGATGCTTACACCGATATGCAAAATGACACGGAGCTGACCGAGGAATATTGCCTGAATACATACGGGATTCCAAAATCCGAAGTAATTAAATATGCCCAAAAAAGAGTCTATCAATTAGGCATGCATTCGGCGTTTTCGAGTATGGTTATTGAACAAGTATCATCCGGTAAATGTCCAACGCTGTATCCCGAATTGAAAAGTGCTTATAATAAGTTTCAAAAAGAGAAGTCAAAAAAAGGCGCAAAAGCGTGGGATGACATCGAGCAAGCGTATTACGATATGATTGCAAAGGATTATGACATAGTGATATATAAAAAATGAGTGGGCAACAGCTCACTCATTTTTAGTTATTTAATCAGTTATAAATCGCATCAAAACCTCGTCTGATTTTATACTATAAGTATAACTTGTAATGTCGTAAAATCAAAAAGTGTGCAGTTTGGTAGGAAAAGTAATGCACTTTTGTAAAACCTATTGACAAAGCGATTACAAAATGTTATTTATGTTTTGAAAGCAAGGGGCGTTTTATACAAAACGGAATGCCGTTTGCTTGACGGAGAGGCGAGGACAAAAATCTATCCCAAGTAAAAAATCAAGCTCCGAGCCGCTCTCATGTATCTCCCGTGTGTCGGCTTTCAACTCTGCCGACACACAACCTGAGATACCTACTAAAAGGGCACATAACAGAATCGAATGACATTTTCAACGCCGGAGACAGAATCTCCGTTCAATATAAAACGGTTCAAAACGCACCGGTTGATAATTTGGAAGAATCACAAGTCGTCAACACCGTCGAGGTATCAATCGCTAAAGCAGAACTCAAAAACAACCCCAATAATCTTAAGGCACTCAAGGTTTTGGCATAAAACAACACTTTTGATTATCGGAGCGATTCTTAAATTCAAAGTCAATCCCATATAATCACAACTCACCATCGCTCGATAAATACTCTCTCCCGTGCCGACCTTCGCCGGTCGGCACAGAGAGAAATGAAAAATTCAACAACTTATAAAAGCACAAAGGCTCAAGGTATATCCTTGAGCCTTTGTGCTTTTATGCAGACAATTCATTTAATTTTGAAACTATTTTTTCTTTTTCGCCGCTTCCGGTTGTGTTCAATCTCATCAGCGGTAAATCATACTTTGCGAAAATACCGTCTTTTAAAATATCCCTTTCATGTTGTTTAGTGCCTTCTTTATGGAAAGCATATCCGTCAACCTCGATAGCCAGTATTGGTATTTTGCTGACCTTATTGTAAATCATAAAATCGACATGGCTGTCCGTATCGGTAACAAATCTTTTCTCGTTCTCATTAAGTTTATCAAGATTTTTAAAGATTTCTTTAAGCGGCAAATGTGCAATGAGTCCTAAATTTGTAAAATGATATTCTGAAAAAATGCTTTTGATAAGATTATACATAAGGTTTTCGGAATCATAATAAGAAACTTTTTTCGCATTTTCAAGAAGTTTTTCTTTTTCGTTTCGATATTGTAAATATAAATAATCAAAAATTGAATAAATATCGCTTTCCATAACATCAAAATTATTGTATTCTATATAATTTACCAAATCGCCTATATTTGTGTTTTGGTTTTTCTCGTTTGGATTTATGATTATATAGAAATTTTTAACAGCTCTTGAAACCGCTACATTTAATAAATTCTTATCATCTGAAAAATCTGTAATTTCGTCATCAACAGTTGACATTATCATTACATCCTTTTCTCTGCCCTGAAATTTATGAACGGTGTCAATAAGGATTTCTCTATTATCAATATTCTTTCTAATCTCTTTAACTTGATCTCTATAAGGTGTAATAATACCGATTTGCGATGGGTCGGAATCAATGTTCGGCAAAATATTTTGAGTTATCTCATCAATCTGCCTTTGATTAATATGACCTCTTACGTGGTTGCCAATGGCAGTTTTAAATACTTTTAATGTGTCCTTTTCGCCATTATCATTTGTCATTATGATTAATTGATTGTCATAGAATTTTTTGTTGCAAAATCCAATGATTTTCGGATGACAACGATAGTGTTCTTTTAACAAAGTTACGGGAACATCCTTTACAATATTGCAAACCGATGACAGAAAACTGTATTTTGAAAAGTCATAGCTGATATTAATTTGAAATTTTTTAAATATTATTTCGGTTTTCTTTTTATCTAACTCCGTAATAACATTCGGCAATTGCTGTCTGTCACCAACAATAACTGCGTTTTTGGCAATTGACAAAGCAACTGTACCCGTTGCAACATCTACTTGAGATGCTTCATCCATTATAACATAATCATAATTATATCTGTTTTTAGGTGTGCCTAAATTATTTCTTGATGAATATGTAGTGCTTAAAACAATCGGATATTCATTAACAAATTCCTGTGGCTTAAAACTTAAATCTTTTAATTCAAAAATCTTTCTTTCGGTATTATTTCCGTATTTTTTATACAAAAAATCTTTGAATAAAACAGAGGAATGTTCAACATAACTGTTAAGGAGAGTTTTGGCATTTACCTGATCAAGCTCTGTTTGTATTTGAGAAATCAATAGTTCTGTTTCGTTTATTTTTACTGTATAGTAATTTCGTTTTGCTATTGAAACAATTATGTCATTCTGAAATTTTAGATATTGTCTGTTATTTAATCCAAAACAAAACAAAAACAGTATCATATTGAATATTCGATTAATGCCTTTATTTTGCAACTCAAACCTTGTCCAAAGCTTTAATAAAAGTGATGAATTTATATCAGGCTTGCATTTTATATCCGGAATATTGTTATTGATACATTGTTCTTCAAAATAAGACTGCTCTGTTTTTATATCGGACAATTCTTGTTTTAGTTTGGCTGATTTATTTTGATTTTCAAATACTTCGTTTATCTGTTGCGACTCATTAACAATCGCAGAGCTTATTTCAATCAATTTATTATCATCGGTATTCCATTCGCTTAAATCAGGCAATTTTTCTGTTTGATTGGCAATAAATTTTTCTTTATTCTCCGCTTTGCCTAATGGCGCAACCAAAAATCCGTAACCGTATTTACATAGTTTTTCATAGACATTTTCGGTTGCGGAATTGTTATTTGATACTATTTCAACTGTCTTTCCTCTGACAATAAGGTTTGCAACAATATTAAGAATAGTTTGTGTTTTACCAGTACCTGGCGGTCCCTCAATTACGCTGATTTGATTGGTAAGAGCATTTTTTACCGCCTCGGTTTGGCTTGCGTTACTGCCGAACGGAAATATAATCAAACTGTTATCGGTTCTTTCATCGGATTTTCCGGCACTCAAATATTTGGCGGCAGCAGTGAATCCACCTATGTATTGTTTCATTTCATTGTACTGTTTAGACAGAATTTTTATATCATCTTCGGTTTTAACGCTTATCTCATCGGCAATAAGCCTTAAATATGAAAATACATTTTTAGAACTATCGTCTAAAAGGCATGACTTTTCAATAATAATTTCCGATTGGTGAAAGGTCTTTTCAAAATCGTCAAAGATGATATGGTAATATTGATTATTGAATAAAGCAATATATTTAATATTAAAAAAGTTCTTACCGTTGCGTTTGATTCTGACTGTTGACGGCGGTATTACAACCGGATCACTGTACCATGCCACATTATTGCAATTATAAGAAAATGTTTTCTGACTTGCGTAGAATGTTATATCATATTTTCTTGTAACGGAATTGTATTTGCAAAACCTGATGTCTTTTGTTTTGTCTTGAAATATTCCGTCTTTTCGTATCATTATTAAATACTTTGATGTGTTCAAATAATCACCGCCCTTTTATATCAGTGATTCGAGCAAGGCTTGGCAGTTTTTGTAAATATCGCTGTAGCATTTGTCAAAATCGCGCGTGTACCACGGGTCGGACACATCGGCGGTGCTGTGGGAATATTCGGTCAGTTTGCGGATTTTACCTTTGCTGTCGCCGCCGAAAATGCGTTTCATATTTCTGATATTTGCGCTGTCCATACCGATGAACAAATCGTATTTGTCGTAGTCGCTTGCTTTAAGCTGAACAGCATACTTGCCCGACGGATTGATTCCGTGACTTTCGAGCACGGCTTTTGCAGGCGGATAAACAGGATTGCCGACGCCGTTCCAAATCTCCTCCGTGCTTGTTGCGCTTGAACAGATAACAAAATCATCCTGCAAGCCCTTTTTCTTAATCATATCTTTGAGTATAAATTCCGCCATCGGCGAGCGGCAAATGTTGCCGTGGCAGACGAACATTATTTTAACCATCTGTATTATTCCTTGTTCAAAACTGTTGAAGCAATCGATTTCCTGTCTCTGTCGAACAATGTGGTTAAGCCTCCGGAATTGCCTGCGGCGTGGTATAAATAATTAACGCCGGTTTCATTATCAACCCAAATTTCCGTGACTGTGATTGCACCTTGTGAATAAATCACTTCAAATCTTTGTGCTTTTTAATGTCGCAATAGCTTTTAATCGACTATTGATTCGGGTTTTCTAAATCATCTAAAATCGCACCACAGACTTTGATAGTATCGGTTGCTCCCTTTAATTTTGATTATATTATGTCGAATATTTGCTGTCAAGATTTAAGAACAGACTCACATATAAAAACCATTGTAAAAAAACAAAAAGGAGGCAGTGTGCGCCAATGCCTCCTTTTTGACTATGATTATTCAACGGAAAATCTGAATTCGGTTGTTGTTTTAAATTCTTCGTTTGCTTTGACGAATTTTGACGGAAAATTCGGGTGATTTACGGTGTCGGGATAAAACTGTGTTTCAAGCGCAACGCCGCGGCGATATGTAACCTTGCTGTCGCCCTTGCCATCGGTGTTGTTTTTGTCGAGCCAGCCGCCGCAATAAAGCTGGATTCCCGGCAGGTCGGTGTAAACATCGAGCTTTCTGCCGCTTTTTTCGTCCTTAAGCACTGCCGCGCAGGTGAAATCGCCCAAAGTCTTATTTAAACAATAGTTATTGTCATATCCGATGCCATCGATTACGGCTCTGAACGGCTCGTCGATTTTGTCGCCGATTTTGTGCATTGCGGTGAAATCCATCATCGTGCCTTTAACCTCGCCGAGCTCGCCGGTCGGGAGCTGACTGTCATCAGTTTCGGTAAAATGATCTGCATCGATTTGAAGAAGATGATTTTCAATCGTTGCCTCACTGTCGCCGCTGAGGTTGAAATATGCGTGATTTGTCGGGTTGGCAACAGTGTCGCTGTCGCTCAAAATAATGTATTCGATTTTAAGCGTGCAGTCATCGCCGAATGTGTATTTAACCTTCATTGTAAAGTTGCCACCGAAGCCGTCCTCACCGTCGGGCGAAAAGCGTTTGAATGTAACGCTGTTGTCGCTTGTATTGTCAACCTCCCACGGTGTAAAGCTGAATCTGCCGCCGCCGTGAAGTGTCCATGTGCCCTGATTTTTCGGAGTGTTGTATTCGACACCCTCAAATGTAAATTTTGCGTCGCGGATTCTGTTTGCCCATCTGCCGACAACAAGACCCTGATAGCCGTTGTCGGGATTTGTGTACGCCTGCGGATTGTCAAAACCGAGCACAACATCCGCCAAATCGCCGTTTTTGTCAGGCACTTTTATTGACTGAATGCCTGCACCGAGTGTTTGAAGCGAAACGCTCGCACCGCTTTTGTTAGTGATTGTGTATAAATCAATAACCGCTCCGTTGTCTAATTTGCCGAAAACGGATTTTGAAATACTCATAAAAATTGCCCCTTTGTATATTTGTTATTTAGAGTATATATTATCTTGAGTGCAATTTCAAGTGTATTAATTGTTAACTATTGCGCGCTTTGCTTGACTTTTTTATAAAATATTATTACTATATTAAATTAAGAAAGTATGTTTAGGAGCAGATTTATGGAATATCTCATATCGGCTATGCGCTATGTGTCACCGGTTGCGGCGGTTGTTATACTGCTTGTTTGTATTGTTTCGCTTTTCAGAAACAGACCGAGAATACACACGCTTGCAAAGCTAATCGACCAAAATGACGGGTCTGAAATCGAAATCAATCACTGGGAAACATCAATCGGCAAAAGCAAGGCTAACGATGTTGTTTTGCCGTTCCCGACTGTTTATCGCTTTCATGCCGTTATCGCAAAAAAACGCAAGGAGTGGGTGATCACCGACACATCGGGCAGAACGGTCGGAATTGCCGTAAACGGTCGCCGCGTCGACGGCAAGGCTGTTATCGAAAACGGCGATATTATCACAATCGGCAACATTCCGCTCAAATTCGAGTGCGACGATGCACTTTCGCAAAAGAGCAAAACTCAGCTTCGCTCACAGGTGCAGACGGCACCGAATACAGTTGCATACGGCGTGCTTGTCGATGTCAAAACGAAGCGCCCCGTTTATTTGAAAAAACGCGATGTGCTTATCGGCAGGGGCAATGATTGCGATATTCAAATTCTTGACGATACGGTAAGCTCAAACCATGCGCGCATTTACCAGACAAGCCGCGGTTGGGCTGTCACCGACCTTGATTCGCACAACGGAACAAAGCTAAACGGCAGATATATCAATCAGCCGCAGCTGATTTTTGACGAGGATATGCTGACCTTCGGCGACAAGGTTTTCGTATTCTATGACAAATAACGAAAGGAGATTTTTATGGCTTCTAAAGTGAAAAACAAAAGAGCACCTAAAATAAAGCCCGTAAACAATTTCCTTTTGCTTGCGGTATTGAGCGTGTTTCAGCTTGTCACAGGTTACATTTCGGCAAACGCAAAGGGCAAATTCGAGTTTTCGGTTTTGCTTGCGATGATTTGCCTTATTGCAATCGAGTGGATTTATCTTATAGTATTTTATGTTGCGATGCACAGGCGAAATTTTGAGCTTGAGGTTATTGCGTTTTTCCTGTGCGGAGTGGGAATTGCCACAATCGGCAGTATAAATCCCGATGCGGCATTCAAACAGCTTTTGATGATTTTGGCAGGCGTGATAATTTTTGTTTGTCTTGTGTTTATCATGGGCAATGTCGATTTTTGTATGAAAATGCGCTTGTATGTCGCAATTGCGGCAATCGCACTGCTGTTGTTAAATCTCGTCATAGCAAAAACGACAAACGGCGCGCGAAACTGGATTGAAATTGCGGGAGTAACGCTCCAACCGTCGGAGTTTGTAAAAATAGCATTTGTTTTTGTAGGCTCGGCAACGCTTGAAAAAATCCAAACCTCAAAAAACATCATTGCGTTTATCGGATTTTCTGTTGCGTGCGTCGGTGCGCTTATTATAATAAAGGACTTCGGCACGGCGCTGATTTTCTTTGTAACATTTCTCATCATCGCATTTATGAACTCGGGCGATATTAAAACAATTATTTTGGCTGTCGTTTCGGCAGTGATGGGCGGCGCAATCGTGCTTAAATACAAATCATATGTTAAAACGCGATTTGCCGCATACCGCCATGTTTGGGAGCATTACAACGAGCGCGGCGGATTTCAGCAGTCAAGAGTACTCATCGGTATGGCGTCGGGCGGATTGCTCGGACTCGGAATCGGCAACGGCTATGTGCGAAATGTTTACGCATCGACAACGGATATTATTTTCGGCGTGATTTGTGAGGAGTGGGGATATATTTTTGCAATTGCGCTTGTGCTTTCGTTTGTATGCATCGCCGTTTCGGCGCTTGTGAACTCGATTGCGTCACGCTCAACATTTTATTCAATCGGCGCAGTTGCCGCAGCAGGACTTCTTTTGTTCCAATGCGCACTCAACATTTTCGGCATCACCGACATTTTGCCGCTTACGGGCGTTACACTTCCGTTTGTCAGCCAGGGCGGCTCGTCAATGATGAGCTGTTGGGGACTTCTTGCGTTCATCAAGGCATCGGATATACGCACCTATAACTATCTCGGAGGTGTGAAGAAAAGATGAAAATGATTACAAAAAGGGGCATTTTCCTTTGGATTTTGTCTTTTGCATTTCTTATCGGAATAGGATTTATGACATATTCGCTCGTAACCGAGGGCAGCACATGGGTTATGAAAAGTTACAACCACCATGTCTACAAAAGCGGCGAGCTTATTGCCGCAGGCACAATTTACGATTCAAACAAGGTTGCACTTGTTTCGACAAAGGACGGCAACCGTGTTTACAGCGACGATAAAACGACGAGAAAGTCGACTCTTCATATCGTCGGCGACCCTAAAAATTTTATTTCAACAGGTGTTCAAAATCAGTTCGACGCCGAACTTACCGGATACAGTATAGTTTCGGGCGTGTATAATATAGAAAAATACGGCAAGGGTAATGATATGACGCTGACAGTTGACAGCGAAATCTGCAACCTTGCATACAAAAAGCTCAACGGCAGAAAGGGCACGGTTGCTGTTGTCAATTACAAAACGGGCGACATTTTGTGCTCGGTTTCATCGCCGTCATATGATGTAAACAATGTTCCCGACGATTTGGAAACAAGCAGTGATTACGAGGGCGTTTATATCAATCGCCTCATCAGCGCTCACTATCCGCCCGGCTCGACTTTCAAAATTGTCACCGCCGTATGCGCAATTGAAAATATGAGCGATGTTTATACGAGAACATGGAAGTGCAACGGTGAATATGACGCAGGCTCGGGCACTCCGATTAAGTGCAACGCCAACCACGGCAGTCACGAAACATTTGAGGAGGCGTTTAAGGACAGCTGCAACGCCGTTTTTGCTCAAATCGCAATTGAACTCGGAACGGAAAAACTGCAAACAACCGCCAAGGAACTCGGAATAGGCTCGTCCGTCACAATCAGCGACAAAATCGTATCTTTTGCGGGAAAATTTGACGGCGGCGCGGCAGGCACCGACCTTTTGGGCTGGACCGGTATCGGTCAGGGCAACACAAGGGTTGCACCGATTACAATGCTTCGCATTGCGGCGGCAATCGGCAACGGCGGCGAGGCTCCGTCATTCAACATAGTCAAGGGCTTTTCAAATCAGCTCGGCGCAAGCCTCGATATTAATTACAAAAACACATCAACAACAAAAATGCTCAGCAGTGAAGTTGCGCAAAAAATCGGTGCTTTGATGGAAAACAACGGCAAAAAAGCATATGACGATGTTGTGGACACCGATTTGAATGTCTGCGCAAAGAGCGGCACGGCACAAATCGACAATGTGGACGCGCATAATATCGCATGGTTTGTCGGCTATATGAAGGACGACAGCCATCCGTACGCATTCGTTGTCACCGTCGAAAAGGGCAATTCGGGTCACAAAACGGCGGCGCCGATTGCAAACAGCGTGCTTAAGGCTTTGGTAGAAAAATATTAATGACACAAAATTATAGCGAAGAAAATAAAGAACGCGCGTTTTTGATTTCTCTCGACTGCGGCGAATATGACGCCGAATCCTCCATGGCGGAGCTTGAGGAACTTGCAAAAACGAGCGGTGCCGAAATAATCGGCGAAATGATTCAAAAACGCCCCGCTCCGGAGGCGGCAACATATATGGGCAAGGGTGCGCTTGAGGAAATATGCGACTTTTGTTCAAACCATAATATCGACCTGATTATCGCCGACGGCGAGCTTTCGCCCGTTCAGATAAGAAATATTGAGGATTTGACAGGCGTTCGCGTTATCGACAGAACAACGCTTATACTTGATATTTTCGCAGGCAGAGCAAGGTCGAGCGAGGGAAAACTTCAGGTTGAGCTTGCACAACTGAAATACTCGTTGCCGCGTCTTTCGGGCAAAGGCACTGCGCTCTCGCGACTCGGCGGCGGAATAGGCACAAGAGGTCCCGGCGAAACGAAACTCGAAACCGACAGGCGGCATATCCGTTTCAGGATACAAAATCTTAAGGCAGAGCTTGACAAGGTTGAAAAGCGCCGCGTTGCAATGCACCAAAGGCGCAAGAAAAACGGCGCACTTTGCGTTGCCATTGTCGGCTACACAAACGCAGGCAAATCAACGCTGATGAACAGACTGACAGACGCCGGAGTGCTTCAAGAGGACAAACTTTTTGCCACTCTTGACCCGACAGCTCGCAAGCTTGTTTTGCCCGACGGCAGACAAATCATGCTTGTTGATACAGTAGGTCTTGTACGCAGACTGCCGCATCAGCTTGTCGACGCGTTTCGCTCAACGCTTGAGGAGGCTGTTTGGGCTGATGTTATTCTCAATGTTTGCGACGCATCAAGCGACGAATGTGCCGAGCACATCAAAGTTACCGAGTCGGTTTTGAGCGACCTCGGATGCAGCGGCAAGCCGATTATAAATGTTCTCAATAAGTGCGACAAGCCAACTGAACTTGATTTTGATTTCTTTGAAAACTCGGTCAAAATCAGCGCCGCCACCGGCGAGGGAATCGACTTCCTCCTCACGGCGATTGAGAACGCACTGCCCAAGGACAGAAAAAGGGTGAAAATCCTTTTGCCGTTTGACAAAATGAAACTTTCTTCAACAGTTCGCGGCGGCACAGTTCACTCCGAGGAATATACGGAGAACGGCGTTTTGTACGATGCAACCGTTAATATTTCCGACATAAAGCAATTAAAAGATTATATTATATAAATTCTTCGCATAGAATTATTTAGGTGATTTTATGCGAGTTTTAACTTTTAAAGCAAACCCAAAAACTATTTTCGGCATAGTTCTTGCCATTACCGGTATAATCGTCATCATTCTTTCGTTTGCCGGCAATCACAGTGAAAAAACAGAACCGACAAGCGCGGCAATCGGCTGTGCCAACACGCAGGAAAGGGTTAAATATCTAAACTCCGTCGGTTGGGAAACCGATGGCAACGAAAACAAAAAACAAATCATTATTCCCTCAAAGTTTAACGATGTTTATACTCGCTACAACGATATTCAAAAAAAGCAGGGCTTTGATTTGGAGCAATACAAGGGAAAAAAGGCAACGATTTATACATACGGCATAACAAACTACAAATCAAACAACAATGTTGTTGCCGATTTGATTGTTTATGACGGTAAACTTATCGGCGCCGATTTGTGCGACCCATCTGCCGACAGCGGGTTTTTAACTGCCCTCAGCGGAAAGGATTAGCCGCACCCGACAAAAATACAAATTATGGAACGAATAGACAAAATTTTATCACGCGAGCTGAATATTGCACGTTCACAGTCAAAAGCACTTTTGCGCTCCGGGAGCGTTGCGCTTGACGGCAAAATCATCACCTCGGGCGATTTCAAATGCCCCGACGGCTGTATGATTTCGGTTAACGGCGAATTGATTTCAAACAATAAATATGTATATATAATGATGAACAAACCGAAGGGCGTTATCTCTGCCGCAAAATCGGCTGATGATGTCACCGTTGTCGACATTTTGCCGCAGGAAATGAAACGAAAAAATCTTTTCCCTGCCGGCAGGCTCGACAAGGACACAACCGGTTTTATGCTCATCACAGATGACGGTGCATTTGCCCACGATATTCTCAGCCCAAAAAAGCATATCGACAAAACATATATTGCAACGCTTGACAAGCCGTTTGATTCTTCGGTCACCGCGGATTTTGAAAACGGAATGACGCTTAACGGCGAAAAGCTGCTCAAGGCGCATATTGAGCCGGTCAACGGCGATTATCACATTGCGCGTGTTGTGCTGAAACAGGGGCTTTATCATCAGGTCAAGCGAATGTTTAAAAAACATTCAATCACGGTTGTTGAACTGCACCGCGTTGCTATGGGCAATTTGCCGCTTGACGAAAATCTTGCTCCCGGCGAGTGCAGATATTTGACAAATGACGAAATAAATGCCGTAAAATGTCGAAACGGCGTTACTATATAGTCTGTTTTTACCAAAAAACAACACAATATATTGCGTATTTTTGCTTGTTTATGCAATAAGCACAATTTTTTCAAAAAAATTTGTGAAAAAGGTTGCAAAAAATTCAAGTTGATTGTATAATATTTACAATGAACTTGAATTTTTTTTGTGCAGATTTGTATATAATAATTTCACAAGATAATGTAAGAGAGGACAATATTTATGCCAAACAGATTATTTCAGGGCATCATCAACCAAATGCGCGATGCGACAGACAGAATCATCGGCGTTGTTGATGAAAGCGGAACAGTTATTTCATGCAGTGAGCTTGGACTTATCGGAGAAATCAGAAAGGGCGTTATAGCTGCAGGCGTTTTCAACGGCGCACAGATTTGTGTTGATTCCTGCACATACAAGGCATTCGGCGACAGCGTTCATCCGGAATATGCTGTTTTTGTTGACGGCACAGACGAAATGAGCCGCCATTTTGCGGACATTATTGCCGTTGCTCTTGACCAAATTAAGAAAAATAATGACGAAAAGTTCGACCGCTCAAACTTTGTTAAAAATGTTATTTTGGATAATATCCTTCCGGGTGATATTTATATCAAGTCGAGGGAACTTCGTTTCAACAACGATGCAACACGCGTTGTGTTCTTAATCAGGGTGACAAAATCAAACGATGTTTCTGTTTTTGATGTCATTCAAAACTTCTTCCCCGACAAGACAAAGGATTTTGTCATCAACATCAACGAAACCGATATTGCGCTTATCAAAGAGGTTCGCCCGAATGTTGACGGCAAGGACCTTGAAAAGCTTGCGCAGTCAATCTGCGACACACTTTCAACCGAGTTTTATTGCAACGCAATCGTCGGCATCGGCACATGCGTTACAGGCATAAAAGAGCTTGCTCGTTCGTTCAAAGAGGCACAGGTTGCACTTGAGGTCGGAAAGGTATTCGATACCGAGCGTTCAATCATCAGCTATGAAAACCTCGGCATCGCAAGACTTATTTATCAGCTTCCGACAACACTTTGCGATATGTTTCTTAAAGAAGTTTTCAAAAAAGGCTCAATCGACTCGCTCGATCAGGAAACATTGTTCACAATTCAAAAATTCTTTGAAAACAACCTTAATGTTTCCGAAACCTCAAGAAAACTTTTCGTTCACAGAAACACACTTGTTTACAGACTTGAAAAAATCAAAAAACTCACCGGACTCGATTTGAGAGAATTTGACGATGCTATCGTATTCAAAGTAGCCCTCATGGTCAACAAATACCTCAACTCCACACCGGTTAAATATTGATTCACCACGGCGGACCCGACACCCTCGGCTCCGCCGTGCCGAATGATGACACAATAGAGCAAAACATCAAAGGCCAAGTAAGATTATCACTTAATAAGGAGGTGTAAGTATGAAAGAGAGTTATACAAAGCCTGATATTACGGTTGACGAATTCAAGGCAATTGATGTAATTACAACGAGTGACCCGGGCGATAATTCACCCGACACGGACATTCCGGTGCCGTGGGGCTAATAAAGCATCAACTCAATACAACGCAAAAAATCACCGTGACGGGATTATGACCGCCGCGGTGATTTTTATTTTCAAGGCAGGTATAACAATCATTATAATATTTGGTATTGCAAGCCGCTTTTTAACTGTAATAAATTCACCTTATAATACCATAACCAATGTGCCGGCAGTGATGAGAATTGAGCCGATAAGCGATTTTGTGTTGAACTCCTCGTGCAAAAATACAAAAGCAAGCACAAGGGTGAAAAGAACACTCAATTTGTCAATCGGCACAACCTTTGACACATCGCCCATTTGGATTGCTTTGTAATAGCAAAGCCAAGATGCGCCCGTTGCAAGACCGGAAAGGATAAGGAATATCCAGCTTTTTTTGCTGATACTTGAAATGCCCGACTGCGTGTTTGTGATAAACACCATTAGCCACGACATTCCCACAACGGCAACAGTTCTGATAGCCGTTGCAAGGGTTGAATCGACATTTTCAATTCCGACTTTTGCAAGAATTGATGTAAGCGCCGCAAATACGGCTGAAAGCAATGCGAACAACCACCACATATATATCACCTCTCCTTATATTTTATAACTCTATATCTGCATTGTAAAGAGCAATGTTAAACAAAATTTAAACTGCAACAAAAAAGCTGAACAAAATAACTTTTCCACAGACTGATAGCAGGAAAATTCTGTTCTTTTGACTTGTTTAAACTATCACTCAACAACGGCAAAATCATTGCTTGAAAAGCCCATGATGAGTGAGCATACAAACGGGAAAAACAGCGTGAGAATGCCGAAACCGGTAGAAAAGCCGTAGCATTTTGCTGTTTTTATTGAAAACTTAATCAAAAATACAATATCGGCAATCGGAACAAGCATCCAAAATCCTTTATACCATTTGCCGTCCGTTACGGCGTCAACAAGCACAAAGAAATTGACAACGGGAATTATAGCCAAAATTGCAGGCTTGTTTGCTTTTTTAAACATCTTAAAACCGCCGACGATTACGAGGACATACCACGCAAGCGCCAAAAACGACGATAATACAATAACATTTGAATAACCCATAAAAAGCCCTCCTTTCTAAAAAATAATGCAATAATTTACATAAAAATTTAATGTTTGACATGAATAGATACTTTTAACGGTTTAACCGTAATATTTATCAAGTTCGGCGTCGCAGGTTGGGTATTTTTCGATTTTCGGCTGTTCATAAACCTTGCCGCGCACAACAACCATATACGGCTGCGAAAGTGCCCTGAAATCGTCGAGCGGATTTGTGTCAGAAACAAGCATATCGGCGCATTTGCCGACCTCGATACTGCCTGTTATATCGTCAATTCCGAGTATAGCCGCGTTGTTAAGCGTTGCGGTATAGAGCGCAAACTCGGGCGAAACGCCGACATTCTTTTCAAAATAATGAAGCTCGCGCCACATATTGTAATGCGTTGTGTAGGGACAGCCCGTATCCGTGCCCAAGCCGACAGTTATTCCGTTTGCGAGCGCGGTTTTTGAGCCTGCAATCATATTGTTGTAAACGATATTTGAATTGTACTGCACCGCCTCGGTGATACCGAGCGTTTGCATATCGAATTTTGCCATGGGCAGTGCAGGCGAAATCGTGCAAACCATAACAGCGCCGTGCTGTTTGAATGCATCAATTTCCTTTTGCGTAAGCGTTGAGCCGTGCTCTATCGAATCAACTCCGTTTTGAACGGCGCACCTGACGCCCTCGGGGCTTTGAACATGTGCGGCAACCTTAAAGCCGTATTCGTGCGCGCGGTCACAGCATGCCTTAATCATATCCGGTTGCATCATCAGCCTGCCCGGCTCGCCCTTAACCTTTGCGTCCATTACACCGCCTGTAATCATAAGCTTAATCAAATCGACATTATGGGTTTTAAGCTCGTCAACCATTCTCACGGCATCATCAACCGTTTCCGCCGCACGCGCAACCGAGCCGACCATATGACCGCCCGGAACGCCGATTGCAAAGTCGGAGGCGAGTATTCTCGGTCCCTCAAGTGCACCCGAATTGATTTTGTCGCGGAGCTTTGTGTCTATATTGTCAAGTCCGCCGACAGTGCGTATTGTGGTAACGCCGGACATAAGCCCTTGCATGGCGTATGAATGGCACATTTTGAGCGTAAAATTGCGCATAACGGCGGACGAAAGCGCAATTTTTGAAAGCAGAGTTGCTTTGAGCGGCTTTTTCTGCGGTTTTCCTCCGGCAGGAAGGTGAACATGGAGGTTGATAAGACCGGGCATAAGATATTTGCCGTTTAAATCAATCACCCTGTCCTCCGCGCCGATTTCGGCTTTGCCTATAAAAACGATTTTGTCGCCGTCCGTCACAACATCGGTGTGCGCAATTGGCGCCATATTTTTTGTGCCGTCAAGCAAAATACAATTTTTGAATACGGTTTTCATAAAATCACCTTTTGTTATATTTTATGACCTCATTATACTATAATAACAAAAAAAGAACAACCCGATTTCATCAACCGGGCTGTACCTTTTGCATTAATTTAAGTTTCCGATTCTTCGCGCAATCTGCCGTTAAAAGCTCTGCCGAAAACAACGGATATTGTTTCAAGCAAAACAGCAAATACAATTGCGCCGATATAAGATGATGATACCCCTATTTTAAACAACAAAACGACAAGCAATATTATTGCAGAAATCAAAACAGCGGTTATTTTTTTAAATCGGAGTTTTTCCCCTCGCGTCAGCTCCTTTTGCGGCGTGTCGGCAGGACAGAGTATTGCCATAATCGCAAGACAGCATATCGGTATTGCGACAAGAAGCGCAAAACTTGCATTTTCGGCAAGTTTGATGCACGCAATGCCTATAAGGAATGAAGAGAGAGTCACTGCCTGGCAATGAAATTCTGTTTTTGCATGAAAGCCGCCGGCATACCTGTGTGTTATAAAAAACACAAGATAAAATATGACGCCTTGAAGCGGGATTTTAAATATTATTCCGATTACAAGACTGCAAAACATCAGAAAAAACTCGCTTATCATAACAAACAAGCCGTAATGATACAAATCAATCTCGTCACCGTCTATTTTGTTTTTATCCGCCAAATATTGAGCTATTCGTTTTGAAAGTTTACTTATCATTATCTATATCATCTATCATTCTTTTTGAATTGATTGTATTGCTTCGGCAACTTAGGTTGGAATGCGGCTGTTGTGTTTGTTGAATTTGAGTCAACTTTAACTGAGAAGTTGATAGCCTTTACAACCTTTGAAAGAGCATCAGTTTTCATATGTTTCACCTCCTTTTTTTCGGTTATATAACATTTTCGACAGCATTGCAACAGATTTGGCATTTTGCACTGTTTTTTGCCCCAAACTGCACAGATTTCAAATATGATTGTTATAATTTAAAAACACCTTGAATAATTTCAATCTTCATTTGAAATTTTGAAACCGTACTTTCTTCATCTGCCGATTTAATAATGTTAATATATAAAAGAAGCGACAGTTTGAAAGGCAAGGATAGATTTTATGAAATTTGACAGCAATACGATTATCGGCAACCGAATTAAATTTTACAGAGGCTCAAAAGGGTTGAAACAGGAAGAATTGGCTGAAAAGGTGTCGATTTCCAACACTCAAATGTCAAATCTTGAATGCGGGAAAAGCAATCTTTCATACAAAACAATGCAACGGCTTTGCGAGGAACTGGAGATTTGTCCGTGCGCATTGCTGACAGGCGCACTCAAGACATCCGTACCGGAAAACATAATTGATTTGATAAAACATCTTTCGCAAAAAGAGCAGGAAACGCTTTACAATCTTCTCCTTGCTTATTATGACAGCAACAAAATTTAACATGAAAGCCAATAAGCTTAAATTAATAAGTGTTGAATTATTTTTTTAAATATGTTATATTTAACTCAAAGCTGATGGCTTTGAGTTATTTTATTTTGGGAGAAATCGAAATATGTCTGTTAAAGCTCTTATTTGTGATGACGATACCGAATGCCGCGAACTTACAGTAAGCTATTTTGTGCGCTACTGCGAAGATCGTGGCATAAATTATTCATACGACAGCTACGATAACGCTCAGGATGCAATAATTTCCGAAAAAGCGTATGATATTGCCTTTTTGGATGTTGAGCTTGGTGAAAAAACCGGTCTTGATGTTGCAAAATTCCTCAAAATCAGAAATAAAAACGTTATTATATTTTTTATCACCGAATATGAAAAATATATTGATGACGCTATGAACCTTTTTGCGCTAAGATTTATCAAAAAGCCGCTTAACTACGAGAGGTTTTACAAGGGTCTTGATAAAGCAATTGAGCTTATCAACAAAGACTCGATTCAGTTTTATCTTAAGGACACAAACAAGCTAAAACGCATTCAGTCAAACGAAATAATGTATGTTGAAACACTTGAGCACAAGGTAAAGGTTGTAACCGAAAATATGGTATATTACTCGGCGAATTTGATGGACGAGTGGGAAACGAAACTCAACCATCTTTGCTTTTACAGGGTGCACAAAAGTTATATAATCAACCTTGATTATGTCAACGAATACAGGCGTGATGAAGTGACACTCACAAACGGAGAAATTATTCCTATTTCATATAGAAAGCAATCCGATTTCAGAAAGCACTTTCACAGCTATCTAAAAAGGAGAAAATAGTTGCATTCTGTGTATATGAACCTGATTTTGCAGGTGGTAGAAGCGCTGATATGCTTTAATTTTTACGAAAGCATAAACAATACAGACAGAAAATTGATAAACGCCGTCACAATTCAGGTCGGATACCTGATAATGGCGGGAATAAATATTCTTTTTAATTATAATGTAATAATCAACACCGCCGTGCTGTTGATTTTTCAATTGCTTTTCGCACGGATTCTTTACAAAATGAAAGCAGTTTTTTCGTTGTTGTATTCCCTGCTGTTTACGGTCGGTGTAACGATAACGGAAATCAGCGTAATAAATGTGCTTGCCGTTATGTTCGGCACAGATTCAAAGGCATTTATTTCAAATCCGTATTCATACATAGTTCTTATAGTGGCAAGCAAATCGTTGCTGTTTGTTTTGCTGCGCGTTGTTGTGGCAGTTGTGCGCAAAACAGACTATAAAGAGGCAATCAAGTGGCACCTGTTGATTTATCCTGCGTCGCTTCTTTTGGTTTTGACCGTTTTTGTAATAATTTCATATGAAGTTAATTTGGATGACAGCTTTAAAATTTTGATAGCGGTTTCAAGCCTTGTACTTATCGTATCTGTTGTTTTTACGAGCATTTATCAGCAAAAAACGTCGGAAAAAGAGGCAGAGCTTATTGAGCTTCGCACTATCCAATCCGAAAGGCAAATCAACAACACATACTACGAGCTGCTTGCACACCAAAATGACCAACTGCAAATGTTTGTTCATGATACAAAAAAGCACTATCACAACCTTTATTCAATGGCAGGCGGCAATAAAGAAATTAAGGACTATATTAACAGCATTGTTGATGATATTGACAATACAAACAACATAGGCAAAACATCTAACAAACTGCTTGATTTGATTATAAACAAATATATTTTTGTTTGCCGCAAAAACAATTTGACATTTGAGCGCCAGATAAACTATTCCGACTTTGGCTTTATCGACAGAAACGACTTGACGGCGCTGTTCAACAATCTGCTTGACAACGCGGTTGAATCGGCAACGAAAAGCACTCAGCGCAAAGTTAAATTTGAAATCGGCAAAATCAATTCGATGATTGTTGTTGACCTTTCAAACTCATGCGACAAGGAGCCGAATGTCGACAAAAACCGGCTTGTTTCCAGCAAAGCTGACAAATCGGTTCACGGATACGGATTCAAAAGCATCACGCGCAGTGTTAAAAAATACGGCGGTGATATTGAGTTTAGCTATGATCCAAACGAAAAAATGTTCAACATTTCAATCATCTTTATGACAAAGAATGACAATTAATATCGCACAAACGAATCGGATTATAAATCAATTCAACATATATAAAGCCTCACACGATTGAATTTTAATGCGGCAATTAATTAAATCTGTATATAAATTTGGCTGTATTCAAAGAAATGACAGTATAAATAAAAACGCAAATATTTTGACAAGGGCGATACAATGCAAACGATTTTTGTTGAGAGCAGAGTCAGAGATGACAACAAACGCACGCGCCTTAAAAACAGCATCAAACTGCGAAAAAGGGGCGGTGCTTATTATTGTGCGCTGAAAAAATCGCTCAAAAACTTTTTCAAATCAAAAGACGGCAATAATTTTGATATTTTAACCGAAAGCGCAATGCGATATTTTTTCGGAATAAACAAAAGCCAACACTATTTTTCAAAGCACATAGACAGTGAGCCGGCAACGGCAAATCCGCCCGACACGCTTTATCATTTTTTGCCGATTGAATATTTGGAAACGGTAAGAACACAGGGGCTGAAGACACAGCGCGGCTTAATATATTTGACGGACGATGTGCAATATATCATTGAAGACGGATATTTGCAGTACAAAACAGACATTCGCGGCAAGGACACCGAGTTTTGCATACTCGAAATTAATGCCGCACTGCTGAAAAGCGAGTCAACAATCTACTCCTCACGCACAGAGCACGAATACATAGTAAAATCGGTAGACAAAAAATTTATAAGACAAACATAAAACGCACCTTACATTTTTATGTAAGGTGCGTTTTTTATGTAATATTATTAAAATTTAACAATAACCTTTGCCGGGCATTTTGCGGCGCAAAGTCCGCAACCGACACATTTTTCATAATCAATTTTTGCAATATTGTTTGCAAAGGTGATTGCATCCTTCGGGCAATTTTTGGCACAGAGACCGCAACCGATGCAACCTGCGTCGCAATTGACCTTAACAGCCTTGCCGCGGTCGTTATTTGCACACTGAACTCTGTATTTTGAGCCGGCAGGAATAATCTCAATAAGATGTTGCGGACAAGCCTTGACGCATTTTCCGCAAGCGACGCAAAGCTCCTCCTCGACAACAGCTTTGCCGTTTACAAGGCGGATGGCTCTGTTGTCGCAAACCTCGGCACAATCGCCGTAGCCGATACAGCCGAAGCGGCACGACATTTTGCCGACACCCAAACCTGCCTTAACCTCGGCACAAGTTTCCGTGCCGAAATATTTGTATTTCTCCTGCCTTTTATCTGCTGTGCCGGAGCACGCAACAAAAGCAGTTTTGCGAACAAACTCACCTGCCGAAACTCCCATAATTTCGGCAATTTTGTCTGCGCCGCTCTGTCCCGCAGGAGGGCAGGCGTTGACCTCTGCCTCGCCGCTGACGATTGCCTTTGCAAGTGCATCACAGCCGGCATATCCGCACGCGCCGCAGTTGTTGCCGCCGAGGCAATCTCTAATCTGCGATTCACGCTCATCCACTTCTACATGAAACACCTTTTCGGCGATGCTTAAAAGAACGGCGATAACCAATCCGACTGCAGCAACCACTGCGGTGGCGATGATGATATTTTGCATATTCATTGTGCCACCCCCTTATGCCAAACCGGCAAAGCCGTAAAACGCAATTGCCATAAGGCACGCGGTGAGAAGAACAGACGGTGTGCCCTTGAACGATTCCGGAACATCGTTATTTTCCGTTTTCTCTCTGATTCCGGCAAGAATTATAATCGAAATCGCAAAACCGCAGGCTGTGCCGAATCCCGTCACAACCGAGGTGATGAAATCGTTTGACTCCTGAACATTGGTCAGCGCAACGCCGAGCACCGCACAGTTTGTTGTGATGAGCGGCAAATATACGCCGAGCGATTGGTGAAGTTTTGGCATTGCTTTTTTCAAAAACAGCTCGATAAACTGAACAAGTGCCGCAATTACAAGAATGAATATAATCGTATTGAGATATTCAATGCCGAGTTTTTTGATAACATATGTATAAAGGAGATTTGTGACAGCCGATGCAATTGTGATAACAAATATTACCGCGCCGCCCATTCCTGCCGCTGTTTTGACATTTTTTGATACACCCAAAAACGGACAAATTCCCAAAAACTGCGAAAGCACAACATTGTTTATAAGCGCCGTTGAAAGAAGAACAAGAAACAGTGTTTTAACCATTATTTTCGCCCTCCTTTTCTGTTGTGTGGAGCGAGCATGTCATACAATTGCCGTCGCATCCCTCCGGCTCATCCGATTTTGTGTGTCTGTTTGCGCCCTTTGCGCCGAGTTTGTTTTGAAGTGCACACAAAAACGCAAGCACAAGAAACGCACCCGGAGCAAGCACAAACATTGCAACGCCCTCGTAGCTTTGCGGCAAAATGCGTTGTGAAAAGATTGTGCCGGAACCGATAAGTTCGCGCACAATGCCGATTGCAGTAAGCCCGATTGTAAAACCGATGCCCATACCCAAACCGTCAAAAATCGACGGAAGAACCTTATTCTTTGAGGCGTAGCTTTCTGCTCTGCCCAAAATAATACAGTTAACAACTATAAGCGGAATATAAATTCCGAGTGAATCGTAAAGCGAAGTTACATACGCATGCAAAAGCATTTGCACGATTGTTACAAACGATGCGACAATGACGATATAAGCCGGCATACGCACACCGCCCGGTATAACCTTGCGCAACAGCGACACCATGAAATTTGAGCAAACAAGCACAACGGTTGTCGCAAGACCCATTCCTATGCCGTTTATCGCAGAGGTTGTGACAGCAAGCGTCGGGCACATTCCGAGCATAAGCACGAAGGTGGGATTTTCCTTAACAATGCCGTTATATAGTCTTTCGAGAAGCTGTTTCATTGTTGTCCCTCCTTCAGTGTTGAGTAAAAATGAGTGGCGGCATTCACAGCGTTGGTAACGGCAGAGGATGTGATTGTTGCGCCGCTGATAGCGTCAATCTCGCTGTCGGATGCGGCTCCGTTCTTAACATAAGAAAGTTCGCCTGCCGATTTTCCTGCAAACTGATTTTGGAAATCATCCTCGGTGCATTTTGCGCCGAGACCTGCCGTTTCACTGTGAGAAAGCACCTTGAAACCCATTATTTTATCATCTGCGGCAGAAATACCGATTGCGATTTTGACATCGCCGCCGTATCCGCTTGACGAAGTTGCCGACATAACATATCCCACGGTATTTCCGTTTTTATCCACGGCACGGAGAACATCGTCAACGCTCGCATTCTGAACGGGAGCGGAATCGTTTTCCGCCTTAATAAGTTTGTCTGAAGAATTAAGTTCTTCAAACTCTACACCCGAAAATACGCTTTCATACGCTGCCATTTTTGCCTTGTTCTCTGCCTCGGAAATAGGCTTTGCCGTAATCTCATTTACAACGGCAAGCGCAAATCCGGCAACAAGCGTTATAAGGAGCAGTGCAAGACAGTTTTTAAACACCTTTGATTTAGCCATATCTCACACCTCCTCTTTCTTTTTCATTCCAAACGGTTTAGGAACTGTGATTTTTTCAATAAGCGGAACAAGGAGGTTGCTTGTTATGATTGCATATGACACGCCCTCGGCACTTGAGCCGAGAACACGGAAGCAAGCGACAAGCAAGCCGATTATTGCGGAATAAACATATTGACCGCGCTTTGTAATCGGGCTTGTTGCGTAATCGTTTGCCATAAATACGGCACCCGAAAGCAAACCGCCGGTGAAAAGCTGAGAAAGCATATAATTTACGCTCAATGTGCCCTTGCCGATACTGAATAATGCGATAAACACCATTGAGCTTGCAACAACCGCAACCGGAATACGCGGCGAAATGACTTTGCGTGCAAGCAGATAAACAAAGCCGATAAGTATGCAAAGCGCCGAAACCTCGCCGATACAACCGTCCTGAAAACCGATAAACATATCAAGCACATTGACACTGCCGCCTGCCTTGATAACAGCAAGCGGAGTTGCGCCCGACGACGCGTCGACGGTGTGACGGGTAGTGAAATCCGTCATTCTCGATGCAAACGAAATCAGCAAAAAACATCTTGCGGCAAGCGCCGGATTCATAATATTTTGACCGATTCCGCCGAAAAGCATTTTAACAATAATTATTGCAAAAACACCGCCGATAAACGGCACCCACCACGCGATTTCGGGCGGCATATTAAGTGCCAAGATAAGACCGGTTACAACCGCGCTCAAATCGCCGACGGTAATCGGCTTTTTTGTAATGAGTTCAAAAACAGCCTCTGACAAAACACAACTGACAACACTTGAAATGATGACAACAAGCGCATTAAGTCCAAAATAGCAAACGCCGAAAATCAAAGTGGGTGCAAGCGCAATGCACACATCAAGCATTATTTTTGTTGTGTTGCTCTTATCTCTTATATGAGGGGAAACAGAAACATTATACATTATTTTTTCCCTCCTTTATTTTGTGCCTTGATTGCCCTTATTTGTGATTTTGCAAGTTTGAATGACTGTGTAAGTTGCCTTTTTGCAGGGCAGACATATGTGCAACAACCGCACTCAATACATTCCATACCGCCGAGCTTTTCAAAACGCTCGTAATCATTTGCATTTGCGGCGGCAACCATAAGCTGCGGAACAAGATTTTCGGGGCATGCGCCGACACATCTTCCGCACCTGATGCAGGCGGTTGTTTTCATTTTTTCAACATCATCCTCTGTCAGTGCGAGGATAGACGAATATGTTTTTGTAACCGGCACATCAAGCGAGGACATTGCAAAACCCATCATCGGTCCGCCTGAAATTAGTTTGACAGTTTCATCTTTTATTCCGCCTGCCTGCTCGGCAAGATATTTTGCCGAAATTCCGAGCGGCACATCAAAATTGCCGGGTGTGTTCACGCCGTTGCCCGTGACGGTAACAATGCGGTGAACAAGGGGCTTACCAAGGTAAACGGCCTCATAAATCGCATTGACCGTAGCAATATTGAGTACAACAACGCCTGCGTTGGCAGGGAGAAGGTGCGAATTTATTTTTCTGCCGGTAACGGAGGCAATCAGCCTGCGCTCGCCGCCCTGCGGATAGCGTGTTTTGAGCGACTGAACAGTGATTTTTGAGTCGTTTTTCAAAAGCGATTCAAAATTCTCAATCGCTTTTGGCTTATTGTCTTCAACGGCAATAACTGCGTGTGCATTTTTGAAAATTTTAAGCACAGCCTTTATGCCGTCAATGATTTTTTCGCCGTTTTCAAGCATAAGACGATAGTCGGAGGTGAGATACGGCTCACATTCCGCACCGTTGATAATTATGTAGTCAATTTCGTCGATATTTTTCGGTGAAATTTTAACTCCTGTCGGAAAACCTGCGCCGCCGAGTCCGACAATTCCGGCATCGGTTATGATTTTTGTAATCGCTTTGCCGTCAAGTTTTTCAACATCATTCGGCACGCCGAAGCCCTCTGCCGTTTCATTTTGAAAATCGTTTTCGACGACAACGCAAAGCGAACTTCTGCCGCCGACAAGCATACGCTGTTCGACAGCCTTAACCTTGCCCGAAACAGAAGAATAAACGGGACTTGACACAAAAGATGAAGCCTCGCCGATTTTTGAGCCCACACAAACCGTATCGCCGATTTTAACAGTCGGCGTTGCCGGTGCGCCGATATGCTGGCTCATCGGGAAAACAGCAGTTTTGTCGGACGCAATTATTTTGATTTTTTCATTCATCGAGTATTCCTTATTTTCCTTTGGATGAATACCCGACTTAAAAGGGACTTTTTTCATATTCAGTCCAACCTTTCGGATTATTTACTTGATTTTATCACAGTTGCACAGAAATTTCAACATTGTTAATTTTTTGCTAAACATTTTGTACAAGTCATATGCAGATATATAATTGTATGACAATAAATCAACAAAATTTCAACAAAAAGCATCCGACGCATATCGCATCGGATGCAAAAATAATATTCGGTTATTTTGTTTTGTTTTGAGTTACTTCCCAAACCTCTGTTGGCGAGCCGTCGGGGACATTTTGCGATTTGTTCGGCTCTGCGCCGCACACGGCGGCAACAATAAGCACAATAAGCACAATTACGCCCAAAAGAATTATTTTATCCGCCGTTTTGACGGACATTTTAACATTTTTATAAAGACCGCCCGAGGTATGAACCTCGATTTTTGCGGACAATTTTTCATTTTCATTCAATATAAACACCTGAAACAAATAAATTATCTGCGTGCAAGATATTTTCGCATATCAATCGCACACGCAACAAGAATGATAACTCCCTTGATAATATAAAGCATATTTGCCGACACTGAAAGGAAATTAAGCCCTGCAAAAATAATCTGCAACAGCAAAACGCCGATGACTATTCCGCTGATTTTGCCTGTGCCGCCTACAAACGAAACGCCGCCGATTACGCACGCGGCAATCGCATCGCTTTCATAGTTCAAGCCCGTATTTGCCGAGCATGACGCAATACGCGCCCCCTCGATAAAACCGGTTATACCATACATAACACCCGCAAGCACAAACACGGCGACAATCGTCAAAAACACATTAACGCCGCTTACTCTTGCAGCCTCCTCGTTTGAGCCGACGGCAAACATATTTTTGCCGAATTTCGTTTTGTTCCACACAATCCACATGAAAATCGTGAGCAATACGGAATAAAGCACATATTTCGGCACAGAAACACGCCCGATTTTAAACAGTGTGCCTGCAACAAATTTGATATATGAATAATCAAGCCCCGAAAGCGTTTGACCGTTGTTGCCGCCTATCATCAAATACATAAGCACCGCGCCGAACACGATAAGCTGTGTTGACAGTGTGACGATAAACGGATGCAATTTGAATTTTGCGACAAAAAAGCCGTTGACAAGCCCGACAAGTGCGCCGATTGCAACTACCGCGAGAAACACAACAATAAGCGGCATTGTTTTGAGATTCGGAAACATTTTGTTTGCGTAATCAGTCATCTGCAAAAGTGATGCGGCAACACATGCTGTAAGTCCTACGCATCTGCCTGCCGAAATATCGGTGCCTGTTAAAACTATGCACCCTGCAATACCCAAAGCAATCGGCAGTTTTGCCGCGGTGAGCGAAATGATATTGACTATTGACGAAACGCTCAAAAACGCCGGCACCCTGATTGCAATAAAAATTACGGCAACGGCAATTATGATATACATTGCATTGTTAAAAATTATATCGGATATTGCTCGCTTTTTATCCTCGCGCGTCATTGCGCCGAACGAATCTGTCCATGCAGAAATTTTACCCTTTTTTGCTTTGCTTGTTTTTGACATAACGGGCAAATTCCCCCTTAAACATATTTGGCGGCAAGCGCCATAATTTCCTCTTGATTTGTTGTTTTTGCGTCAACCTCGCCTGCAAGGCGACCGCCGGACATAACAAGAATTTTGTCGCACACGCCCAAAAGCTCCGGCATTTCGGAGGAAACCATTATAACTGTTTTGCCTCTCTCGGCAAGACCGAGTATCAACTGATAAATCTCATATTTTGCGCCGACATCAATACCCCTTGTCGGCTCATCGAGCAGTAAAACCGTCGGGTCGGTCAAAAGCCACCTGCCGAGTATGACCTTTTGCTGATTGCCGCCCGAAAGCGTGCTGATTTTTGTTTCCTGTGACGGCGCCTTGACACGCATTGACTTCATCGCCCAATCGGTTTTTTCTTTCATTTTTCGTTTGCTTAAAAGAGGGCCTATTTTGTAATTATTAAGGCTTGAAATACAGGTGTTTTCGCGGATATTCAAAATTCCGAAAATACCGGTTGCACGGCGCTCCTCGGTGAGCAGTGCAAAACCGTTTTTGACAGCCTCGCGCGGAGTGCGGTTTTTAATTTCCCTGCCGTCGAGAGCAATTGTGCCGCCGCGGCGCGTCGCCATGCCGAATAGATTTTCAAGCAATTCTGTTCTGCCCGAGCCGTCAAGTCCTGCAACGCCCAAAATTTCGCCTCTGTCGGCTTTAAACGAAACATCGTGCAAATTGGCATATTCAGAGCTTAAATCGTCAACCTTAAGCAAAACACCGCTCGGCTTGCTGTGCTTTTCAGGGTATCGGTTTGTCAGCTCGCGCCCCACCATCAGCCTGATAATTTCGTTCATCGTAAGCTCGTTTGCCCGCTTGGTGGCAATCCATTTTCCGTCGCGCATTATCGTAACATCGTCTGATATGCGAAGAATTTCCTCCATTTTATGCGAAATATATATTATGCCGCACCCTCTGTCACGCAACATATTTATTATTCGAAAAAGGTGCTCAACCTCCTCTTCGGTGAGGGAGGAGGTTGGCTCGTCAAAAACGATGATTTTTGAATTGTACGAAACCGCCTTGGCTATTTCGACCATTTGCCTTTGCGAAACCGACATTGTGCTCATTATCGTTTTCGGGTTAACATCTATTTTTAAATCGTCAAAAATTCTTTTCGTTTCGGCTTGCATTTTCTTTTCGCTCGTAAAGGGAAGATATTTTGATACAGTCAAAAATCTGCCGAGCCACATATTGTCGGTAACGCTGCGTTTGAGCGCCTGATTAAGCTCCTGATGCACCATTGCGACACCGTTTTCGAGTGCCTCTTTTGAGCTTTTGAAATCAACCTCTTTGCCGTCAACAAAAATTTTGCCGCCGTCCTTTGCATAAACACCGAAAAGGCATTTCATAAGTGTTGATTTTCCAGCGCCGTTTTCTCCCATAAGGGCGTGCACGGTGCCGCGCCTGACGGTGAGCCGAGCATTGTCAAGTGCCTTAACACCGGGGAACACCTTTTGAATATCAACCATTTTTAGAACCACACCGTCTGCAATCGGCGCATTGCCTCTGCCGTTTTCCATTTAAACGCTCCTCTGCCGACAATCAATTGCGGCGATAAAATCATTTCAAATCCGCACCTTTGTAAAAGCTTATTCGTTCTGTGCGGTATATGCCGAATAAGGGATGTTCACGCGCCAATTGCCGACAATATTTTTCGCATCAATTCCGTCAAAAGCATTCTTGCTTTCAAAAAGATTTTTCATAATAACGCCGATAGTCTTTGCCATACCGTCAGCATCCTGTTTGATTGTGCCGACCATTGTGCCACTGCCGACCGCCGATTTTGCCGCATCGGTTGCGTCAACTCCGAAAACGGGAATTGTAACGCCGCCGCTTTTGTTGTAGCCGGCAGATTGAAGAGCCGAAACTGCGCCGAGAGCCATTTCGTCATTATTTGCGATTACAAGCTCAATCATATTTTTGTTGGCTTGGGTATATTGCGCAAGCGCGGTGCCCATATAATTTGTTGCCGAAGCAGATGACCAAAGTCCGTCTTGATCGACAAGATATTTGTTTTTGTTTGCCGAATCATAAAAAACAAGTTCGGGCTTACCTGCCTCCTTAAGCACTTTGTTTGCGTCCTCAACGCTGTATTTTGTGCGTGCAATCGCCTCCAAATTGCCCTCTTGACCCTTGAACATAACATAGCTGATTTTGCCGTCGCCGTTAAGGTCTGCCCTGTCATAATTTTTAACAAGATACTCGCCGATCATTTTGCCCTGCATATGCCCTGCCTGCTCGTAATCTGTGCCGACAAATTTGCACTTGTCATAGCTTTCGATAACAGATTTGTCAACTGAGCGGTTGAAAAAGATAACCGGCACATCGTGCCCCTTTGCAATGTTGACTATATTTTGCGCGGCATCGTTTGAGCCTGTGTCAACAACATTGACAATCAGCATTGATGCGCCCTTGGCAATCGCCGTTTGCACCTGCTCGGTTTGGGTGGTTTGGTTGCCGTTTGCGTCATAATCGTTGTAGGTATATCCGCCGTCCTTTAAAATTTTATCCATTGCAGAGCGCACACTTGAAATGTATGCGTCACTGAATGTATAGTAAAATACGGAAACCTCGCCCTTAGCTCCGCCGTTGTCGGCTGCCGAATTATTTTGTGACGAGCAAGCCGTAAGCCCTACCGCAGCGGCAAGCACCGCCGCAATTATCATAATTATTTTTTTCATAAAATACCTCCAAAACATTTAAAAACCGCCTTGCGCTTTTATTTTGCGCATTTATTGCGACCTTTATTATAATCGGCAATATTTTTAGATATAATGCAACATTTATTCAAATTATCAAATTTTTTATTTTAATCGGCATTTACAAATAAAAACGCGACGAGCCCCCGCTCATCGCATTAATATAATTTGTAAAAAAAGAATGTCGAACTTTGGCTTATAGCGTGAACAGAACGCAAAATCAAAAAGCGTGCAGTTTGGCAGAAAAAGCAAAGCACGGCAAATGTTTTTATTGACATATTAACATGAATATGTTACTCTAATAATGACAATGGGGTCTGCAAGGCAGACCCCTAATTTGCTTTATGGGGGTAATCATAATGAAAAACTTAGGATATTATAACGGTAAATATGACGAAATCGAGAATATGCAAATCCCGATGCTTGACAGAGTTTGCTGGTTTGGTGACGGCGTTTATGATGCTACTTATGCGCATAATCATATCGTTTTTGATATGGACGCACACCTTACAAGATTTTATAATTCGGCAAAGCTTCTCGGCATGAATATTCCGATAGAGCGTGATGAGCTTGACAAATTGCTCAGAGAACTGGTTAAAAAGGTTGATGACGGCGACCAATTTGTCTATATGCAGGTCACTCGCGGAAACGGACTTCGCGGACATATTTACCCTGAAAATATGCAGGGCAATTTGTGGATTACACTTACACCCTGTCCTGTCGCTGATACATACAAACCGATTGATGTTATCACATACGAGGACAAGAGATTTTATTATTGCAATTGCAAAACGCTCAATCTTATTCCGTCCTGTCTTGCGGCAACCGCAGCCGACAGAGCAGGCTGTCAGGAAGCGATTTTCCACAGAGGCGATATTGTTACCGAGTGCGCACACTCCAATATTTCCATCTTTAAGGACGGCAAGGTTATCACTCATCAGCTTGACGATATGGTACTTCCCGGAACGGCAAGAATAAGACTTCTTGCCTTTGCAAAGAAGCTGGGATACGAAGTTGAAGAAAGAAATTACACTCTCGACGAGCTGATGTCCGCAGACGAAATCGTTGTTCATTCAACGGGCTCTTTCTGCATTCCGGTAAAAACAGTCGACGGTAAGAGCGTAGGCGGAAAAGCACCCGAAATGTTGAAAGCAATCCAAGACGCATTAGTGAACGATTTTGAGGAGCAGTGCAAGGTACAATGAACAAAACAGAACTTACAAAACTTAATGTCGGATACAATCTCGATTGGCTTATGAATCTTGATCCGAGAGGTTACGGCGTTTGCAGAATTCTTTACGACGGAGCAAGCAAATATACAGGCAAGCCCTTATCGCTTAACGGTGCGGAGGGACTTGTGAAAAATATCAAAAAGGGTGAAAAAGTCTTTATTTTAACAGGATTTATTCTTCTCCCTTGGAACGAGGCTGAAACCGACGGAATTATTTCGTCAACTGTTTTTGCTCGCTTTGTTATCAGAGCCTTTGGCGCAAAACCGGTTATGATAGTGCCTGAGCAATGCGAAAAAGCCATCAAGGCTATGAGCGAGGTTTTAGGCGTTAATATTACTTATGATATTGACAACATACCCGACAACACAATTTGTGTTATTTCTTTTACAAAAGATAAAAACAAAGAAAATGAGGAAACGGCAGAGTTGCTTTCTCATGGTTTGCCTTGCGCTGTTATTTCAAACGAAGCTCCGGGCAGAAACAAAAACGGTTATTACCACAATGCCGTGGGCGTAAACACAACCGATGTTGAAGCGAAGTATGATGTGCTTTTCAAAGAATGTCAAAACAGAGGGGTTTATAATCTTTCTATCGGCGACCTTGGTAACGAGCTTGGTATGGGTACCATTGAAGAACATATAAGAAAATATATACCTTATGCCGAAAAAGGCGGTTGCAAGGCAGGAACAGGCTTTGGAATTTTGGCAGATACCGCAGCCGATAACATTATCACGGCGACTGTAAGCGACTGGGGTATGAATGCGCTTATGGCTTGCACGGCTTTCCTTTTAGATGATGTAGACCTTTTTCATACCGAAAAAGAAGAATCGGCAGTCATGGACGCTGCGGCGAAAGCCGGTATGCTTGATATGTACGGAGAAGCAAGGCCTTATATTGACGGCATCGGTAAAAACATTGTTTTGCCGATTATTTCACTTATGCGTGGATTGATTGAATATCCTCATACAGTTGAAGATAAAACCGACAAATGGTTTGAAACAACAATAAAAAAAGGCTATTTCAAATGATATATTCATTTTTACAAAACGGCGACGGTGCAATTACTATACAGTTTGAAAATGAAATAAACGAAGAAGTCAACCGTCGCGTTACCGACCTTTGCACCGAAATAGAGACAAAAGGCATCAACGGCGTTATCGAGCTTGTGCCAACATTTGCTTCGTTAACAGTTTTTTACGACTGCACAATCATCACTTCAAAAAAACTGAAAAAGAAAATCAAAGCCCTTATAAATGACGGAGGACACAGCGTTAAAAGCACGGCTACGGTTTGGAACATACCTGTGTGCTACGATGACGAGTTTGCATTGGATATGAAAAATGTGTGCAAGCATACGGCTCTTGAAAAGGAGGAGGTTATTCGACTTCACACATCAAAGCCCTACCTGATTTATATGTTGGGCTTTTTGCCCGGTTTTGCTTATCTCGGCGGTATGGACAAAAGGCTCTTTACTCCGAGATTAAAAACACCGCGGCTGGAAATATTTGAAGGGGCTGTCGGTATCGGCTCGGAGCAAACAGGAATTTATCCCATTGCGTCACCCGGCGGTTGGCAGTTGATTGGAAAAACACCCGTAAAAGTGTTTGACAAGTCAAAAGAGCCGCCTATATTGTATAAAGCCGGCGATTATATCAAATTTTTCAGCATAGATAAGGCAGAGTATTTAGAAATAGAAAAGCAGGTTACAAGCGGCGTTTACACTCCTGCGGTAAGCGAGATTGAATTATGATAAAAATTATATCGGCAGGTATACTCTCAACCGTCCAAGATTTAGGCAGATTCGGAGTAATGAAAAACGGCTTTACTCAAAGCGGTGTGATGGACGCCTATTCAACAAAAATTGCAAACAAACTTTGCAAAAACGATATTAACGCACCCGTTATTGAAATGACGATGTTCGGAATAACAGCGAAATTTATGGGCGAACATGTTTTTGCGATTTCAGGCGGAATTTTTGATATTTCACTGAACAACGAGCCTATCAGAACAAATAAAGCTTACATTGCAAAAGACGGTGATATTTTAAGCATTAAGAGCGCCAAGCAAGGATTAAGATGTTATCTTGCGGTTGCAGGCGGTTTTGATGTTCCTTTATTTATGGGCAGTGCCGCAACAAATCTCAAAATAAAGGTCGGCGGTTTTAACGGAAGAAAACTTAAAGCGGGTGATATTCTTAAAATCGGCAAGGCTGATAAGATTAAAAATATCGAAAAGAGAGAACTCCCGGAAAACACCTATAATAATCCCGTAAGAGTAAGAGTGGTATTAGGTCCGCAGGACGATATGTTTTCCGAAAATGATTTGTTATTGTTTTCAAAACAACAATACACCGTCACCTCCGACCTTGACAGGATGGGAATTCGGCTTTGGGGTATTGCTCTGCGCGGCAAGGAAAAATTAGAAATCATTTCCGACGCAATTACCTTTGGCTCGATACAAATTACAAATTCGGGGATGCCGATTATACTTATGGCTGACCATCAAACAACAGGCGGCTATGCAAAAATAGCAACAGTAATAAGCGCAGATTTGCCAAAACTTGCTCAAGTTAAGCCAAAAGATAAAATCAGCTTTGAGATTATCGACATTGATACTGCCGAAAAAATAGCGATTAAACAGAAAAAACACATAGATAAATTATTTTAGGAGTGGCTATGGACTATTCAAATATGTCGCCTCAAGAGGTTAAAAAGCTCATCAGAACGGGCGAAATAGATTATCAGACATCAGGTATGTGCAATGGCTACGCACAGGCTAATCTCTGCATTTTGCCAAAAGATTATGCGTTTGATTTTTTACTGTTTTGTACCAGAAATCCAAAGCCTTGCCCGATTTTAGAGGTTGGTGATGTCGGCTCAAAGCTGTTCAAAACAATGGCGAGTGAGGGCGATATTTGTAAGGATTTCCCGAAATACAGAATTTGGAAAAACGGTGTGCTTGAAAAAGAGGTTACGGATATAACGGATTATTGGCAGGATGATTTCGTATATTTTCTCATTGGTTGTTCCTTTAGCTTTGAAAGCGAGCTTTTAGAGGCCGATATTCCCGTAAGGCACATTGAGGAAAACAAAAATGTGCCTATGTTTAATACAAATATCGAGCTTCAACCGTCAGGTAAATTTCACGGCAATATGGTCGTATCAATGCGACCCATTCCGAATGATTTGGTGGTTAAAGCGGTTAATGTTACCGCCGCTATGCCGAGAGTTCACGGAGCGCCGATACAAATAGGAAATCCCGAAGCGATAGGAATAAAAGATATTACAAAACCCGACTACGGTGACAGCGTGACAATTAAAGAAGGAGAAGTGCCGGTGTTTTGGGCTTGCGGCGTTACTCCGCAAAATGCAGTAATGCAGACAAAGCCGGAAATTGCAATAACACATTCGCCCGGGCATATGTTTATAACCGATGTAAAAAATACCGACTTAAAATATTAGGTGATTATATGTATAAAATCAACTTAAATTGCGATTTGGGCGAGGGTGCAGCCTTTGACGGAAAAATTATTCCGCTGATTAACAGCGCAAATATCGCTTGCGGATTTCACGCAGGCAATCGGGATATGATGGAAGCCACTGTCAAACTGTGCATTGATAACAATGTCGGTATAGGCGCACATCCGGGTTATCCCGACAAAGAAAATTTCGGCAGAACAAATCTTGATGTAACTCCTAAGCAGGTTTATGATTACACCTTAGCTCAATTAGAGGCTTTGGGTGACATTGTCGGAAGTAAGGACAAAATAGTTCATATTAAACCGCACGGTGCAATGTATAACCAAGCCGCCAAAAACAAAGGCCTTGCAGATGCGATAGCAGATGCAATTGCGGATTATAACAAAGATTTAATTTTGTTGGCGCTTTCAGGCTCTCAAATGATTGACTCGGCAAAAGCAAAGGGCATAAAATATGCAAGCGAGGTTTTTGCGGACAGAGCATACGAGGCTGACGGCTCGCTGAGAGCGAGGAAGCTTGAAAACTCGATGATAACAGATGAGGATTTGGCTGTCGAAAGAGTAATCAAAATGGTGCAAACCGGGAAAGTTACAGCTTATTCTGGCGAAGAAATCGACATTGAGGCTCACTCGGTTTGTGTTCACGGAGACAGCGAAAAGGCTCTTGTATTCGTGCAAAAACTAAACGAGGCTTTCGGCAAAAACGATATAAAAACAGTAGATTTAATCGAGGCGATAGAATAATGAACCATCGTACTTATTTGAAAATTGATTTGAATAAGTTAGAACATAATTTTAACTGCGTTCGCAACAAACTGCCAAGCAATATTAAGATACTTGGCGTAATCAAAGCTAACGCATACGGTCACGGAGCCGTTGAGATAGGCAAATTTCTTGATGGAAAGTGTGACTTTTTCGGAGTTGCGTGTATTGAAGAGGCAGTTGAACTGAAAAAAGCAGAAATTAAAACGCCGATACTTATTTTGGGCAGAGTATTTCCGTTTGATATTGAAACTGCTGTTAAATATGATGTGAGGATACCGATTTTCTCATATGATGACGCAGTTGCTCTTTCAAACGAAGCAGTTAAGCAGGGAAAAAATATGCCGTTTCATTTTTGCATTGATACAGGAATGAGCAGAATAGGCTTTCAGGTCAGCGAAGAAAGTGCCGATATTTGCAAAAGCATAACCGAACTGCCGAATATATTTGCCGAGGGGCTGTTTTCCCACTTTGCAACTGCTGACGAAAAGGATTTATCTAAGGCTGTCGAGCAAAGAAATAAGTACAAAAAATTTTGCAAAATGCTAAGCGACAGAGGAATTGAAATTCCCATCAAGCATCTTAATAACAGTGCAGGTATTATGAATTTTGACGAGTATTTTGATATGTGCAGAATGGGAATTATCACATACGGTCTTTATCCGTCTGATGAAGTCAACAAAGATATACTTGACCTTGAACCGATAATGAGCTGGCACTCAAAAATTTCGCATATTAAAGAGCTTGAACCAAACAGAGAGATCTCTTACGGCGGCACATTCAAAACAGACAGAGTCACCAAAGTTGCGACTGTTCCTGTCGGCTATGCCGATGGCTTTCCCCGATGCTTATCCAATAAAGGCAAAGTTATTATAAACGGCAAATATGCGAAAATACTCGGCAGAGTTTGCATGGACCAGTTTATGGTTGATGTCAGCGATATTGAATGTAATATAAATGACGAAGTTGTTTTATTCGGCACACAAAAAAATGCTCACATTTCTTTAGAAGAACTGGCAAACAGCGCATATTCATTTAATTACGAGCTGCCTTGCAGAATACCCGTTCGTGTTAACAGAGTTTATGTTTATAACGATCGAACAGTTAAAGATGTCGGCCTTGCATAAAATCTTTTTGTTTTCCGATAAAGTCTTTAATTGAGATATTAAATGCTTTTTCTGATTAAACAATAGTGTAAAAGGCTCAGCTAATGCGTCATTGAATTTAAAATATTAATAAAAAACAAACGCAAAAATTAAAAAATATAGTGACATAAAAAAGAGCTGAATTTTCAGCTCTTTTTTATTTCTTTGTACAGCAAATTTGATACAATGTGACCACCACAAATATTTGCTAACATCAATACTTTTTAATTACAGGAACCCAAATCTCACTGCGATAATCAGGGCTGCCCATATTTCCGTCAGTATAGGCTTCTATATCCATTTCATATGTTGGCTCATATCCCGATGTAGGAAAAAATTCCGAAATAATCTTGTGCCACATATCTTGAATAGCATTAGGCATTGCACCTTTACACTCAAATATTGCCCAAGTCCTTGCAGGAATTGTGTTCTTTCTAAACCCTTTTGGTACTATTGTATTCTCATCGCATTTCGCCGCAATAGAATAATCAAATGTTTTTGCATTTTTCGGTAGATTTCCGTAACATATACCGAAAATGTAGGTTTTGTCAGTTGTAGTATCAAATAATTTTTTTACCGTACCGTCATTATGTGATCTCGTCCAAAAGTCAGGAATGCTTTTCGCATTTTCAGAGTTATCAACGGTATGTGCTTCTACCTTTTCAATAATGTCAAATGCAGCCTTTTCGATAATCTTGTAATCCATTATATTGCCTCCGCTTAATGTTATTTTCACGGAAAGTGGAGAAAATGATTTGAGTTTAGAGCCATCTTTTTTTGCGTCGGAAGGTGTAACTCCGTGAAATTTTGAAAAGGCTCTTGTGAAACTCTCGGGGCTTTCATAGCCGTATTTCAAAGCGATATCGATCACCTTGCTATCAGTTGCGCTCAACTCATTTCCGGCAAGAGTAAGTCGTCTGTTGCGAATATAATCTCCAAGAGTTATTCCGCACAAAATACTGAAAATTCTTTGGAAATAGAAACTTGAACAAGATGCTTGTTTTGCAGCTTCATCATAGTCGATTTTTCCTGTCAGATTTTCCTCAATGTAATTAATCGCATTTTGTATTCCAGTTAACCAGTCCATCTATCTCTCTCCTTTCTGTGTGATTACATTATAGAGCAATTATAATTAATTTTCCTGATTTTCAGTGTTCAGCCTTGCAAGGGTTTTGTTTGTATTCTTCTATTGAAATCATATTGTTAACTCCATAAAACATCTTTTCTGTTTTACTTTATCAAATATATATAACCAAGTCAATTCTTTCTGCTTCAATTATTTCTATTTCCCGGTTGAACCGAGGATTTAATCTTTGCTCAAGAGATAAAACAGGACACTAAAAATTGTATCATTTTTAGTGTCCTATGGTGGCAGCGGTATAAGGATTCGAACCTTAAATGACGGAGTCAGAGGCTTGCAATCTTTTTTCAAAACCGCCTATTTAAGCCGTTTTTCAGACTTTGCGTCTCTCAAAAATCTCTCAGAATTTTATTTTCGCTCTGTATAGCAAATTCGTATGAGAAATTGCAAACCTTACACGGAGGTGTCGAAAGGAACTCTAAATCCGCATTATCTTTTACAGTAGGGTACTGCACCATTTGATGACGAAGAATATAAAAGGTCATTCAATCGATTCAATCCAAACTCAGGTCTCATATATTCTATTCAATAATCAGGTAACAAAAAAGCGCCGTATTGCTACGACGCTTTTGTCTTGCTCGAAAGATTGAACAAGGGAACGCTATTCAATTATCTGTTGTACTTTTTCTTTCTGCCGGCAACCATTGTAGCAAGGGCTGCGCCGCCGCCGGCTAACAGCAGGGAAATCCACAGTGCAAGGTTGCTTGTATTTCCGGTCAGCGGACTCTTGTCGGATGTTCCCGGTTTAGTACCGGTAGGTTTTTTCTCAAGAGCAGCAATGGCATCTTCAATAGCCTTAGCCATTGCATCAACTTCAGATTGCTCCGTAATATTTTTACCACGGACAACAGCATTGACAGCAGCTTCCACACCGGAGAAATCCTTGTAATCATTCTTGTTCAGTGCATTTGCTTTTGCAATGGCTGCATCAACCTTGGAGTAGTCCGCACCTTTATATTGCAGGGCGGCAATGGCATCATCAATAGCCTTAGCCATTGCATCAACTTCGGCCTGCTCCGTAATATTTTTACCATGGGTCACAGCATTCACAGCGGCTTCCACACCGGTGAAGTCCTTGTAGTTGTCCTTGTTCAGTGCATTTGCTTTGACAATGGCTGCATCAACCTTTGTGTAATCAGCGTCCTTGTATTGCAGGGCAGCAATCGCATCTTCGATAGCCTTTGCCATTGCATCAACCTCTGTTTGCTGGGCTTTGCTTTTTGCTCGGTCAACAGAGTTAATGGAATCTTCTACCGCAGAATAATTTGTATAAAGGCTGCTATCAAGAGCCGTTGCCCTTGCGATGGCTGCATCGACAGCTGTGTAATCAGCGGGGATGTTATTGTCATCCCACACAAAAGTTGGATGACCGATTCCGGCAACCCATTCAACGCCCGCACCGGCATTGGTTTGCAAGCCGGCAAGGACATCTGCGGAGGTGAAGTTGGAGACAGCAGTGCCGCACAATGACTGGTCAAAGGTCGGGTCGGCACCCGCAGTACCTGCATCCCAATCAACCACCAGCTTAACAACGGCTAAGTAATTGCCTTTATTATCAGGATATGTTTCTTCATCAAGCGTTACACCATCAGGAGGGGTATCCGGCCAAATGCAGTCGGTAACATGGGTCTTTACAGCAGCTGTAATCCAAGTGATATTGCCAGGCTCAGCGCAAGTGATGTTTTTTGTTGCAACTATGCAATTTTTGATTATTACGCCAGGCTTGCTCCCGGAGAAGTTTTCAAAGTTTGCACCGAGAATACCACCTACAGCTGAATAAATATTATTGCAGGAAACAGAACCACCAAACCAGCAATCAGTAATCGACGAGCTGTCCGCAGAGTTTTCCCACTGACCAATCAGCCCGCCAACGGTATCAACATGATCTTCATCGGATTCTGTACTGATAACCGTGGCGTCTGAGCCACAGCCTTTTACCTGTGTACTCCAAGTGCATTGACCAATCAGTCCACCAACCATCTTGTCGCCAACATTGTTTTCTATTTTTCCGCTTGTATAGCAGTTTTCAACTATGCCGCCATTGACCCAATCTGCCAAAATGCCGGCAAGTAACGAACCATCATTTGAGGCAATATCAGCGTCTATAACAAGTAAATTCTTTAATGTACCACCGTCAGAAACAACTCCGAAAAGTCCATTTCGAACAAGTTCGTCCCCGGTATAGTGATGGTACAGATTCATGATTTTATGATGCTGTCCATTAAAAGTACCAGCAAAAAATCTTGCATGGTTACTGCCATTTCCAATGGGAGTCCACTGGGAGCCGGATAAGTCGAGGTCATTATCTAAGTAAATCGTTTTCCCTTCAAATGATACAGATGCAGTTTTGTCATTGACTAACTGCGCTAAACCGGCCAACTGTTCGGCAGTGGTGATATGGTATTCAGTATCCGTCTTATGGTCGGTGTACCAGCTTGTATCTGCCGTACCGTCCCAATTATCTACTGAAGTTCCTTCAGCAAACGCTGTCATCGGAACAAGTGCCATCACAAGGCACAACGCAAGCAGAAGGCTTAGAAGTTTTTTCTTCATTTTAATTCCTCCAAAATAAGGGAACGCTATTCAATTATCTGTTGTACTTTTTCTTTCTGCCGGCAACCATTGTAGCAAGGGCTGCGCCGCCGCCGGCTAACAGCAGGGAAATCCACAGTGCAAGGTTGCTTGTATTTCCGGTCAGCGGACTCTTGTCGGATGTTCCCGGTTTAGTACCGGTAGGTTTTTTCTCAAGAGCAGCAATGGCATCTTCAATAGCCTTAGCCATTGCATCAACTTCAGATTGCTCCGTAATATTTTTACCACGGACAACAGCATTGACAGCAGCTTCCACACCGGAGAAATCCTTGTAATCATTCTTGTTCAAGGCATTTGCTTTTGCAATGGCTTCATCAACCTTAGTGTAATCAGCATCTTTGTATTGCAGGGCAGCAATGGCATCTTCAATAGCCTTAGCCATTGCATCAACTTCGGTCTGCTCCGTAATATTTTTACCACGAGTCACAGCATTCACAGCGGCTTCCACGCCGGTGAAGTCCTTGTAGTTGTCCTTGTTCAGTGCATTTGCTTTGGCAATGGCTGCATCAACCTTTGTGTAATCAGCGTCCTTATATTGCAGGGTAGCAATCGCATTCTCGATAGCCTTTGCCATTGCATCAACCTCTGTTTGCTCGGTAATGTTTTTGTCACGGGCAACAGCATTAACAGCCGCTTCCACAGCAGAGAAATCCTTGTACTCGTCTTTCTTCAAGGCATTTGCTTTCGCAATAGCTTCGTCAACTTTGCTGTAGTCGGCAGGTAAATAAGTCATTGAAATCGTTTGCGTGTGCGTTGCTGCATCGGCTGTAACTGTTATATTGCCGCTGTATGCTTCGCAGTTATCCGCCGTAACCTCAATAGGATAAGTTCCTGCTTCCAAACTGACAGAGCCGGTAACCTCCTGACCATTCACTTTAACAACAATATTGGTCAGACCGTCTGGCGTTACAACGAAAGAAACCGGATAGACAGCCTTTGTTATAAAATGAACATTCTTATATAGTGCAAAATATTGGGTTCCGCTGGAAAGCAGGTCGATTTCTGTTCCTTCGGAGTCTACCGCTTTTGCATAGTTCAGGTGATAGCCATCGGCAATCGCAGGCACACATTCATCGAAAATTGCAGGGATATTGTTCTCATTCGTATTTTTTGCATCAATCTCTGCTTCTTCTACGGTGAAAGTACCGTTACCACCCATCGGGAATTTACTGTCAGTGGTTACTTTGGAGCCGCCTTTGATCAGAATATTGCCTTTTGTCCATATTGCGCTGTCCGCAGTAGAGGTACAGCTTACCTCGCCGCCGTTAACCGTCAGATTGCCCTCGGTAAACAAAGCGGGATAATAGCTTGTTGCTTCCACCTTGGAGTTGATAATTTCAATTTTGCCCGCGCCGTTTTCATCGCCCATATACACTGCGTTAAATTGATCCGCGCTTGCGATCAAAACAACCTCACTGTTGTTTTTGATTTCCAGTTCCTTGGCGCTTGCAGCAGTGTAATAGGAAGAAACCGCAACCTTTGCGCCGTCAATGGAAAGTATTCCTTTATTATAAGAAGTAATTCCGCAGCCCTTGGCAGAAGTTATATCAAGCTCTGCACCTTCGGATATGCTGATGTTGCCATTAAGCGTATAGAGTGCATCCCATTTTACATTGATTGTAAGCTTACCGTCACCGATAATATTGTAATTATCACTGCTACCGTCTGCAAAAATTCCGCCACCGTTATCTAAAGTAATGCTGTTTGTGCCGGAAAGTTTGATCGTTAAATCGGTGTCTCCGACTACTCTGATACCGTACTTAGGACTTTCATCGCTTTTGCCGCCGTTTGTAATTGCGGCATTGTTAAGCGTAAGGGTCTTTGTATTCGGGTCATAGCTTGCGGTTCCTTCTCCACAAGCGATAGAGAGCTTTTCGCTTGTGAACTGTTCGCCGTTTACATACAGATTGCAGTTTTCCGCAGCAAAGGCTACGGTCGGTAGCAATCCAGCTACCATTACAATGCTGAGTAGGATTGCAAATAGTTTTTTCTTCATAACAGTTCCTCCATTTTTTAATTGTCCGCTATTTACTTCCTCCGGCAGCGGACACGCCGGAGAAGATAGAAGGTTTAACCGGAAAAAAGATTGATTTGCCGGTCGTGGTTAGGACTTCAATATCAAACCACCATCCTTCCGGCAACCGGTTCGTTATAAATTGTATGAAATAAGACTTGACACGCTGAAAAAACGGCGCTATACTCCTGCCGAGCCGAGCCGAGCCGACAATGGTTGTCGCATTTCCGTTTGTCATAGCCAAGTCCTCCTTCCATTATTTTTAAGGCAAAAAGGATATAAATCCCCTATCATATAGTATTATAGCAGATTTTTCCCGAAATTTCAAGAAGTTTTCAGAATATTGCACTTCTCTTTTTCTATATTGCACTTCTCTTTTTCTCAAATCATTGCCTTCTTCCATTACTCACGGAACTGTATGACTTCTTGAAAACTTCCCGAAAAGGAAAAGCCACCGCAGACGATAATGCGGCACGAATTTGCGTAAGTTCTTTTCTAAATATTATCAAACATATTTATATCACTCAAACATACTTGATAAATAGATTAACTTTATATATAATAAATTTAGATGAGTATACACAAAGCAAGCGATTTTATTGAGAGGAAAATTATGTACAGTGTACTTGTAGTTGATGACGAGATACGTCAAAGAGAAGCAATTATTAAAAGTGTAAATTGGGAAAAAGCCGGATTTAAAGTTGTAGGCGACGCTGAAAACGGAATCGAAGCGCTTGAACTCCTTGAAAAACTGGAGCCCGATTTGATTTTAACAGATATCAAAATGCCACTTATGACAGGGCTTGAACTTGCGCGTAAAGCAAGAGAAGTAAGGCCTGCCGCAAAGCTTGTTATTTTAAGCGGATATGATGATTTTGAATATGCACAGGAAGCGTTTAAATATAATGTTATTCGTTATCTTTTAAAACCTATTTCCGCAAGTGAGATTAGCGAAGAATTTGTTAAAATCAAAGCGGAAATGGACGAAGAGTTTGAAAGGCTTAAAACAGGAACATCAAACGAAGGAACTGAATTAAAACTTAAAAAAACGGAATTTCTTTTGCCGCTGCTTCTGGGAACAGGCGAAGATATTTATACAACTCAGGAACTAAAGGATTGCGCAAAAAAACTCGGGTTGATAAAAAGTGACGACGACTGTTTCAGCGTTGTTGTGTCAAAATTTAAAACATTCGGCGGTGAAAACCGCACCGAAGCTCACCATATTGATTTTGTAAACAGTATTGTGGGAAAATATGCAAATTGCGAAAGTTTTTTTGTAAACGGCAGAATCGTTACGCTTGTGACGAGTGAAGCAGAAGAAATGTCAACAAAATTAAGACTTCCTGTAATTGAACTTGTGCAAAGCGCAAAAAAGCTTTTTGGCCAAAAGTGCACAATAGGTATCAGCCAAACAGTTGAAAGCCCAACGCTTTTATCGCTTGCTTGTGCTCAGGCTATCACAGCAAGGCGATACACATCCGACGGCGCAGGAGACATCAGATTTATAAACGACCAAGAAAGAAAAAGCACTTACGAGATTGAAAATGTTGAAAAATCAGTCTACAAACTTGAGCAACTTTTAAAAATAGGAAACAAGGAAGAAATAAGTGAATTTCTTGATAATATGTTATCAAATAAAAATCGTGACGAAATAGATTATTTAATTATTCAAATACTTGCAACGGCGCACAGATGTGTAAGCGTTTTATCTGATAATGACGCATTATCAGAGCTTTTCTCATCGAATAATTCTTTCACCTCTCGCCTGTCATTTGATTTTAACGAGCAGTATAAAAAAGAACTTATATCACTTTGCCTTGACGCAAGGGATATTATTTCACGCTCACAAAGGCACGAAAGCGAAACAATTTGTGACAGGGCACTTCAAATTATAAATGATGAATATATGAATGAGGATTTATCATTGACAGACGCAAGCGACAAGCTGGGCGTAAGCCCAAACTATTTAAGTGCGCTTATAAAGAAAACAAAGTCGCAAAACTTTGTTGCCCTTGTTACAGAGCGCAGAATGAAAGCAGCAAGCGATTTACTGTTGTGTACGTCGATGAAAATTTTTGAAATATCACAAAAATGCGGCTACAGCGACCAGCACTATTTCAGTTATTGCTTTAAAAAATATTACGGTATGTCACCGAACAAATACAGAGAGGAACATTTAGGAAAAACAGATGTTTAAACGTAACAAAATAAAATTGTCTGTATTGATTATAGCAATCGTTGTTTTCGGCGTTATATTTTCAACTCTTGCTTCTACATTATTTTTTGGCATCTTTTACAAAAATTCGATGTTTGATTCGGCATATGTGTCAAGCAAGCAATCCGTATCGCAGGCTAACGAAACCGTATCTAATTATATTTCGTCAATAAAAGACAAGCTTGACAACCTTTGCGCCGAAACAAACAGTTGTACCGATGCTTCGTCACTTCAAAATGCAATATCAACAGCATCCAGACTTGAAGATGATATATATTGCGTGATGCTTTACGATATGCAGGGCAATTTGCTTTTAGACGGAAACGACACCGACGACAAAGTAAAAAGCAATCCCACTAATTTGTCATTTGACAAAAGCGCTTTTTCCGGTCTTACAGACGGATATGCAATTACTCAGCCTCACGTAAACACGCTTTATGAAAATAAATATCCATGGGTTGTAACAATTGCAAAAAAAGAATATTCAAATCTTTATGCCCGTCAGGTTTTTGTTGCAATCGATTTCAAGTTTTCATCAATTGCAAAATATATTGATAAGGTGAGCATCGGTCAACGGGGATATTGCTACATTATCAATTCAAAGGGTGAAATTATTTATCACCCACAGCAACAAATTCTTTTTTCGGGACTGAAAAAGGAAAATACAGACGAAATCTTTGACCTTGCAGACGGAATACACAGAAAAGAAAATAATATTTATAACATATCGTCCCTTGCCTCGTGTAATTGGAAAGTTGTAGGCGTAAGCTTTAATGATGAAATAACACAAGCAGTAAAAAATCAAATAATCATCGGCTCTGCATTTGCGATTTTATTCAGCCTTTTTATATCGGTTTTGGTTTATTTTATTCTTTCAAGAACTGTTACAAGGCCCGTCAGAAGACTTGTTGATTCAATGCAAAAATTTGAAAAGCAGGCGGAATCATTTGAATACAAAACAGATATGAGTAATGTTGTGGAATTCAAAACACTTTCGGCGTCGTTTGAACATATGGTGCTTATGATTCAGTCGCTTATGGAAAAGGTTCACAATGAAGAAATCGTTCTCAGAAAGACAGAATTAAAAGCCTTGCAGGCTCAAATCAATCCTCATTTTCTTTATAATACGCTTGATTCAATTCAGTGGATGTGCGAGCAGGACAACAGCAAGGACGCAGTCAAAATGGTTGGCGCACTTGCCAAGCTTTTCAGAATAAGCATAAGCCACGGCAATGAATTTATAACAATAAGCGACGAACTCAAGCATGCCGAAAGCTATCTCATTATTCAAAGCTACCGATACAAAAACCAATTTATCTATTCATTTGATGTTGACAAAAGCGTTCTGGGCTATATGTGCAACAAAATCACAATTCAACCGTTTATTGAAAATGCCATTTATCACGGGCTTGACCGAATGGTTGACGAGGGCGAAATCAAAATTATTGTTCGTCGCCAAGGTAAGGACATTGTAATAATAGTTAAGGATAACGGACTCGGAATGACGCAGGAACAATGCAAAACCATCCTTCAAAAGGACAGAAGCGACTCAAAAGGTATCGGTGTTAAAAATGTAAATGACAGACTGAAAATATATTTCGGAGAAGAATACGGAATTACGATTGAAAGCGAGCTTGATGTTGGCACGACCGTAACAATTAAAATTCCGAAAATTGAGAAAGGACAAGAAAATGAATATTAAAAAAGCAACTGCCTTGCTCTCTCTTGCTTTTTTCCTTATTGCAGCCCTGTTTGGCTGTGCAAAATCTGCCGATTTTGACAATAAAAACAATAATATCGCAATAATAACGAAAGGCAGCGACTCAAATTTTTGGAATGATATGAAAAACGGGGCGATGTCTGCGGCAAACGAATACAATGTAAATATTACATTTGAAGGTCCTGAAAACGAAGAGGATTGCGAAGCCCAAAACAAAATGATTGAAAACGCAATTTCAAGCAACGCAGGCGTTATAATTCTTTCAGCAATAGATTTTGAAAAAAATGCCGCCGCCGTTCAAAAGGCTATTGACAGCGGGATTAAGGTAATCACGGTTGACAGTGATGTTGATGTAAACGGCAAGGAACTTTTTATAGGCACAAACAATTTTGAAGCAGGTCAAAAAGCGGCAAAGCAGGCAGTAAATTTATGCAAGGAGCAAAAATCTATTAATATAGGTATAGTAAATTACGGTGCCAATACCGAAAACGGCAAAGAGAGATTAAAAGGATTTTCAGATTATATAGACAAAATAGATAATGCAAAAATTGTTGATACGGTTAATATTGAATCAAACAAAGAAAGTGCAACTGCCGGTGCCGAAAAACTGCTTAAAAAGCACAAGCAAATAAATGTACTCATAGGCTTCAACGAATGGTCAACCATCGGGGTAGCATACGCAATAAAGGAGTTAAATTTGAATGATAAGGTTTTCGGTATAGGTTTTGACAGCAATGTCAACTGCGTAAATATGCTTGAAAGCGGAGAAATAGACACACTGATTGTTCAAAATCCTTTTTCTATGGGTTACACCTCAGTTTCAAAAGCATCGGAAATACTGTCGGGCAAGAAGCCGCAAACAAGCACAATTGAAACCGACACCTATGTTGTAACACGAAAAAATATGTTTTCACCGGATATTCAAAAAATACTTTTCAGCTTTAACGAAAACAGTAATTAAAAAATATTCAAAACGGCTCCGGCAGTCAATTTCGACTTGTCGAAGCCGTTTTTTATGTTTTTTGGGCAGTAATTTCAACATAATAATTCGTAAGTTTCGTAATTTTTTATACACTTTGAATAAAAAATTGCATTCAATTTTAAATTTGCCAAAGATATAATAAAGATGCTGAATGACTTAACGAAAAATTTTAAGGAGGTAATCTTTATGAAAAAGATGAAAAAGTTATTAGCATTATTATTAGCAGCAGTAATGGCAGTAGGTTTTGCAGCTTGTTCGTCAAAAAGCAACGACAGCGGCGCATCAAAAAATAAAGGTGAAATATCGGTATTCTATTACACCTTCAGTGATGCGTATATTTCAACCGTTCGTTCATCAATGGATAAAATCTTAAAGGATGGCGGTTACACCTATAATGATTATGACGCAAACGGCAACCAAACAACACAAACCGAGCAGGTTCAGACTGCACTTGCAAAGGGCTCATCAATGCTTATCGTTAATGTAGTTGACACAGGCTCAAACGATGCAGCTCAAAACATTATCAATCTTGCAAAGGCTCAAAATGTCCCTGTAATTTTCTTTAACCGTTCGGTTGATCAGTCGGTTATCGAAAGTTATGACAAGTGTGTATTTGTAGGTACAGACTACGAGCAGGCAGGTCACATGCAGGGTCAAATGATCGGTGAATACCTTGTAAACAATTATGACAAACTTGATCTTAACGGCGACGGCAAAATCAGTTATGTAATGTTCAAAGGTCAAGAGGGCAACATGGAAGCAATTGCTCGTACAAAGTACGGTGTTGAGGACGCTAACAAAGTTCTCAAAAAAGCAGGCAAGCCCGACCTTGAGTTCTACGATGCAGCCAATAAAAACAAATATCTTGTTGACCAGGACGGCTTATGGTCATCGGCAGCAGCTACAAACTATATGAGCACCGCTCTTGCTCAGTACACGGAATCAAACAAAAATATGATTGAGCTTGTAATTGCAAACAACGACGAAATGGCACTCGGCGCAATATCTGCTCTTCAAACAGCAGGATATAACAAAAAGGGCGGCAAGGTTATTCCGGTATTCGGTGTTGACGCAACAGATGCCGCTAAATCAGCCATCAAATCAGGCTCAATGATTGGTACAATCAAGCAGGATGCACAGGGTATGGCAACAACAATCACAACTATTATGAAGAATTACCTTGACGGCAAAAATGCACTTGACGGTGTCGATACCGAAAATGCAGTAGGCACTTGGAGAGTAAATATTCCTTACTCCGCTTACACAGCAGATTCAGAAAAATAATATAAACTAATTTTACGAAATACGGTTGGGGCGCTTTGCCTCAACCGTACTATTCAAAGCAGATAGGAGAGATACATATGCAAAATAATATAAATAAATCCGTTTCTGCGACTGACAAAGATATATTGCTAAAAATGGTTGATATAGAAAAGACTTTCCCGGGTGTTAAGGCGCTTGACCATGCGCAGCTGACGGTCAAAAGAGGAACCGTTCACGCGCTTATGGGCGAAAACGGTGCCGGAAAATCAACGCTTATGAAATGCCTTTTCGGTGTTTACAGCAAAGATAACGGTCACATTTATGTTGAGGGACAAGAGGTTAATTACAAAAACAGTAAGGAAGCTCTTGAAAACGGCGTTGCAATGGTGCATCAAGAGCTTAATCAGGCACTCAAGCGTAATGTTATGGACAATATGTGGCTCGGCAGATTTCCGAAAGTTTCAAAATACCTTCCTTTCACAAGCGAAAAGAAAATGTATGATGAAACAATGAAAGTATTTAATGATCTTGAAATCAATGTTGACCCAAAAACAGTTATGAGCACTATGTCGGTTTCGCAAAGGCAAATGGTTGAAATCGCAAAAGCAGTTTCCTATAATTCAAAAATTATTGTTTTTGATGAGCCGACCTCCTCACTTACGGAAGAAGAGGTTGAACATCTTTTCCGCATTATAAATATGCTGAGGGACAGAGGCTGCGGCATTATTTATATTTCTCACAAAATGGAAGAGATTTTGCGCATAAGCGATGAAGTAACGATTATGCGTGACGGCAAATGGATTGCAACAAAGCCAGCAAGCGAGCTTACCATGGATGAGATTATCAAACTTATGGTAGGCCGTGAACTTACAAACCGTTATCCGGAAAAGGATAATGAAATCGGTGATGTTCTTCTTAAAGTTGAGAATTTAAGCGGAGAATATACAAACCTTAACAATGTTTCATTTCAGGCGAAAAGAGGAGAGATCCTCGGCGTGGCGGGACTTGACGGCTCGGGCAGAACGGAACTGCTTGAACAAATATTCGGCATAACCACCAAAAAAAGCGGCAAAATTACGCTGGGCGGCAAAGAGGTTAAAAACAGAAATCCGCATGAATCAATCAAAAACGGCTTCGCTCTTTTGACAGAGGAAAGACGCGCAACAGGTATTTTCGGAATTTTAAATATCAGAGAAAATACTACAATTTCAAGCTTAAAAAAATATCAGACCGGTCCGTTTCTTAATAAAAAGAAAATGAAGGACACGACTGACGAATATATAAAATCTCTTAGAGTTAAAACTCCAAATCAAGAAACTAAAATCAGCTCGCTTTCAGGCGGTAATCAGCAAAAGGTTATCCTTGCAAGGTGGCTTTTGACAGACCCTACCGTGCTTCTTCTTGACGAACCCACAAGAGGTATCGACGTAGGCGCAAAATACGAAATTTATCAGCTTATCCTTGACCTTGCCAAAAAAGGCAAAACAGTCATTATGGTTTCTTCCGAAATGGCAGAGCTTTTAGGTGTATGCGATAAAATTCTTGTTATGTCAGGCGGCAGGCTCTCAGGTGAAGTTGACGCAAAGACTACCAATCAGGAAGAGATTATGACACTTGCGGCAAAATATGTATAAGGAGGATTTCATTATGGCTGACACAAGTATAAAAAAGGTTAAGCGTTCACATATCTCCCTTTGGGTTGAAAAATTCAAAGCGGCAGACAAGGACGACAAAAAAAGATTAATTACAGATTTATTATTTAATAATGCAATGTATATTATCATTGCAATAGCGGTAATTTTTATTGCAATCAAGGTTCCTGCATTTTTGAGCGTATCGTCAATAGTTAATATCATTTCGCTCACCGCCGCAAAGCTTCCTATCGCTTTAGGTATTGCAGGCTGTATCGTATTAACAGGTACAGATATTTCGGCAGGTCGATGTGTAGGACTTACCGCCTGCGTTGCGGCTTCGCTTTTGCAAATGACAGGCTACGCCAACAAAATGTTCCCAAATCTTAATACAATGCCGCTTTGGGTTGTATTTTTTGCAGTAATTGCAATCGGCGCAGTTGTAGGCCTTGTAAACGGATTTTTTGTTGCTAAGTTTAAACTTCATCCGTTTATAGTTACTCTTTCAACCCAGCTCATTGTATTTGGTACTGTTCTTATGTACCTTATGATTGGCGGCAACAACGGTCAGACTCTTTCAGGTCTTGACTCATCTTACACAAGCTTTATTACCGGTACGCTTTTCACTATCGGCGGTGTTGCTATTCCTAAATATGTTCTCTATTCCGTAATCTTAACAGCAATTATGTGGGTTATTTGGAACAAAACGAAGTTCGGCAAAAATATGTTTGCCGTAGGCTCAAACGAAGAAGCGGCAAGGGTATCGGGAGTAAATGTATTTATGACAATCCTAATGGTATTTGTGCTTGCAGGTGTTATGTACGGTATCACCGGCTTTATTGAGGGCGCTCGTATTGCTTCTTGCTCCGCAAACACAGGTCTCAACTATGAATGTGACGCTATTGCAGCTTGCGTAATCGGCGGTGTATCATTTGTAGGCGGTACAGGTAAAATCAGCGGTATCGTCATCGGCGTACTTCTTTTGCAGATTATATTTGCCGGTCTTAATTTCCTTTCTGTATCCGCAAATATGCTTTACATTATCAAAGGTGTAATCATTCTTGTTGCTTGTGCAATTGATATGAGAAAGTATCTTGCAAGAAGATAATCATTAAATTAACTCACAATCAACCTCTTTGAAAAGGCAGTGATAATATGAACGAAAACAATACAATAAATCTTAACACCGAAAGAAAGCCCGGAGGGCTTTATCGAAATATAAAAATGTCTGTAAAAACGGCAGATAAGCTCATCCTTGTAGGAATCATCGTTCTTATTGCCTGCATGATTTTTGCGGTAAGTCATGCAGGGTTTACTGTCACTTTCAATACAGACGGCGGCTCGCAAATCGATAATCAAAAGGTTATGTACGGTCAGCTTGTTGATGTCGAAGAAGCCCCCGTTAAAGAGGGCTACACCTTTACGGGATGGTATTTAGACAAGGAGTGCACTAAGCAATTTGACATTAACAAAGACACCGTAAGCGACAGTCTGACTCTTTATTCGGGTTGGGAAAAGAAATAGGGAAAAAGTTATATGTATATTGCAAGTAATGGGACACTCTGACATATCGGTAACCGCTAAAATCTACACGCATATGGTAGATGAAGTATTCGAGCAGAACCGAATGAGAATGGCACAGTATGCAATAACCAAAACCCAACAAGTTGAAAGCCTGACCGCAGCGAATTGATGTGTAAAAAAGAAAAGGATAGTCGAGAAATAAACTCGGCTATCCTTCATCATTTGATATTACTGTATTAATATTTCAAAATTACAGTTTTGCAATTCTCACAAATTGAAGCAGCGATATTCGTTCTGTGACTCGGTTTAACTTCGGTAATCTTAACAAATCCGTCAGCTTTTTTCGCATCCGTAAACACACCCGGCACTTCATTTGCGAAGCTGAAAGCACCGTCTTTACTGCAAAACAAATAACCGTTTCTCATTTCTTTGCCACACTCCGGACATTTCATAGTTTTCACCTCCGTTTTGTTATTCGGCAGAGCGTTGCGAACGCTCCAACATTTCTTGCATTTGCTTTTCAAAAATTTCTGCTTTGATTAAAGCGATACCCTGTGACTCGTCTCCAAGCACAACAAGACGGTCGCCCTCTTTCATATCAAATGTATCTCGTGCGTTTTTTGGTATTACAATTTGCCCCTTGCTTCCGATAGTAACTGTTCCCCAAAGGTGTTTGCCGATAGGCGCAGGTGCTATCTTTGTTTTGCCTATTTTTTCATCGGAATGAATCAGTGAGTCAATAGTAACGCCATAAAACTTTGCCAGCTTATCGCATTTATCAATATCAGGATAAGTATCTCCTTGTTCCCATTTGGAATACGATTGACGAGAAATTCCGACTGCTTCGGCAACCTGTTCCTGCGATAAGCCTTTAATGTTTCTTAAGTATAATAAATTATCCAAAAACATAAATACGCCCCCTTAACTATAAATTATTATAGCATTTAGGGAGCGTACTTTCCACCATATAAACTTGTCAGATAAGTAATCCTTTTGTTAAGTTTAACTGCATCGGTCGGCAACATTTATTAAATAAAGGCCCTTTTGTTTTGCATAATCAACAGTATATGCCGTGCCTCCCTCGTGCTTTGTCAGAAAGCAAATGCAAGCAGAACTACAATCAACAAGGTGTCGATTTCTTTTTTGCATACATCCGTTATAGTAATACGGAGCAAGAATTATTATCTTGTCCGCTCTCAACTTAATATCATTATACACATCAATATCTTGTTGCTTCCAATATTTCGTTTGATTTTCACATGGCAACTAAATCTAAAAATCGTATAAATTTTAAGGATTTTGCCCTGTTTTGGGCAGAAGCCTTTTTGCATATTTGATAAGATTTTCTTCTTCGTATAATATTAAATGTACCGGCTGCAAAATTGACAAATAATTAACAGAATTTTCATTGACACACATTATTCCTTATAATATAATAAAACAAATATATCGCTTATAAAGGAAGTGACTTAATGACGAAAAAAATAACAGCAATATTGTTGGCATTGTGCATGGCAATCTCAATTTTGCCGATGAGCGTTCAGGCGGCATCAAAGCCGGATATCAAAGTGGGCGATTATGTAAAAATGGGCACATATAATAAAGCTTCGATTCTTTGGCGATGTGTAAGCATTGACGATAACGGCCCGCTTATGCTTGCAGACAAAATTGTTGACACCCTTGCATATGATGCCAAAACAAATGACAACAGCAATTCAAAATCACACAGCCGAAGCTATAAGCGTGATGATTACGGTTCTAACTATTGGAAAGACAGTAATATGCGCTCTTGGCTCAATTCAACCGCAGCTGCAGGCAAGGTTGATTGGCTTTGCGGAAACCCACCGAAGGATGGCTATGTCAGCGGAACGGGCGCCTATAATGACAAAGCTGGCTTTCTTAATGCTTTTTCAAAATCGGAAATTGCGGCAATGAAAACCGTTACCCAGCGCTCTCTTGTTTCTCATCCCGAATACAACAAGGGCATCGTTGAGGGAGACGCAAATTCGGATTTGTTGTATTACACCGACATTTCAGAGGCTGTGGCAAATTACGACAGTTCGTATTTTGAAACCACAACCGAAAAGGTATTTCTTCTTGATGTTAAACAAGCAAATGCCGTGTGGAAAAATCTTAAAGGCTATTATATTTCTTACAATAGCAACGGAATGGCTTGGCCTTATTGGCTTCGCACTCCTGTAACCGATTGCAACCACGATATGCGTTATATCAGCTCAAGCGGTGAAGTTGGCAGATACGCTCCGTGGTATTCCGATTTGGGCGTAAGACCTGCGTTTTATCTCGATTCCGAATATTTTGTTGCAACTTCCGGCAGCGGTTCACAAAGCAATCCTTATATCGGCTCTGCTCCGAATAAGCAAGAGGCCGATTATACAATTTCGGAACCTGCAGAAGATGCAAATCCCGATTGGAATGTCAGCACCGAGCAAAGTATTCAACTCACTTTAGGACCGTGGTATTCAAATGACGGAAAATACTCTAACCCTACCATTCCCGTATATACCATTCAAAAAACACGCAGTGACACGGAAAACATGGTTGTTGTCGTTTGCGGCGAGGGATATACAAAAAGTCAGCAGGGCAAATTCATCAATGATGTCAAACGACTTTGGCGGGATGCTATGAAGTATGAACCGTATCGCAGTTATGCCGACAGATTTAATGTTTACGCTCTTTGCACAGCTTCCGAATCAACTTTTGATAATGGCGGAAGTACCTTCTTTGATGTTATAGTTGACAAATATAATTCACCTTCTATTTCTAATAACCTCCACGGAAGTCAGTGGAAAAATCATATTTTTGAGAGATGTATCGGTCCTGAATTTATTGAGAAAATTCACGATGCTCATATCAAAAAAACAACCGACCCAAACACAATTCCGACAAAGCCAAACGGTGATTGGAACGAATATCAACCGTATTATTATGTTCACGATTATATTGCACAGTTTGCTATGGTTGTAAATACAAAGTCCGATTTCGGCGGTGCATACAATAACCGTGAATACGGCTTCCATTATTTTATTTCGCCGTCAGACAGTTACCGTGCGTCAAAAACCTTTGCCCACGAGTTCGGACACGGTTTGCTCGGTCTCGGTGATGAATACGGCACCGGATATTTGCTTGAGGATAAGGAACTGAAATCTCTCAATCTTTCCTCGGTTGAGGACCCCGAAAAGATAAAATGGCGACAGCTTTTAGGCTTTAGAAACACATATACCTGCCGCAATGCTTACGGCTCAAAAATGCTTGTTTCAAGCTATGAATGTATAATGAGAGATACAAACTATCAGTTCTGCGAAGTTTGCCGTTTGCAGGGTTTCAAGCGAATGTCGCAACTTGTTAAAGATGTAGACCTGTATGTTGCTCCTCCGGAAGTAAAAGAGTACACGGGTGCTTATTCAAGCCCCTCCGATTTTACCGACCTTGAAACAAGTTCGTATTATACCTATACATATAATCGCAACGACCGTCTTTTGAGCGGAAACAGCAAAAACAGATTCAGCACTGATATGAACGGCAAAAAAATCGAGCTTAGAACCGTTATTCAAAATATTTCGGATAAGAAAGCCCGTCAGCTTAAATTCAAAATGTGGATTAAACATTCCGACGGAAGCATTGCAACCGATTCATCGGGAAATCCGCTTCAAACAACGCAAACATTCGATATTCCTGTTTGGAGTGACAAGCCGAATTTCTGGGCACTCGGTGCTTTGGATCATATCAAAAGTGACTTCGATTCGGGCTTGAAGAGTTGCTCTCTTATCTATCAAATCCCGTCAAATGCACAACTCAAGAACGGCGATACCGTGGCATTTCAAGTGATTGACGAAAACGGAAAGGTGCTCGCCGATGACAATACCGAAACACAGCGTTACACATCCGTTACAGTTCAGTATAAATTCGAGGACGGCTCTGAAATTCCAAACACTGCCGGCGGAACATTTACCGTACCGTATGGCACAAAACTTGATTTAACCCCTGCGAAATCACTGTATGGCTATGAGTTTGTAAAGGCAGACGGTTTAAATAAGCCCATTGTTTCGGACGGAACGGTTGTTACATATTATTACAAAAATAAAAACGAAGAACACACTCACACTTGGTCTGCTTGGAAATACAATAACGATGCTGTTTATAATTCATCAAGTGATTATAAAAACGGCACGCAGACTCGTACTTGTTCCGCTTGTGGTAAAAGTGAAACAAAAGAGGCACCGAATACGGCTCTTCTTCGTCGCAGAGGTAATGCATTGTCGCTTGAAAGCAGTATTACACTTGTAACTTACATTACCAAAGATGTAGTTGATTATTATGACGAAGTGTATGCCGAGTTTACCCGAAACGGTAAAACCGAAAAAGTGTATCCGTCGGGTAAAACATTAACTTCAAATTCAATCGTTTATTGCATATTTGATTATACCGGTATTTCACCACAGGCTTTAGGTGATGATGTAAGTATTACATTCTATGGCGTCAAAGACGGTGTAACATATAACGGTAATGCTTATAAATACAGTGCAACCAACTATATTAAGTCAACGCTGAATAAGCCGACATCTTCTGCAAAGCTTAAAACTTTACTGGTGGATTTGGTATATTACGGCAAGGCTTGTCAGGTATATCAAAACTACAAGACCGATAATTTGCTTACCGATATACTTACAGATGAGCAAAAAGCACTTCGCAGCACGGCTGATTTGAATTTAACGAATATCAAGAATGCAAGCTATAAAACCTGCAAAAACAGGCTTGTAAAGTTTGGCACGGCATTAAGGCTGAATAATTCGGTTGAAATTGCAATACCGCTTAATATGACCAATGTTACTCTTGATGACCTTTCATTCAAAGTAAAAATAGGTTCAAGAACATTGACATATACCTATGCCGAAAATCCGGATAATTTTGAAAAAGGCAAAGACGGTTATTGGTATTTCTATTTTGACGGTGTTTATGCAAATCAAATGAGTGATGAAGTATTTATCACTGCATACAAAGGCGCTGAACAAGTCAGCTATACGCTCAAGTACAGTGTGGAATCCTATGCCGCAACTGTTACTGACGCAAAGTTAAAAGCAGTTACAGACGCAATGATGCGTTACGGCAATTCCGCAAAAGCCTATGCAGGCAAATAATCGGCATATCAGTTTTAATTTTAGATATGAAATAATTAAGGAGGTATTAAGATGAAGGAAAAGTATATCAAACCTGATTCAGACATTCAAAAGTTTACTGCTGTTGATGTAATTACGACGTCCGGTGGCGGCGATGAACCGATTGTCACTCCACCCAATTGGGGCGACTAAAGAGTAAAGGAGTCAAGATTTTATGTCTTGACTCCTTTTGACTGCTTAGCAATTTATGAACCCCCCGGTTCTACCGGTGGAATCTTTTCTGAAGAGATAAAAACAAACGACAGATGATTTCTCATCTGCCGTTTCAATGTTATCGGGATTCTTTTTATCCTTGCTTTCCGCTTTTTCTTCGCCGCTTTTTTCTTTGGCAAATGATAATGTAAACTCAGAGTTTATTCAGAAAGCTAAAATATTTTATACAAGTCCGACATCCTTAACTGTTTTGTCGTTTATATATTGTTCGATTTTAACTAATCGAATACTTAATATTAAATAACGAACGATATTTTTTGCATAGCGTCGCAAGAATAATTATATCTTAGAACTTACACAATAGCAACAATAAAAACCAAGCCCACGCAGAGGAAAAAGTCTCTCAAATTTTTTGCTCATTTCAATTCGTGTTACGATTTTGATTTGAGCTATTTTAGTTGTTTAAGATAGTGATGACTCAATTAATTTGACTATTCTATTATATTTAGAATTTTCTATTTTATAATAAACAGGATTTCCTTTATGACAGATATCAAAATAAAAATAATCTTTATTTAGTGTAATATCTAAAGAATTTTTATCGAGATTTAATTTCTGACCATCTGCAAAAATGAGTCTCAATTTATATTCTCCATAATCAGACATAAGTGATTTTTCACTTTCTAATCCCTTATCATAATCATTTAAATAGCTGTTAATATCATCAGTTTTATTTTCATTACATTCTTTAATGGTGTTTACTATCGAAGCAATCACTTTCTTGTCTGTTATAGTGCCAATCAACATTGGGCGAATATCCTGCCCTGTAATATTTTCTTCTTCGGGTAGTTCAATAGTATAATCATAGAATTCATCTTGCCAAATCTCAATGCCGATAATTTCATTATTGCCTTTAGCTGTGTATAAATTTAATAAATCTTCGATAGTATAGTCGGTAGTTAAACCATTCAAGTAGAATATATAATATTCATTATTAGTCTGAACTATAATTAAATTATCACTTTCGGCATATTTATAAACCAACGCTTTATAAAATTTATTGCTTTTAGCTTCTTCAACAGTCATTGGCACATATTTAGACAAATCATTAGTAAGGTTAAAATAATCAAGCTTACATACTAAATCACCTATTTCTGATTGCTTTAATTCAATATTATTATTCTTATCAGCTTTCGCATCTCCAAAATAATACTGAGAATAAATCTTATTATCAATAATAATTTTTTGAGGGTATTTAGT